>Ga0315912_10001219_pt1 | contig 33333 bp, 25 predicted proteins | sample VfabasoilMG_FD_204469 | JGI IMG/M metagenome (GOLD analysis project Ga0315912, IMG submission 204469) | Garden soil microbial communities collected in Santa Monica, California, United States - V. faba soil | ecosystem: Environmental > Terrestrial > Soil > Garden | place: USA: California... | reverse complement strand
GCTCCTGCGACTGGCGCAGCCGCCGATCGAACTTCGTCGATTTCCATTTCACCTTGCGTGGATAGGGCGATACCTCACCGAGAATCCACAGCACGTGATCGCCGGATGAGACTTTCCAGAGGCCCGGACCCGGCTGGTAGCCCTGCACGAGCACGACTTCGATGTCGGGTTCTTCGGCGTCGTCCGCTGTCGCCACTCCCGCGAGGAGGAGGAGGGCGATGCCAGGCATGCAGATCCGTCTCATGCTCGCTCCCCCGCGATGCAGCGTCGGCTAGCCCGGTCGGCGCATCGGCAGCGACGACGTCGTGATGCCGCCCTTCAACACGTAGGCATCGAAGCCGCGTTCGGAAAGAATGAACGCAGCCGCGGACGAGCGCCGGCCGGTATCGCAGACCACCACGTAGGGCGTCTTGCGATCGAGCGCATTCAGCTTCAGGCGCACGAAGTACAGCGGGATGTTGATCGAATTTTCGATGGCCATGTTCTGGTACTCGGACGGCAGGCGCACGTCGAGCCACTGGCCCTTGTTCTGAATGATCTTGAGCGCCTGGGCTTCGTCGACCCACCGCAGCAGCGGCTCGTGCATCAGGTCGCGGAAGTCCTGCTTGTTGAGGCGCATCAGCACGCCGTCCGACAACATCGTGACGGTCGCATTGCGCTTGGCCTCGGCGATCAGCGCCTCTTCGCCGAACGTTTCGCCCACGCCGAGCTCGGCGAGCTTGATGCCCTTCTGGTTGAGCGGCGATTCGCGCGTCACCAGGCATCGGCCCTGCACGATGGCGTAGAAATAGTCGCCTTCATCTCCCTGCTTGATGACCACCTCGCCGGCGCGGTACTGCTGGCGGTTCATGCGCATGAAAATCGCCTGCAGGTTGGCCGGCGGAATGCGATGAAACGCCTTGGTCTGCAGCAGCGTGGTCATCCAGTCGCCGTCATCGGCGCCGGAACCGAAGGTGGCCTGCAACTCGCCGACTTCGTAGCTGCCGGTCTGATCCCAGGTGATCATCACGTCCAGCAGGTCGGAATCGATCGCCAGGTAGTCGATGTCTTCCACCGCGCGCGCCGTCACCTTGCGCGGCACGGCCTGGTTGAGCGGATTGCGCGCATCGGCGGAACCGCCTTCGATCATGCCGATGGTGCGACCGTGTTCGCTGATCTCCACCAACCCCCTGATGATCCAGATGGTGCGCTTGTCGGCGTCTCCTTCCTTGAACAGGGTGCGGCCGGCCGTCATCTGCTTGACGGTGACTTTCTTTGCGAGCGCATGCAGGTTTTCCCGCTTCATTCCTTCCAGCGGGGTCAAAGAGCGCAGCAGTTCCACGCTCACTTCTTGGGAATCGGCAGACATGCCCGGGATGCTAACACGCCATGTTGTATGGCTCAGGCGGGCTGGCGAAGTTCCGACCATCCTGTGTCGGGAGTGAAGCGAGCGCCATGCGCCCGTGCAAGTTCTGTAAGACGCGCGACCACCGCGTCGACGCCGCGCTTGCGCGCGTAGGCCAAAGGACCGCCGCGGAAGGGTGCGAAACCCGATCCAAAAATGACCCCGGCGTCGATGAGATCCGCGTCGGCGACGATTTTTTCGCGCAACACCGCGGCGCACTCGTTGGCCAGCGCAAGAATGAGTCTGTCCTCGAGATCCGCCGGCGGCTCGGCGGGCGGCGCCGCGGATTTCTGCGCCTTGCCGTCGGCCCACTTGTAGAAACCTTCACCGCTCTTGCGTCCGAGCTTCTTCGCCGCGATCAACGCGTCGAGCCGAGAGGTGTCCGGCTTCTGCTTGTTCAGCGCCGCGCTCACGATTTCGCCCACGTGTTTGCACACGTCGAGGCCCACCACGTCGGCGAGTTCCACCGGCCCCATCGGCATGCCGTAACGCAACGCCGCTTCGTCGATGGTCTCCATCGGGATGCCGTCCTGCAGGGCGAACATCGCCTCGTAGAGGTACGGCACGAGCACGCGGTTGACGAGGAAGCCGGGCGAGCTCTTGCAGAGCACCGGCAGCTTGTCGATCCTGCGCGTGAACGCGATGGCTTTCTGGATCGATTCTTCGCTGCTGGTCTCCCCGCGCACGATTTCCACCAGCGGCAGCTGCGAAACCGGGTTGAAGAAATGCACGCCGACCAGCCGGCCGGGATCGGGCAGCTTGTCGTCGAGTTGCTCGAGCATGATCGACGAGGTGTTGGTGGCCAGGATGGCTTCCGGCTTCATGCGTGGCTCGACCCGCGCGAACAGTTCGTGCTTGGCGTCGGCGCTCTCGAAGATGGCTTCGATGATGACGTCGGCGCGCGGCACGCCGTCGCCGGCCACGTCGGCGGTGATCCGCGTCATGAGCTCGCCGGCCTTCACCGGGTCCTTGAGGCGCTTTTCGAACGCCTCGCGGGCGCGCTTGAGCGACGGCTCGATGAACTTGATCTCGCGATCCTGCAGCGTCACGTTGAGACCGCGCTGCGCGCACCAGGCGGCAATGTCACCGCCCATCACGCCCGCGCCGACCACGTGCACGCGCTCGACCGGCACACGCGCCTTGCCACCCTGGTTCTTCAGCCGGTCCTGCAACATGAAGACCCGCACCAGGTTGCGCGACGTGTCGCCGACCATCAGCTGCGCGATCGAGCGCGCTTCTGCCTGGTATGCAGCCTCGCCATGCGCGCCGTACTTCGACCACAGGTCGATGATGGCGTACGGCGCCGGATAGTGTTCGGGGCGCGCCTTGGCGCGCACCTGGGCAACCAGTGTCTTGCGTACGAAGCCACGCAACAGCGGCCAGGACAACATTCGGTCCAGGAGTCCCGCGCGGCGCGGTTTCGGCTGCCTTGCGATCAGCTCGCGGGCTGCCGCCTCCGCATCGGCGGGGAACACCAGCCGGTCGAAGAAGCCGGCGCGCTTCGCCTGGTCGCCGCGCAGGGTCTTGCCGGTGAGCATCATCTGCATGGCCGCGCGCACGCCGGCCAGGCGAACCGCGCGAACCGTACCGCCAAAACCCGGGTGGATACCGAGCATCACTTCCGGCAGTCCGATCGAAAGCTTGTCGCTCTTCACGCCGACGCGGTAACGGCACGCCAGCGCGAGCTCCAGTCCGCCGCCAAGCGCGAAACCGTGGACGATGGCCACCGTGGGGCAGGGCAGCGCTTCGATGTGGTCCAGTACACGCTGCGCGTCGCGCACCATTTCCTCGGCATGCGCGGCACTCTCGAGCTGCACGAATTCCTTGACGTCGGCCCCGGCGATGAAGCCGCCGGCTTTAGCCGAGCGGATCACCAGCGCCCGCGGCGGCGAAGCGGCGAGCGCGCGCAGGTGCCCGTCCAGCTCCAGCAGCGTGGCGCGCGACAGCACATTGGTGGAGCCACCCGGCTTGTCGAAGGAAAGCCAGGCGATGCCGTCGGCATCGGTGTCACGGGCCCAGGCGGCCGCGGCGTCGTTCATGGCGTCAACTTATGCCACTGCGGGCTGCGACGCTACGGCTCCGCGGATGTTGAAGTCGCAGAGGATGGGCCGGTGGTCGGAGAAGCGAACGTCCGGCACCTCGAAATTCGTCACTTCGATGTCCTTGCTGACCAGCACGAAGTCGAGCTCGATGCGCGGAATGCGTGCCGGAAACGACGGCAGGTTCTTCTCGTTGGCGCTGCGCAATCCGGCGGCGCGCATGAAGAGGTAGATCTCGTGCGTGCCCCAGAAGGTATTGAAGTCGCCGGTCACGATCACCGGCTTGTGGGACTTGATGATGAGGTCGTGCAGGTACCGCAGCTGGTACTGCCGCTGGCGGTACTTGAGCGCCAGGTGCACGAGGAATATGCACACGTCGTCGAGCTCGAGCTCGATGATGAGCCGCTTGATGCCGGTGTCGAAGTAGTGGAAGCGTTCGCCCTCGACGCGCGGCGCGGCGAGAAAGGCATTGCCCTGCTTGCGCACGATGGGCATGAAATTGTTGATCGACGCCTTGCCGTACTTGCACTCGTAGGTGGTGTAGTGGCCCAGCGTCTCGGCGATGTGTTCAGCCTGGTTGAGCATGCCGCTGCGCACCGAGCCGATATCGACCTCGATCAGCCCGACGATGTCCGGATCCTGCTCCTTGACGAAGCGGGTGATGCCGTCGAGCACCCGGCGGCTGGAACGCAGGTAGCCGGCGCCCGGAAACGGCAAATGGAAGGCCGGCCCGGTGCCCGTGGCATAGCGAATGTTGTAGACGAGCAGGCGCAAGCGGTTCGATGCTAACGTTGCGGCGCACAAATGTGGAGTGGACGCGCAACTCCGGGGTCTAAACTACACTTAGGCAGCCATTCTGGTCGGTGGACATGTCACAAAACAATCCAATTCGATTGTTCGTCACGCATGCGTGGGATACCTCCGACGAGTACCTGCGTATCTTCGAGTATCTCGAGAGCGCGCGGAATTTCTTCTACAAGAATCTTTCCGCCCCTGACAAGGCGCCCTCGGGCGGCAAGGAAGCCGACCGCGAGGAGCTGCGCAAGCAGATGGCCCAGGCCGAATGCGTGATTGCCCTTCCGGGTTTGTATCGGCAAAACAGCGAGCTGATGCTGTTCCAGATGACCTTCGCCAAGGCCTCCGACAAGCCGGTAGTGCTCATGAAGCCGTTCGGCGCCAATGCAGTGCTGCCCACGGCCATCACCTCGCTGTCGGATCAGACGGTCGAATGGGACGGCCGCGCGCTGGTGGACGCGGTCAAGGCACAGGCTCGGCACGAGGAATCCCATCGCTGGGACACCATCGAGTTCAAACTCGATTAGTTAGAAGTCAGCCTTCGGCAGCGAACAGCTGAACCACCGCGGCGCCCACCTGTCCGGGCATCGGCAGCTCCAGTTCCTGCTGGCGCGTCATGCGGCAGAACATGCGCACGATGATTGAGGCGTGCCGTTCGGCTTCCTCGTTCGACATCTTGCGGATGGTGGCGCGTACGGCGTCTTCACCGCGCAGCGGACGTTCGCGCTGCATCTGCGAAGCGAGCTCCAGGAACTGCAGACGCAGCTCGTGCGGCACGTCGTCGGCTTCGATGTTGGCGAGGCATTGGCGCCACGCGCCTTCGAGTCGCTCCTTGATCGCGCCGGAGCGCGCAAAATGAAGCGTGGCAGATTCGAGCCGGTCGTATACACGCGACATGAGCAGTTTCGTTCGCCGAGGCCTTGGGCCGCGCACCTTCCCCTTTGCGCGCCAAACCTGACGTAACGCCTTTAGTTGTAGTTGTAACGGAGAGCCTGATCCGTCAATGGCGTACGGCGCAAATATAGCGCGGCGTCTCTCAAATGCAACGGGAAAAAAGGCTCCGGCGAGCTCGCCGGACCCGGAGCAGGCTGAGCGCGCCTAGCAAAGTCAGCGTGAGTAGCTCGATCGAACCGCCACCCCCGCCGCCGCCACCACCATTCCCGCCCGAAAACGGCGGAGTGGAAGAGGGCGGAGGAGGTGGAGGAGCGGGAGGGGTCGGAGCCGGGGGAGGCGTGACACCCGAGGGGCAAGGCGTCGTGCCGGCCGTTGCGGGGGCCGCGCTGCTGACGCGATCTGAATCGATTCTCACGTCTACCGTGTCGGTGCGCCCAAGGTCATCGGTCACGACCAGTTGCAGCGTGATCGAATTGGACAATACCGGTGCGGTCAGCGATACCGACGCCGTATTGGCGCCGGCCAGGGCGGGTGGGTTGTTTGTCGGGGATACCACGCTCCAGGCGTAGCTCATGACACTCCGGCCGCAGGATGCGGCGCTGCCGCCCGCATTGAGGGTGAGATTCTGTCCGGCGGAGACGGTGTTCGGAGCCGATACCGCGGCGATGGGCCGCTCGGCCGCAATCACCGAATTGGCGGCATCCGCCATGCCGGCACCGCAGGTCTGCGTCGTGCACAGGCATTGCTCGAGCTGGAAATCCTGGTCGCTGACCGGCACGTGGCAGGCCTGGATGGTGGGCGCGTCGGCCACCGTGAGCGGAAATGGGCGGGCGCCTTCGCGCAGCCGCGCGATCAGCTGCGTCGTCGACAGGTTGTTGTTTCGCGAGAGCATCAGCGCCGCGATACCCGAAACGATGGGAGCCGAGAAGCTGGTGCCGAGGTTCTGATTGAACTGGTCGGTGAAGGTATGGGAAGCCGGCACCGTGGTGCCGTTGTTCGACGTGGTATCCAGCGAAAACAGGCAGGGCCCGCCGTTGATGTTCACGCAATTGCCGCCCGGCGCGGCGATCGAAACCTCCGGGCCCAGGTTGCTGAAACCCACCTTGCTGCCGGCGTGGCGGATGGCGGCGATGGCGGCCACGCCGGGGCAATTTCCGGGCGAGGAGACCACTGTGCCGTTGTTGCCGGCGGCGACCACCACCAGGACCTTGATCGCGGTCAGCTCCCGAATGACCTCCAGGTAGCTGGGCTCGCAGACCGAATCGCCGCCCAGGCTCATGTTGAGGATGCGCGCCGGCGTCGGGTTGTCGGGGATGCCATTGACGTGCAGGCCGGCGGCCCAGCGCATGCCCGCGAGGATGTCGCTATCGGTACCGCCGCACTTGCCAAGCACGCGCACCGGCAGGATCTGTGAACCCCAATCGAGGCCCGCGACGCCCGAGCCGTTATTGGTCAGGGCCGCGATCATTCCGGAGACGCGGGTGCCGTGCCAGGAGCTGTTTTCCTGGGTGCAATTGGCGAAGGGGCCGGTGGACAGATCCGCGCTGCTGACCCAGTCGCCCGGATCGGAAGCATCGGCATCGCGACTGTCGCCATCGTTGGCCTGGGCCGTCCCGAACACGAAATCGAAGCCGGGCAGGAGCTTGCCACCGGTCGACGTACGGCCGAGGTCCGGGTGGTCGTAAAGCACGCCCGTATCCAGCACGGCGATCACAATCCCGGAAGCGCCGAGCTCGCGGTCCCAGGCGTTGATGGCATTGACCGCCGAGACCTCAGCGGACTTCAGATACCACTGGCCGGCAAACAAGGGATCGTCAGGGTTGGTGGCGAGCGCATAGCGACGATGGTCCGGGACGGCGTATTCAACCTCGGGGTCGGCGCGCAGGCGCTGCAAGGCCTCAGCGCTGTCAATCTGGCTGGCGAATGTCGTGGCAAAGGTCGACTCGCTGATCTCCCGCTTGAGCTGCAGGCCGACACCCGTGCGTTTGGCCAGTGCCTGGCTGCGATCGGTACTGGTCAGCTTCTGGGTGGCGCTCGAACCGCTTGCCGGGCGCAGTTTCACGATGACCCCGACGTTCTCCGCGCTGGCTGCATTCGGGGTACGGACCACCGGGTTGTGTTCGCTCGCGGCCAGTACAGGCGGCGCGTAAAGCGCAACCAGAGTCCCCAGGACGGCGAGTCGGAATGAGCGGCTCAACATGTACGGTCCTTGCAAACACGCGCCACAACGTGGCTCCTGCAGTTCTGTAGCGGGCAGAGGGTGATTCGGTTCCGGGGATTCAGCTGGGGGTCGGGAAACTCATCTCGGCGGACCCGCGTAACCCCTTGAAACCCGGAAGGGAGGGTCGCTCGCACGGGCGACTGCAGCCAGCTTCCGGGTCACAAAAGCGAGACTTTTCGTGCCAAAGCCACGAATTTCGATTGTTTCTGTCGACTTCAGGCTGGTTAGGCGCTCAATCCCAGAGCGATATGATCTTCAGACGCCGATTTCTCAGGGCAAGCGCGCGTGGAAGTCAAAAGCGTGTTGGTCGGAATGCTCGCCGGTGCCGCAGTCTGCGGTTCGGTCTGGTGGCTGTCCGCCCGCGGTGAAAGGAGCCACTCACAGCCAGCCACGACGAGCATCTCACCTGCGTCGAGCAATTCGCCGCGCACATTGAATACTCAGGTCGAAGACTCTGCGAGCCGCGCGGGTCCGGACAGTACCGAGGAGCACCGGGCAGATCGCAATCAACAAAGCACCGAGGAACACGTCGGTGGTCGGGATCCCTCTGGAACGGCCGAAGCCAGCAATACTCCGTCAAGCGAAGCATCGCCGCCGGATACCTCCACGGAATCCAGGCCGGCGGAATCGACCACCGATATCGCAAAAGCCAGGCGCCAAAAAGAAGCCAAGGACCTTGCCTGGTCGTACAACACGGAACAGGCGCTGCGCCAGTTTTTTGCCTCACACCAGTCGTCGGCGAAATTTGATTTCACACTGGTGGACTGCCGGACCACGTTTTGCGAGATCGAAGCGGTGGGATCGGAAGAGGAACAATGGCCCACCTGGCAGCAGATCATGCAGGACGCCAGCAAGCAGCCATGGAGCGAATTCGGCCCCAGCGGGACTTCATATGGATTGAAGAACGGGCGACCGCTCTATGTGGCGACCTTGTATCGACGAGAGGGAGCAGACGAGAAGCCTCACTAGGCCTTCGCATGGAAATGCGCGTACTACGCATAATGTATATTATGTGAAGTAAGATACTGATATTGGGTCGCTGCGGGACGCTGATCAGCCCCTACCACTCGATACGGGCGACGGGCTGGATGTTCAGCTCGGCTGCCAGTTCCTGGTAGCTGAGCACCGCAAGGTTTGGGAATTCGGCCCGAAGGACACGACTCAGTGCGCGCCGAGCACCCATCGTCGTGAGAATGACCCGGGATCCGCGCGACGAAGACCCCGTTTCGATCTGTTTTCGAATTGATTCGGAGAGTCTTGTTCGTTCATCGGCGGTGATCGGTTCGCCGGCCGTCGCGGCAATTCGCGTTTCGATGGCTGGATCCAGGAGATACACAACCAGGGTATTGGCGCCCCGCGTGTACCGGTGAGTGATCTGGCGTTTTAGGGAGATGCGAACGAAATCCGCCAGCTGTTCATCCGCCAGGCTTCTGACCTCGCAGGGTCGCGTTACCGGACAGAGAGCATCCGCGTTGGTGGTGAATACGATGAAGCGACTCATGTCCACGTCGGTCGTGCCGTTCAGGGCGAGCAGGCTCTCGAGAATTCCCCGAAGGTCGCGTATCGACACTTCTTCTTCCAACAAGAGTCCGAGCACCCGACAGATCATCGACAGCTCGTAGCGCTGCAGAGTGCAGCGTACGAGTTCGGGGAAACTCTCCGCCAACAGCTCCACCTGGTGTTGCGTAACCTGTTCAGTCTGGAATTGTGCCGCCATCCGCCGGATGGCTGCTGCCACGTGGAGAATCAGAAAGCCTCGTGCGTCCCAAGTGACCAGGCCCACCTGCCGGCAGGTTTCGTGCGCCCCGTCATTCGACTTCACGATCGACACTTCATTGCCATTCGCGGGACTGACAGTGGCGCGCGCCTGTATGTTGAACAGCGCCAATCGGTCCGCGGTGTCATTGACGAGGAATTCGTCGCTGCCCAGGCCGACGATGGGTTCCATATCCGCACCGTTCATGCAAATACGGAAACTGCCTCTGGCCATCTCCGTGTCCACTTCGAGCCGTACCTCCGGCACGATGATGCCAAGCTCATAGAAGAGCCCGTCGAGCATCAAAGAGTGAAGGCTTTCGAATGACGAAGACGAAAAGGCGGATGGCGCCGTCTGGAAATCCGGACTCACGAACACGGTAATACCGGGCACCGTTTTGTTCTTCACGCCGGGCGCAGGGCCTTGCCGGTCAGTGGTTGTGTCGTTTTTCAGATAGGCGAATGAGCGCGTTGACGGCGGAGCGTCCACTCCCAGGTCGATACTCTCTGAATCCGCAATGCCAGTGGCCTTTGCAAGTTCGGCGCGCGAGAACACGGAGAGCTGTGGAAATTCGAGCTCGACCAGTTTGCGAACGAACGGCCGCAGTCGGCCGTCTTCGACAATCAATGCTCGCACCGACGTCTCCGTGCGATCCCTGATGGCGCTCAACGCGGCCTGGCATTCTTGCGGTTCCATCGCCAGAACCTGGCGGCTGTCATGCTCGTATATCGAACGTCCGATTGCCGTCTCGAAGCGTGCGGAGATCTGCAATGGATGGGTTCTCCGGGCGGACTCGACAACTTTTCGACGAAAAGCTGGCAGCCCCCGGACGTATTCGACGGTATCCAGTCGACCTGATTGCCGTTCGATCTGTCGGCTGACGGCATCGACTATTTCACGCAACGGAGATATCGGGACGTATTCGGCCAACAAGGCGCGGCATATCGACGTGACCTCCGTCAGCATCGGCGCGCTGTCGCCGAGCTTCTTGATTTCCGCCCGATTTTCAACCGTGTCGAGAGTCAGCAGATTCATGACCGCCTGGTGGCCCACGAATTCACCGATATTCGCGCGCACCACGGATTCAAGGTGCCGCACCAGGAATCGTGTCAGCGGCCACAGATTGAGCTTGCGCGACTCCACGGCCTCCCAGTCTTCGCGGGCGATCCAGAAGCCCTGCTCTCCCGTCAGTGGATCGGAAGCCGCTTCACCTTTTACCCCCGCACTCGACAATTCCATCTTGCTGCACAGGCAGAACTTGCGTTCCGTGGAGAGGTTGCCCGAGGCACGAGGGATTTCGCCGAGGGAGATGACATACGCGCCAGGTGCCAGCTCCCCCTCGTTCCCCCGGAAGCTGAGCCCCGGGATAGATGCGCCCAATCCTTTCTTCACTGAATCGCGCATCAGGGCAACGCAACCCATGAGCTCGTCCGACAGTCGCCCGTCGGGCCCCTCGACATACGTCACGAGATTGGATGCGACCTCCACGCCGATGGGCGTCACGACGTTCAGGAACCGGAGCGCCCTTTCGCCATATGTCTGCGCAAGTTTGTAACGCCGTCGCAGACGCGCGATCAGATCTCCATTGTCCGTCGTCTGCATCAATTGCTGTGCACGTTCGTAGCAGCGAATCGATTCTGCGAGCGCCTCGACTCGCGAACTCGCGTCTCCGACCCGCAAGAGGCACTGTGCAAGGTTCAGGTAGAACTGGCCGTTGGACGGCGCATTCTCGGTAGCTATTCGATAAAAGGGCACCGCGGCGGCGAATCGCGACTGTTCGTACTCGATGTTGGCGCGTCCGTTCGCCGCACTCGCGAGTTGCGAACGGTGAACGTCGAGATTCAGACCGGTCAGTGCATGAATCAATTGCTCATAGATTCGTATGGCCGAGGCGGTGTCTCGATGTTTTCTGAAGAGTTCGGATGCCAGTCTCTCGATAGCCGCCGGCGCATAGGACTCATCCGGAGCGCGACGCAACTCTTCGAAGAGAATCGTTTCGGCCTGCGGCCGGTTCCCGAGTTCCAGATGCATCCTGGCGGCGGAAGTGCGCGCGTATCCGATCCACTGGCGGGGGCGTGAAGGAAAATGCTCGAATAGTTTCAACGCCTTGTCCCAGCGCTCTTTTTCCTGGTGAATGGCGACCAGTTCCAGGTAAGCATCGGGGCATTCGCGTGCGCGCTTTATCGCCTGCTTCAGAAATTGTTCTGCCAGGGCAATGTCATCGCCACCGCCTTCCTTGTACATCTGGCCCATCGCGACGTAGGCGCGTGGCCATTCCTCACACAGCGACATCGCCTTCTCGTACCAGGCTTTGGCCTTTTCGCGGCGAGCGTTGGCGAGATAGCAATCCCCGACCGCGATGCAGGTTTCGTATTCCGATTCCGGATCAACGCAGATCTTGCGCTCCGAGAGCTCGAGCATTTCACGTTCATTCACCGCAAGCTGATCTTTGCGCCCGAGCAATCGAAGCAATCGGCCAAACCCGACCCCATCGCCACCGGCATTCGAAATGGCCTGGCGATACCAGTCATCTGCCTCCGCAAAATCTTCTGCGCGCTCTGCCTTCTCGCCCATCCCGACGTAGCCGGCCGATTCATGCTTCGCGACCTCGATCGCCTTCCTGTAGCAGGCTTCCGCACGATCCTTCTCTTGTTCAGCGAGCCAATAGTCGCCCTGGGCCGCGACTACGAATGCATTGTCGTGTGTGATCGTCGCTGCTTCCTGAAATGAAAGGCCGGCTTTTTGTCGCATGGAGAATCGGAACAGTTCGATCTGTCCACGCATCGTGACGAGTCGCGCGCGAATCACCGGTTTCAGACTTTCAAGCATCGACAGCGCGGCAATTTCCTCGTATGTCTCTTCCCAGCGATTCTGGAACATGCACTCGACCGCGCGTCGGTATTCAACCACGCTCGCGTTGCGGCGCCCGAATGGGAATGTGTGTAAACAAAGAGCCAGTGAGTAACGAACCCGAAAATGCGCGACCCCATCCGAAAACCGATCGAGCCAGGCGCGCCATCCGCTCGATTGAGATTCCTTGTACGCGCGTTCGATCACTTGGATCGAAGCATCGATGACCTCCTGGGCGCATCCGTCACGCATTCGCATCAGCGCGCGCCGGCGCCCGGCATCGCTGGTTGCACCAATCTCCGAATTCAGGAGCCGAACCTGATCGAACGGATCGGATGCGACCTTCTGCCTTGCACGCGATTCGTGGCTGGCACTTGCCCGTGATCCAGCGGATTCGGCGCGGATCATCCGGGACGGCTTGCGCTGTTTTTTCGCAGGCGCCTTTCTGGGGGAAATCGCGCGTCTTGCCTTAGGCATTGGAAGGCCTCGAGTTGCGCCCGAAGGCTGGCGGGAGCAACGGGATCGCTGCGGTGCCCGGCGGTTGCGCAAATGCCCTGGTGATCACCTCCGGATATGCGTCTTCGAGAAGCATGCGATTCAATTGCTGCGGACTCACGAGGCCACGGTCGCGCTCCAGGAATCCCCGCGTCTCGGGCCGCAACACCCTGCCCTTGAACCTCACTTCATCCCAAAGCGATGGCCCATGCACCAAAGTGTTGAAGCACAGCAGGACGCGTCGTTGCTGACGCTCTCCCAGGCCTCCCGCGTATTCCTCCAGTTCGAACGCAGACTTCAATCTGGCAGCCAGCCACTCGTCCAGGGGGCATTCGTGATTGCGCAGTCTTCCGCAAAGCGCATTGAATTCAATGTCTGCCGAGCCGATTACCCAGGGTCCCGCTTCATACGCACGCGCCCAGACTTCATTCTGGAATCGCGTCGCTATACCGTAAATCAACTTGTTCCAGTCAGCGTCTTTCTCGGTATACAAGTCCAGGATCAGCTTCGAGACCGCGCTCAGGTTGACGCCGTCTCCGTGGCTCAACATCTTTTCGAGTCTCGCGACCTCTTGAGAGTGCTGGAGATTCGTCACGATACCCGCCAGCAGCGAAGTCACGTCCTCGTCTCGCAGGCAGCGCCGCTCACCCGACGACGAGCAGCCGGCCGAAATGACCGACCCGGCTTGCGCGGGCTGAAGCACCTGCTTGTCCGCAGACGGAAGTCCGCGCGCCGGAGTCTCCGGCGCGGTTCCGCGCGGTTGCTCGGCCATCGCCTGATTGCCTGGCGCCGAAGGGCTGACCCGTTTGCCGAATCTGTCTGGTCCAGCTCCGATCTCATGGCCCCGGTGTCGCGCGACGAGGCGCTCGCAGAACCTCACAAATTCGGGATGGATCCTGTTGAGCTTGTTTCCCTCGTGAAGCTCGCCGCCCATGTCCTGGAAGTACGTGTACAGATCACGGTCTTCCTGCGAGGCGATCCCCGTGGGGATGTAGGGCGCAATCCGTTCAAGCAGCAACGTGTACTTGGGAATCCTTTGCTCCTCCAGACCGTGCTTTACCGACTCGTAGACCTCGGTTTCGACCCTGGTGCGTTCCTCGCGTTTCTTGTAGTTGATGGACAACACGATCCCGGTGTCCTCTTTGGCATTGCTCCAGGGTGACTGCCTGCTTTTGGTTCTTTTTTCGACCGATTTCTTCAGCGCCTGGTACAACGAAAAAAACTCGATCTGCTCTTCCGGACACTTCTCTTCCTCGTCCTCTCCCTCTTCCTCCTTCCAGCTCAACATGCCGAGCAAACGCCGGGAAAAGATCCCATGCCCGCCTTTCTCACGGGAACCTTGTTCGGCGGCGCACGAAGCCAGGACGTAACGATTGCTGCCTTCAGCCAGTTTTTCAGAGCCGAACGTCTGTGTTCCCTTGAGTCCGAAATCGGTAACCCCCCCCGAATGACAGGCGTCGACGAAGACCAGCGCAGTGCAGTTGTCGGGTATCTCGCTCAGCGAGCTACCAAGAGTTTTGCTCCACACCGCGGTTGCGAAAAGATCGTTCTGCATTCCGTCATGTGGCACCAGGTAGTAGCGTTCTTCGGCATCACGGGCGCCATGCCCGGAAAAGAAAATCAGGGCCAGTGACTTCTTTGCACTTCGACTTTGCAGGTCATCGAGCGCTCGCATGATGGCGGCGCGCGTCGCTTTTTCATCCAGCAGAGGTTCCGGAACATCTTCGCAACCACTTGCCTTCAGGAACTCGTAAAAGCCGATCGCGTCTTTGGACGCAAACTGCAGGTTTGGAAAGGGCTGGGAGTCAACTTCCTTTCGCAGTTCATATGCTCTTTGATCGTAGCTCGTGATCCCAATGACGAGCGCACAGGCATTTGCCAGCGGTTCCGAGCTCATGCTGGAACCCGGCGATGCCGCAGCGCCTTGCTCAGCGTCGATCAGCACTTGCGCGCAGCGTCGAACCGCCGGCCACTGATCAGTGCCCTTCTCCCAATTTTCGAGTGTGTCGACGAGACTCTGGATGCCTCCCGCATGATCGAAACATGTCGAGACGACGCTCGCCAGGAATGTCCGGAGATCGCCACGCCTGTCCACTCTCGACGGAATCGGCTCGACGAGAAAATCGACTATCTTGTTGCATGTTTCAGGCGACTTCAGGCTTCCACACTTCAAGAGCTCATCGACGAGGGACAGCATCCACCTTTTTTTCTTTTCAGGATCCATCTGAACTGCCTACGACGCGCGACCGGAAGCGCGCACCAGTAACGCCTTGGCCGCGGCACGGACCCTGGGCATGGCGGAAGCACCCTTCTCCCGGGCTTCCACGAGAGACAAGAGCTCTTCGATCCCCCCCGCATATTCGCTGCAAGACTGGACCACACTGAACAGATCCGCGTGCATGTCAGAGTGCCTGACCACCCTGGACGAGATGGGTCCGTCGAGTGACGAAACGATGAGATCACGATCTGACGGACCCGCGAGTGATCCGCACAATTCGAGGGCAGCTACCAATTCGAGTTTCTCCGCGGCATGAGGCCCGGCGTCCTCGGAAAGGGCACCCGATTTCAACGCAAGCCAAGGCAGCTGTTCCGCAACCAGTTTCTCGACGCGCGTCCAAGAATCAGAACGGTGGTCGAATTCCGCAACCGTCCATAACAGTTCGCCGAGCCCGCCCGAAAATTCCGCCGCCCTGCGAACGATGTGGATCAAGTCGGTTTGTTTATCGCCTGCGCGACTGGTTGATGCGGCGATTGCCGATCGAAGTTGCCCCAGTACCAAATTGCGTCCGGCGGGTTGTTTGAGGATCGAAATCGTCCCCAACGCGTCAGCGAGCAGGAATACCTGTTTCGAACTGATGGCATGGACCTCGCGAGGGTTGGCGCTGCCCGCGACCGCCGGCCGACCTCTCATTTCGATTACGTTTCCGTTCCAGTCTTCGCTGATCCGGTACACCGGCGTCTGGTTCAAGTCCCGGAAGTCGCCCGTTTCCCGCAAACGGACGAATTCAGCCTGTACCTCTTCGGTCACCCTGCGCATGTCTGGTGGCCATTCATTCGCCGGTGAATTCGCGACCTGCCGCATGAATTCACGCGAAAGGAGCCCGCGCCGCTCTTCCTGCAGGTCCTTGGCGAATTGTCCGGGTCGCGCCGCATACAGAACGAACTGCCGGTGCTGAATGGCTTGCCAGACCGGTATTGGAATGCTGGGAAACGAGTGACCCACTTTTCCGATCGAATCGTTCGCGCAGGCGTCGACAATGATGATCTGGTGGGGAAACTTCGCGAAGTATTCGCTGCGCAGCGAATCGCGCAGCAGATCGAAGTCCAGATTGCGCTTATTTTCCAGGGTCGCATCGGCAAGAAACAACCGGTGGCGGCCCTCGTCCCGGATTCCGTGACCGCTCCAGTAGATGAACAACAAGTCGCCGCTACGCCCATGCAGTGCGGCCAAGCCCTTGTCCAACTCCGCGCTGCCCGCCAGTGCGCAGTTCGGTAGCGCGTTGTCCAGTGGCGATGTGAACGTGATGATGTTCGCGTCGGGCACATCGCGCTTGCGCAACCACGCGTAAAATTCGCGCACGTCGTTCACGGGACCGCGCAGCTTGTTCCACCCTCCTCCCGCATCGTATTTCTCGATGCCGACCAGCAGCGCATGGGTCCGTGCGGGACTCGCGGGGATGCTCATGCAGCCGCCCGCGGTGCATCCTTGATCGCAACACGAATCGCGTTCCAGACGTCGTCATTCCACCAATACGCGCTGTGCGACCAGTGGAATGGCTGCCCGTTGTCCACCTTGACGTCCGTGACCTTCTTGCCCGCCTTGTTGAACAGGGCCTCGCCCTTGTAGCTGAGGAAATCGCGCAGGTCGTAGATGTTCAACCAGCGCGGAAAATGCGCGGGCAGCGGCTTGCCGAACTCGAGTGACTGCAGCGCATTGATTTCGTAGAAGAGTGGCGATTGCGATCCCACCGTCACGAGCAACTGCACGTCGAGTCCTTCGGCCGCGCACAGATCGACGCACGCGATGCCGCCGAGGCTGTGGCCGATGACGACCCTGGGCGCCGGGCACGCGTTGATCTTGTCCCGAATGAACTTGCGAATCTCCTGGCCACGAACCTGGTACAGGAGAATGTCGCCAGCCGCGGGCGTGGCGCCGTCGCTTACCGAGTGACGTCGCCGCCGCACGATTCGAGTAGTGAGGCGCAACGCCAGGCCAGCGAATTGCTTGTTGACCCAGCCGGCAATCGCGCGGTCCTGCCCGCCGAGCAGGTTCAGCAGCGCGCGTTCGACTTCGTCGCGCAATTCCATGTCCATGGTCACGGCCGGCAATGGCGCATCGGCGTTCGCGATACTCACCACGGATTCGGCGATCAGCGCACGCGCAATGGCAGCCCTGTAGTCTCCAAGATCGTCCGGCGCCCCAGCCAGCGCATGACGAAATTCAGCCGAATCCGTGATCGCGCGACGTGCTTCGACGAATTCTCCGGCGATCTCGGCCCGCTCGAGCAGCCCTTGCAACGGGGCGATGTCGAAGTTCCTGGCCTTCGCCTCCAGAGCCATTCCGGGCGAAAGCTCTCCTGGGACAAATTCCGACGCACCCGTGCCACGCGCGGCGAGCGCACGAAGTTCGAACAACGGATCCTGGTACAGCATCTCCCAGAGCGCGATGGTGTATTCCATCTCCGTGGCCTCTGAGCCTTCGTTCAATGCGATGGCGCGCGAGGTGTCGTATTCCGGGATCGACGCGCCATCTGCGCGCAGCTCTGCACCGAGATGGCCCCAGTAGCAGCGCTCAACCGACAAATCTTTGTCCTTGGCCAGGGAGCGCTGGACCTGGCTCAACGACTTCTTGTACGCGTCCTCGCGCACACCCGTTCCATGGACGAATATCACCGAGGTCATGCTCAGACCCTCTTCGTTATTACTCAACGAACGGCGGAGGCGTTGAGGTTTACTTCGTGCGAGTCGTGCCGCGATCATTCTACGAGCGCTCTCTAACAATGTCGCCTGTTCCCCCGCCTTCTTGGGGAGTGCAGCGCAGCGAACGCGCCTACCTACTCGGCCGCGACGCATCACACGAAGGATCGTCCGCATCGAAAATTGCGGCGAGTGTTACCCGAGTGTAAGGCGCCGAAACCACAGCCTCGCGTCCGGCGGCGCGCCACAGGGTCGATCGGCATGTTGGATCCCCTGCAAAATCGCCGCCGTGGCGCTGCGCCCATGTCGTGCTGCACAATCCGGCGCAGCGAAGGCTTGGGGGGTCCGTTCGAATGAAGCAGCTCGCATCACTCGCGGCAGTCATGGCCTGGGGGTTGTCCTTGAACACGATTGCTGCCGAGTCGCTATACGCGCGCCTGGAATCGCTCGACAAGCGATTCGACGCCCTCATTCCGCCAGACACGAAATTCGAAAAAATCGCCGACGACCTCATGTGGTCCGAGGGCCCGCTTTGGGATGGCGGGCGCAAGACGCTGTTGTTCTCGGACATCCCCCGCAACGTCGTCATGCAGTGGAATGCCGACAAGGGCGTGTCGCGGTTCCTGGAGCGCAGTGGTTATACCGGCGCCACCGAGTTCACCGGCAAGGAACCCGGCTCCAATGGCCTGACGTTCGATCTGCAGGGTCGCCTGACCCTGTGCCAGCACGGCGACCGCCGGGTCTCGCGCCGCGAGGCGGATGGCACGATGGTGCCGCTCGCCACCCAGTACGAGGGCAAGCGGCTCAACAGTCCCAACGATCTCGTCTACGACCGGCAGGGGGCACTGTATTTCACCGACCCGCCCTATGGCCTTCCGGGAACCTTCAAGGATCCAACCAAGGAACTCCCCTTCCAGGGCGTCTACCGGGTCGCCCCGGACGGCAAAGTCAGGTTGCTGACGAAAGAGCTCGAGGCCCCCAATGGCCTCGCGTTTTCGCCCGATTACAAAACGCTCTACGTCGCGAATTCCCAGAAGAGCCCTGCCATCTGGAAGGCTTTCCCCGTGTTGCCCGACGGCAGCCTGGGCCCGAGCCGGCTGTTCGCCGATGTCACGAAGTACTACAACGAAGGGGATGGCGTCCCGGATGGCATGAAAGTCGACCAGCAGGGCAATGTCTGGGCCACGGGACCTGGAGGGGTGTTCATATTTACGCCCGAAGGCGCCCTCCTCGGCCGGATTCTCACCGGCGTGCCTACCGCCAATGTGGCCTGGGGCGAAGACGGTTCGACATTGTTCATTACGGCGAATCACCGTGTGCTGCGTCTACGTACCAGGGCACACGGCATGCCATTGCCGGCCCAGTAGTCAACTTACTGAGGGGATCTCATGTTTTCACGTCGACTGTCGATGGGGCTGGTCAGTATCGCGATCGCCATGGCGACGCTCGTGGCACCCGCCACCGCCAAAGACAAGCCACATGTACTGGTTTATTCCGGCAGCACCGGCTATCGGCATGAATCGATTCCCGCCGCCGTCGCGTCGCTGAAGTCGATCGGCGAAAAGGCAGGCTACGTGGTCGATACGACCGAAGATCCGGCGGTGTTCACGGCGGAGAAACTTGCGCAGTACAAGGTGCTGGTGCTGGTCAGCAACTCCACCGACCCGAAGAAGCCGGAGACCGAGTGGTTCACCGGGCCCAAGCGCGATGCCCTGCAGGGATTCCTCAAGGCTGGCAAGGGCGTCGTCGGTCTGCATGCCGCCGCGGACTCGCACTACAACTGGGGCTGGTACGGCCAGATGATCGGTGGCTACTTCGAGCGTCACCCCAAAGGCGTGATCAAGGGCACCATGACCGTGGTCGACGCCAGGCATCCGGCCACGGCCAAACTACCGAAGACCATCGAGCGCAACGAAGAGTGGTACTACTACAAGGATTTCGACCCCACGGTCCACGTGCTGGTCACCGTCGACCCGGCGACCATCGGTGACGGCCAGCCCGACGTGAATCCGAATCCTTTGGTCTGGTATCACAAGTTCGGCGGCGGACGCGTTTTCTACAGTGCGCTCGGCCACTCCAACGAATCGTGGAGCGAGCCGTACATGGTGACGCTGCTGACCGGCGCCCTGCACTGGGCGGCCGGAAAGTAGCTCAGCCGCCGAAATTCTGGTCCCAGTACTTCTCCATGCGCGCGCGCATGGAGGCGTCCGGCATGCGGCCGCGCGCCGCATCGAGGTTGTCCTCGAGGTGCGAGAGCTTGGTCATGCCCGGGATCGCCACCGTGACTGCCGGGTGTGACACGACGTACTTGAGGAAGAACTGGCCCCAGCTGTTCGCACCGATCTCTTCGGCCCAATCCGGCAGGCTCGCGTTGCCGACGCGTGAGAACAGGTTGCCGTCGCGCCGGCCGCCGAATGGCAGGTTGACCAGCACACCGACACGCTTGTTGAGCGCCGCGGGCAGAACCTTGGCGGCGGCGGCACGATTCGCCAGCGAGTAATCCACCTGGATGAAATCGAGCGCCTGGGTATTGATGAGCTCCACCATGCGCTCGTGTTGCGTGGCGCTGGAGGTGGTGATGCCGACGTAGCGGATCTGGCCTTTCTTCTTGCGTTCGAAAAGATGCGGGAACAACACACCGACGCCGTTCAGGCTGTGGATCTGCACCAGGTCGAGAACATTGGTCTTCAGGCGCCGCAATGATTCGTCGATCATCGCCACGCCGCGTTCGAGCTGGTCACCGTCCGCCGTGACCTTGGTGGCGATGAACGCCTGGCTGCGGTTGCCGATGTCGGCGAGCAGATCGCCGATGACTTCTTCGGACTGACGGTAGGCCGGCGCGGTGTCGATGACCGAAGCGCCGGCGGAGGTGAGCCCCGCCAGCACTTCGCGACGGGCCGCGCGTTCATCGTCGGTTGCGGGACTGTAGTTGTTCGTCCCCACGCCGATGACCGCGAGGCGCTCTCCGGTCGACGGGATGGCCTTGGTCATCAAGGGAGGCGCCGCCTTGCGGCCCTCGTCTGCCTTCGGTTCGGTCCGTTGCGTCTTGGTCTGGGGCTGGGTTTGCGCCCAGGCACTCATGGAACCCGCGCCGGCGATCGCCAGCCCTGCCTTGATGACTTCCCGTCTTCCCGTCACTTCTTCCTCCTGGCTCCTGTGCCCTTTTTCTTCTTCGGCGAGGACTTCTTCTTCGCCGAACGCCGAACGGATTTCTTCGCCACTTTCTTCGCGGCCTTGCGTACGACCTTCTTCTTCGCCTTTGGTTTCGCCTTGGCCTTGGATTTTGCTTTTGCTTTTGCCTTCGGCTTGGCGGCTGCTTTCGCCTTCGGCGCTTTTGGCGCGGCCGGCGCCGCGGCTGCGGCGGTCGAATGAATTGCGAACGCTGCACCGGTCGGATCCATTACCGCGGCAACGCGGCTGCCTCCCGGCACTTCCATCGGTGCGATCAATTCGCGCGCGCCGGAACCGGTGGCGAGCGCGAAGCCCTTGTCGGCGCTCGGCACGTACGCGTAGGGCAACCAGTTCGACGGCATCGGCGCGTCGGCCGGCTTGATGTACATGCCGCCGCGTTGCTCGCCATTCCAGCCGAAGATCAGGTAGATGCCGAGCGGACCCATATCCATGCGCTGCATCGCTTCCCAGCCGAACAGTCCGCTGTAGAACGCAAAAGCGGCCTCATTGTCGGTGGTCGCGAGTTCGTGCCACGAGAACGTGCCCAGTGGCGGCGTGCCCTTGCCTTCGGCGCGCGCATTTTCCGGATTGATGATCGCGAATATCGCGCCCTGCGGATCGCGCAACACCGCATAACGCCCGGCACCCTGCATGTCGCTGGGTGACTTGAGCACCGAGCCGCCGGCGCGCACCGCCGCGTCGGCCGTGGCATCGACATCACTCGTGCCGATGTATTGCAGCCAGTGTGACGGCATTTCGGCCGGCGCTTCGGCGGGAATGGCCATGATGCCCGCCACCGGTCCGACGTCCGCGTGACACACGGTGTAGGCCGGATCGAGCGGCCACGGCATGGTTTTCCAGCCAACGAGTTTCGAATAGAACTTCTTTGCACCCGGCACATCGCGCGTCGCGAGCTGATGCCAGACGAATCGGCCACGCACATCGACAGCTTCCATGGACGGATCTCCGTTGAGTGGGACGAATGGATGGGCGGTCGATAATAGCCGGGGCGTTTGGAAATGTTTTACGGAGTTGCGCCCGGTGGTTGTTTCGCGCCAGTGGATGGAGGCTGCTTGCGTGGATAGATGCCGATGACGGTGCCGTCCGGCTGCCGGCGTGCGAAGCCGAAGCCGTTGGCGAGAGCGATCGATCCCTCGCACAGCGCGAGCTCGGGCCGCGGCGGGATCTTCACCTCTTCCTCGGGAATATTGATTTCGATGCGCGTGACCTTGAGGCCCAGGGCGCCCGAAATGCCGCGGAGATAGGTTTCAAGTTCTTCTTTGAACTGATTGCTCAACCCCACGTCATTGCGAAGAAAATATGCGGTCAGATGGCGCGCCAGCGGGGTGGTTTTCTGCATCTCCCGCATGACGATGGCCTGTTCACTGTCGAGGGTCCAGAACGAGGTCTGCGCCAGGTATTCGCCGACCTCCGAAGGCACGGACGGGTCATCGCCCCGGATCGCCGGCGTGTCCACGTGTAATACGCCGTCGGAGCCGAGCGAAAGCCTGGTGGCCGCGAGGTCGAGTTCGTAGTTGAGCTTCGCGGGCCAGATGACCATGACCTGCGGATTGACGCCGGGTACTTCCGGGCACGCCTTGTACCAGACGGTCACCTGGCGTTCGTGTTCGATGATGGCGCGGGTACGCATCTGCGTGACCATCACGTTGAGCGGGCTTTCTTCCGCATCCTTGCGGGTCCAGAGCGCGTAGCCCACGGCGCCGAGAATCAGGGCGAGGACCAGGGCAATGACGTGCTTCAGCATGCAGCCTCCTTAACTACAGCACCTCGAAGAGTCCGGCGGCACCCATGCCGCCGCCAATACACATGGTGACCACCACGAGTTTTGCTCCGCGGCGTTTTCCCTCGAGCAAGGCGTGTCCAACCAGCCGTGAGCCCGTCATTCCGTAGGGATGGCCGACCGCGATGGCGCCGCCGTTGACGTTCAGCCGGTCGTCGGGAATGCCGAGCTTGTCGCGGCAGTACAGCACCTGCACGGCGAAGGCTTCGTTGAGTTCCCAGAGGTCGATGTCGGCAACCGTCTTGCCGGCACGCTCCAGCAGCTTCGGCACGGCGAAGACGGGCCCGATACCCATTTCGTCCGGTTCGCATCCGGCGACCGCGAAGCCGCGGAACACACCCAGCGGCGTGAGGCCCAGTTGCGCGGCGCGTGCGTCGCTCATGACGACGCAGGCCGACGCGCCGTCGGAGAACTGGCTGGCATTGCCGGCGGCGATGACTCCGCCGGGCGTCGCGGCGCGGATCTTCGCCACCGCCTCGTAGGTGGTATCGGCGCGGATACCTTCGTCGGCAGCGACCTTGATCGATTTGGTCGCGAGGCGCCCGCTGTCGCGGTCCGCCACCCCGGCGACCACTTCGATGGGCGCGATTTCCGCACTGAACCGTCCCGCAGTCTGGGCGGCCGCGGCGCGTTGCTGGCTCTGTACGCCATAACGATCCTGGACCTCGCGCGAAATCCGGTAGCGCTTCGCGACGTTTTCCGCGGTCTGCAGCATGTTCCAGTAGATAGCCGGCTTGTGTTCGTCCAGCCAGTGCTCCTTGGCCATGAACAGGTTCATGCGGTCGTTCTGCGTGCAGGAGATCGACTCGACGCCGCCCGCGACGTAGATCTCGCCTTCACCGGTCAGGATGCGCTGCGCGGCGATGGCAATGGTCTGCAATCCGGAGGAACAGTAGCGATTCACCGTCATGCCGGAGGTGGTCACCGGGCATCCGGCGCGCAGCGCGATCTGGCGCGCGATGTTGAAGCCGGTAGCGCCCTCGGGATTGGCGCAGCCCATGATCACGTCCTCGACCCGTGCAGGGTCGAGCTTCGCGCGCTCCATCGCAGCCTTGACCACGTGGCCGCCGAGTGTCGCGCCGTGCGTGAGATTGAATGCGCCGCGCCAGGACTTGGTCAGCGGTGTGCGGGCGGTGGAAACGATGACGGCGTCAACCACGGGCCTTCTCCTTCAAGAACTGGCCCTTCTTGCGGCTCGACTTTGTCCTGGGCTTGGCCCTGGCGGACTGGGAGTCGTTGAAATTGCGCCCGGCCGCTGCCAGCGTCGCGAGCAGCTTCGCCGGCTTCCACGATTCGGGATCGGCCCGCTCATTGGCGGCGAACTCGCGCATGCGTCTCACCACCTGGCCGAGGCCGACACGACTCGCCTGGAACATCGGTCCGCCGCGTTGCAGGGGAAATCCATAACCGGTGAGATACACCACGTCGATGTCCGAGGCGCGCAAGGCGATGCCCTCCTCGAGAATCTTCGCGCCTTCGTTGACCAGCGCATACAGCAGCCGATCCACTATTTCGTCATCGGGAATCTTGCGCGCCGTGATTTTCAGCGCCTTGCGCTCCTCGTCGATGATCTGCTCGACCAGCGGATCGGGTATGGCATCGCGCTTGCCCGGCTCGTAGCGATACCAGCCCGCGCCGGTCTTCTGGCCGAAGCGTCCCAGTTCGCACACGCGATCCGCGATGCGCATGTGCCGCATGCGCGGATGCTCCGCATAGTGGCGCTTGCGGATGTGCCAGCTGATGTCATTGCCGGCCAGGTCCGACATGCGGAACGGACCCATCGCGAAACCGAACTTCTCGATCGCCGCGTCGATCTGCCGGGGCGAGGCCCCCTCTTCCAGCATGAGCAACGCCTGCTGCGCATACGGATCGAGCATGCGATTGCCGATGAATCCATCGCACACGCCCGAGACCACGGCGGTCTTGCCGATGCGGCGCGCCAGGGTCAACGCCGTCGCCAGCACGTCCGGCCGCGTCTTCGCACCGTTGACGATCTCCAGCAGGCGCATGACGTTCGCCGGGCTGAAGAAATGCAGTCCGAGCACGTCGCCCGGCCGTTTCGTGAAGCCGGCAATCGCATCGACATCCAGCGTCGAGGTGTTGGTGGCGAGGATTGCGCCCTTTTTCGCAATTCCGTCGATTTGGCGGAACACGTTCTTCTTGACCTCGAGGTCCTCGAACACCGCTTCGATGATCAGATCGGCCTTCGCGGCCGCTGCGAAGTCCAGCGATGGCGTGATGAGACCGGCGCGGCGCGTGGCCTCCTCGGGTTTCAACTTCCCCTTGGCGGCGGCACCTTCGTAGAACTTCCTGATGCCCGCCACGCCACGCTCCAGCGCGTCCGGCTTCGCTTCCAGCAGCGCGACCGGAATTCCGGCGTTGGCGAACGACATCGCTATGCCGCTGCCCATGGTGCCCGCGCCGACCACCGCCACGGTCGCGATTTTTCGCTGCGGCGTCTTGTCGGTGAGCCCCGGGACCTTGGAGGCCGCGCGCTCCGCGAAGAACGCATGCCGCAGGCTCTGCGACTCGGAACTCGCCATCAACTCGGTAAACACCTTCTGCTCGGTGGCCATTCCTGCGGCGAAACTGTTCAAGGAGGCGCCGACCACGTCGATGGCGCGCGACGGCGCGGCCATACCTCGCGACACGGCCGCCACGCTGGTCTTCGCGAATTGCAGGAAGGCCTCGGCCTGCGGATGTTTCACCGCCAGGTCGCGCACGCGCCGCACGGGGTTGCCCTGCTGACCGAGCTTGAGCGCGAATTCGCGCGCCGCGTCGGCAGCCGCACCCTCGGTGATGACGTCGAACAGCGGTGTCCCCTTGAACGTGGCCGCGGGGACGGTGGCGCCGGAAACGATCAGGTTCAGCGCGGTTTCCAGTCCCACCAGGCGCGGAAATCGCTGCGTGCCGCCGGCACCCGGGATCAGACCCAGCTTCACCTCGGGAAACGAGATCTTCGCGTCGGCGCGCGCCACGCGGTAGTGACAGCCGAGCGCGAGCTCGAGGCCGCCGCCCATGCAGGCGCCGCTGATCGCGGCAATCACCGGCTTGTGCGCGGCTTCGAGCGCATCCACCACCGCCGGCAGGAAAGGATCGGCGTAGAAACTGCCGTCGGCGAACTCCTTGATGTCGGCGCCGCTCGAGAAGGCGCGGTCGCTGCCGGCCAGCACGATGACGCGTACCTTGCCGTCCGCGAGAGCGCGGTCGAGTGCCCCGATCACGCCCATGCGCAGCTCGTGCGACAGCGCGTTGAGCGGTGGGTTGTCCAGGGTGAGCCAGGCGATGCCGGCGTCGACTTTGTAGCGCAGTGCGGTCATAGGTGGCCGGATCATATCAGCCACCCTGGCCGCGCTGCGTCCTACGAGCTGTCACAATCTGACCCGCTGCCACGCTTTCTGCCGCCAGCGCCAGAACATGCTCGACCCTAACAAGATTGCGTACGCCATCAGCGCGAGCCAGCCGCCCATTGCGCCCAACCCGAACTGCGGCAACCCATCGATCCACCCCTGGCCTGGCGCGAACACGAGCGTGTGCGCCAGTGGAACGTAGAAGAACCACGACAGCACCAGCGCCGTGATTGCCGGCACCCGCGTGTCGCCGGCGCCGCGCAGGCAGAAACTGGCGCCGAAATACAGGCCGTCGAAAATCTGGTAGGCCGCCGCGGGCCACAGCAACACCAGGCCGAGCGCGACCACGTCCGCGGACGCCGGTCCGCCGCCGCTCACGAACAGTGGGACGACCCAGGGACCCACGAGCAGGAGCAGCACCGCAACGCAGGCCATCTGCGTAGCGCACAACGCGATGTCGACATTACCCAGGCGATTGGCCCAGTCGCGATTCCCGGCGCCGATCGACTGCCCGACCAGCGTGGTGCCCGCGAGTGCAATGCCGATGGTCGGCAGGTAGGCCACCGACGTCAGACCCATGACGATCTGCGTGGCCGCGGCGCCGATCGTGCTCGTCTGCGCAATCATGAGCTGCGAGAACGCGAGGCCCAGCACGTCGGCACCCATCATCACGCCGATGGGCAATCCGAGTCCGAGTTGCGCGCGGATCGCGCCCAGCCTGGGCCGCCACATCAACGCGGTGCGATATTTGCGGCGGACTTCGCCACGCAGGATCAGCCACATCGCGAGCACCAGGCCCGCGAACTGCGCGACATTCGTGCCCCAGGCAGAGCCCTTGATGCCCATGTCGAGGTGGAACATGAACAGCTGGTTGGCGGCGGCGTTGATCACGAAGATCACGACCGCTACAACCATGGTGTGGCGCACCAGCGAAATGCCATTGAAGAAGCCCAACGCAGCCCAGACCAGGGTTCCCAGGAAAGCGCCGCCCATGCGGGGTGCCCAGTATTCGAGCGCCAACGCCTCGACGTGCGGCTCCAGGCTGAACGGGTGCAGCAACCAGGGCCCGGCGTATGCCATCGCCAGGAACAGCGGGATGATGCCGAAGATCGCCCAGAACGCGCTCCACAAGGCACGCGACGCGCGCGCCTTGCGGCGGCTGCCATGAGCCTGCGCGACGTAGGTCTGCACCGTCGACGCCACGCCGCCGAACAGCAGCACCGCGCAACTGAGGATCCAGTAGATAGCGCCCATCGCCGCCACGGCGTCGGTGGACAGGCGGCCGATGAACCACAGGTCGGTGAGATTCAGCAGTGCCTGTATTGCATTGGTGACCATCAGCGGCGCCGCGAGCCGCAGGATGGCCCGCAGGTCGACGTGGGCCTTGCCGGCTGCATCGAAGCGCTGCGCCGGGAGCACCGGCGCGGACCCGGCCGCGTTGCTCACGCCCCCTGCTCCGCCGCGCCCGGCCCCTGCTCGCGGCGCGTCTCGAAGGCGCGGCCGAGGATCCGGGTCGACATCAGCAGACCCCCGCAGAGCAGCGCGAAGATCCACGACATCCCGGCGATTCCGAGTCCCTGCACCAGCAGGTAGAAGCCCTGGCCCACGGTGTCGCCACCGCGCTGCAGGACGGTGTCGATGAGGCTCTTGCTCTTGAATTTGCTCTCGGGGTTCAGGACGGTGAACAGCATCTCGCGAGGCGGCTTGCCGAGACCGTAGTCCGAGGCGCGACGGATGACCTGCGTGATCAGCAACACCGCGCCGGTGGGCACCAGCGCAAGAAAGACAAAGCTGGCGCCGATGAGTGCCGGCATCGCCGACAGGCTCAGGGCAACGCTGCCGCGGCGCGTGAGCCAGGTGACCACCACCACCTGGAAGAATCCCGCCAGCAGGCTGACCGCGATTTCGAGATTCGCGAATACGGCCGCGCGTTCGACCGCACTCGGATACAGCGTTTCGACGTACTTGGCCTGCTCGTTGTACATGGAAGCGCCGATGGTCTGCCCGATGACGATCACGCCCGCAATGCCCAGAAGATAGGGCGTGGTGGCAAGTCGTTTCAGATCATCGAGCGCCCGGCCACCGACCGGTATGGCGCCGTCGGGCACGGTGTACCCGTTTGCCGAGCGGCGCAGCGTGGCGCGCGCCAGGCTGACCAGCGGGGCCGCGAGCACGATGCACACGCAGGCAGCGACGATGAGTGGCGGCAAGCCGAACTCCACCACGAAGTTGCGCAGCACGATGTTGCCGACGATCGCGCCGGCACTGCCGCCTGCCGCGACGTAGCCATAGAAACGTTTCGCGAGTTCCGGTCGCCAGACGTCGGACATGGCGCTCCAGAACACGGCGATCAGCAGCAGGTTGAAAGTCGTCAGCGAGACGAAGAACGCCCCCGCGAGCACGCGGTTGCGCGGCATGAGCTCCAGTCCGAACGCCAGCGCGATGAAGGCGGCGGCGAACGTGATGTTCACCAGCCACACCAGGCGGGTGCGCGGCGTGCGCCGCACCAGCCACCAGTAGCCGGGCAGCATCACGCAGGACGCCGCAAGCACCAGCAGGAACAACAGCCAGTTGTTCCGGATGCCGACCTCGATGGCCAGCGCTTCACGAATCGGCCGCAGGATGTAATAGCCGCCGAGCAGGCAGAACGAGCCGGCCGCGGCGGCCAGCAATGCCCGGCGTTCCTCGCGATCGGCGCTGACCGCGGGAGCCGTGCTCACCGCAGGGATTTCAGGGTGCCCGTCAGGTGCGGCTTCTCACCCTGCGCGTCGCGCAGCGCGAAGCCCGAGCCATTCTCGATCGACCAGCGCTGCAGCATGAGCCACGACGGCATGTAGATCGGTAGTTTGAAGCTCACCGACAGCTCGCAGCCACCGTCGAACTGCTCAGCTTCGAAATCGGACGCGGCACGTCCCAGCGACCACATGCCATGTGCGATGGCGCGCGGAAAGCCGAAGGCGCGTGCCGTGAGATCGCTCATGTGGATCGGATTGACGTCGCCGGAAATGAAACCGTAACGGCGACCGAGCCCGGAAGGCGCGCGGAAGCTGCTGGACTTCATCGCCAACGCATCCGGCGCACCTTCGGCGCTGCGCGCGCCGCTGGGCTTCGCGCCGGCCGGCGGTTTCTTGCGCGCCAGGAACGTGCAGGTCTCGTCCCAGCGCGGCTCGCCCGCCACCACGTATTCGGTGTGCAGGTCGAATTCCTGGCCGCGTTCGGTGTCGCGGTGCCCTTCGATCCAGCAGCGGATCTCGGCGGGTTCCTCCGCCGAAAGCGGCTCGCGCATCGCAATGCGGTTCTGCACGTGCACCAGGCCGAAGAGTTTCACGGGGAAGGCCTCGGCGCCGAGCATGGCCAGGTGCAGCGGCATGGCGAGCACGTGCGGATAGGCGATGGGCAGCGTCGCGCCCGCCGCCGCGCCGCAGACATCCGAATACGCCGCGAGATGTTTGCGATCGATGACGACCTTGCTGAGCCGTGCTTCGATGCGCGGTATCTCGCCGCCGTCCGGCACCAGCGACGGCTTCCGCGACACCATGATCTTCGGGTACATCGACCAGATGGCCGGCGCGCGCGCGAATTCGAGCGAGTGCTTCGCTTGCATGTGGATCCCCGACCCTGACAATCGCCTAAGGAGCGAGGCGATCGATGACGATGTTCAGCTTCCCGTCCTTGCCGACATGATAGCTAACTTGTCCGAACGGGTCGCCGCTGGTCGCAGTCGGAGTTCCCCCGAGTGCCACACGGGCCACCACCTCGAGCTGCTGCCCGGCCGCGATGCGGCGCGTCTGGAGCATGGCGTCAGCCGCGGTGAGCTCCACGTCGACGGGAAAACTCGCCGCCAGGCGCTTCACCGCGAACGGCGGTCCCGGCTGCTTCGGATCGCGCGCGGCGACGAACAACGGCGCGTCCCTGGGCACCTTGGAGGCGAGTGCCGGTGCCAGCGTGACGTGCACCGCGATGGTCGGCCCCCCGCCGGCAGGCGCCCCGGAATCCGGTGTCGCATCGCCCGTCTGCTGTTCCACCGCAGCCAGCCGCTGTGCGACGAGTTGCATCGCATCCTGTGGCAGATTGAAAGTCTGCAGCCTCAGGTAGCGCTCGCGCGCCAGCGACAAATCGCCGCGCGCCTCCGCGGCAAATGCCGAGTAGAAAAGCGCCTTGGCATTGTTGGGCTCGAGCTCCAGCGCCTTCTCGAACAGATGCCCGGCCGCACCACCGAGTTGTTCCATGTCCTGCGCCAGCAGGGTCTCGGCGATGCCGAAGATGGCGTCGACACTTCGGCCGTTCGCCAGGCGGTCGGCACGCTGAAAGGCGCGAGTTGCGAGCGGGTACTGCTGCAGCACGGTGTACGAACGGCCCAGCAACAACCAGTCGTCCAGGTTGTCCGGATTCTTCGCAACCTTCTTCGCCAGCCTGGCGGTCATCGCCGCCGGCGTATCGGCAATCGGCGCCGCTTCCACCCAGCTGTAATTGCTGAATGCGGCGTACAGTCCGGCGCCTCCTAACAACATGGCGAACAACACGATCACCGCGGTGATGGCCGCGGCAGGACGCGCGTCTTCGCGCCGGCGCAGCAAGGGCAACAACAGCAACACGGCCGCGCCCGCGATCAGGGATCCCGCAATCAGCACGAAGGCCATGATCATTTGCGGGTGTCTTCCTCGTCGACCGGGCTGTCATCCTGTTCGACCATGCGGCCGCGCTGCCGAACGATGCGTATGCCGACGATCAGTCCGAAAACCGCGGCGAGGACCGGCAACACCCAGACCCATGCGGTGGACGAATCCATCGGGGGCGTGAACAGTATGACGTTGCCGTAGCGTGCCACCATGTGCGCGCGGATCTGGTCGTCGGTCTTGCCGGCGAGCAGCTGTTCTTTCACGTCGCGGCGCAGGTCGGATGCAAGGCCGACCGGCGAGTCGGCGATGCTGTTGTTCATGCATTGCATGCAGCGGAGCTCGTGCGTGAGCGACTCGTAACGCGCCTGGAGCTGCGGCGTGGGCAGCGTGGTGATGTCCACGGCAAACACCGCACCCGAGAGCAGTACCGCCAGGCAGGCGGCGCGCGATGCGTAACTGCGCAACGACCTCATCGCGACCCTTCCCCGCCCAGGCGCGAGAGGAATTCCCGTTCCCAGATTTCCGCCGTCATGGGACCGGCGAGGCGGTACTGGACCAGGCCGGCCGCGTCGATGAGGAATGTTTCCGGCGCGCCATAGACGCCGTACTCGATGGCGGTGCGCCCTTCCTTGTCCACGGCGACCACGCTGTACGGGTTGCCAAGCTGGTTCAACCATTGGGTCGCGGCCGCATCGTCGTCCTTGTAGCTCAGGCCGACCAGCGGCACCTGCTTCTGCGCCGCGATCTTCATGAGGTATTCGTGTTCGTCGCGGCAGGCGAAGCACCAGGTGCCCCAGACATTGAGCACCCAGGGCTTGCCCGCGAGCTCACGCGTGGACAACTTCCGGCCCGGATCGCCCAGCACCGGCAGGTCGAACGCCGGCGCGGGCTTGCCGATCAGAGCGGAAGCCATGTTGTTCTTGTCGGGCGAATGTTTGACGCCCAGGAAGAGCACGGCCGCGAGCGCCGCGAATATCACCACGGGCAGGATGAACCGGTTCAAGTCGCGCGCGCCGTCGAAGTGGATGCGTCCGTGGCTTCGGCCGGCTGCCGGGACCGGTAGCGGCGGTCGCTCGCCGCCAGCGCACCGCCCAGGGCCATGAGTCCGGCGGCCAGCCACACGTAGTTGATGAGCGGCCGCAGCTGCGCTCGCACGCTCCAGCGATTCGCGCCGAGGTCCTCGCCCAGCGCGGAAAACATGTCCATGTTCCAGTTCGAGTGGATTCCGGTCTCGGTCATCGTCGAACGCTGCACCCAGTAGTTGCGCTTCTCCGGGTGCAGGACGGTAACCGCCTGGCCGTCACGCAAGACCGTGATCTCGGCGCGCACGCCGTCGTAGTTAGGTCCTTCCACCGGCTCGAGCTTGTCGAAGCGATAGGCGTACCGCCCCATCGATACCGATTCACCCGGTGCGAGCGGCACGTCGAGCTCGATGGTGTAGGCCTCGACGGTCGAGATGGCGATCACGTTCACGCCCAACGCGATGTGCGCGATGGTCATGCCCACGACCGCACGCGACAACGTCAGCTTGCGTCGCCAGCGGTCGATGGGATCGAACAGCGACGAAGCGATCACCCAGCAGCCGAGCACGATACCGACCGCCGATTGCCATTTTCCGGGGCCGTACGCGAGAAACACTACGCCCAGGCCGACGACGAACGCCGCGCCGAGACCCGCCGCCAGGCGCCAGCTGCTGTCGCCGAGCCGCCCGCGTTTCCACGCCGCGTGAATGCCTACGGACACCAGCGCCAGCAACACCATCGCAATGTACGGGAACAATCGTGCATACCAGCCCGGCCCCACCGAGATGGATTTCTGGCCGAGGGCTTCGTTGACCAGCGGAGCCAGCGTGCCGATCAGCACCACCAGCGCCGCGAGCACCAGCGCGATGTTGTTGTAGAGCAGGAAAGCCTCGCGGGCCGAGCCTTCGAAGCCGGCCTGCGACTTGAGCAGCGGCGCGCGCCAGGCATACAGGATCAGCGCGCCGAGAACCATGACGACGAGGAAGACGAAGATGAAGAACCCGCGCGCCGGATCAGCCGCGAACGAATGCACCGACACCAGCACGCCGGAGCGCACCAGGAACGTGCCCAACAAGCTCAGCGAGAACGCCAGGATGGCCAGCAGCAGCGTCCAGCTCTTGAACAGGCCGCGTTTCTCCGTGACCGCCAGCGAGTGGATGAGCGCCGTGCCCACCAGCCACGGCATGAACGAGGCGTTCTCGACCGGATCCCAGAACCAGTAGCCGCCCCAGCCGAGCTCGTAGTACGCCCACCAGCTGCCGAGCGCGATGCCCACGGAAAGAAAACACCACGCCAGCGTGGTCCACGGACGCGTCCAGCGCGCCCACACCTGGTCGAGTTTGCCCTCGAGCATGGCCGCGCAGGCGAAGGCGTATGCCACGGCGAAGCCGACATAGCCCATGTAAAGGATCGGCGGGTGGATGGCGAGCGCCGGATCCTGCAGCACCGGGTTCAGGTCCCGGCCATCGGCCGGAATCCTGTCGACGGCAAGGCGCTCGAACGGGTTCGAGGTGTACAGCGTGAACAGCAGGAATCCGAAACTCACGACGCCGAGCACGCCCATGACGCGACTGGCGAAACCCGGCGGCAGGTTGCGGCTGAACGCGGCGACCGCCAGGGTCCACAACGCGAGCATCCAGGCCCACAGCAGCAGCGAGCCTTCGTGCGCTCCCCAAACCGCGGCCACGCGGTAGAACGTCGGCAGCGCGGAATTGGAGTTGTTGGCGACGTACGCCACCGAGAAATCGAAACTCACGAAGGAATAGATGAGTACGCCGATCGCGGCGCTCACCAGTACGAATTGCCCCGCGACCGCCGGCCTCACCACTCCCATCCAGCGCGGATCGAGGCGCTGCGCGCCGACCAGGCCAAACACGGCCTGGGCCGCCGCGAGCAGCAGTGCCAGGACCATTGCGAATTGACCGAACTCGGGAATCATCAGGTGCCTGCGCTCACGTTGGGCGGTGGCGGGTTGTCCTTGAGTGCCTTCGCAACTTCAGGCGGCATGTACTTCTCGTC
>Ga0315912_10001218_pt1 | contig 33351 bp, 33 predicted proteins | sample VfabasoilMG_FD_204469 | JGI IMG/M metagenome (GOLD analysis project Ga0315912, IMG submission 204469) | Garden soil microbial communities collected in Santa Monica, California, United States - V. faba soil | ecosystem: Environmental > Terrestrial > Soil > Garden | place: USA: California... | reverse complement strand
GATTAGTTGAGTTTGAGTGCAGCGCACACTCGTGTGCGCTGCACTCAAACTCAACTACCTGCGCCACCTACGTCCTGGGATAGAACTAATTAATTTCCGTGGCGCAACGAAGTGCGCCCTTGAATAGCAAGGATTCGTAGGTCAGAACAACTGAATTCTGACTACAGATTATCCAGTGATTACCGAATACCGATTACCTTCGCATTGATGTCTTTCGCTTACCAGGAAACCTTAAGATACCTCTACGAAAACCTCCCCATGTTCCAGCGTGTAGGCGCCGTGGCATACAAGGCCGACCTGGACAATACTTTAAAACTTTGTGATCGGTTGGGCAATCCGCAGCGTCAATTCAAATGCGTTCACATAGCGGGCACAAACGGAAAGGGAAGCACGTCTCATATGCTGGCTTCTATCCTGCAATCCTCCGGATACAAGACCGGACTCTACACATCACCTCACCTGAAGGAATTTACAGAGCGCATCAGGCTCAACGGAAAGGAAGTCAGTCAGGAATTCGTGGTTGATTTTGTGGAGCGGATCAAACCGTCTATCGAAGAAATCAAACCCTCTTTTTTTGAGATTACGGTCGCCATGGCTTTCGATTACTTTGCACGGCAAAAGGCAGACGTCGCGGTGATCGAAGTTGGATTAGGTGGGCGCCTTGATTCTACCAATGTCATTGTTCCCGAGATTTCAGTGATCACCAACATCGGATGGGATCACAAGGATATCCTTGGCGATACATTGGAAAAGATCGCCTTTGAAAAGGCAGGAATCATCAAGCCTAAGATTCCGGTGGTGATTAGCGAACGACAGCCCGCCGTTGAAAAGGTATTTACAACTAAAGCGCACGAAACGCGATCAACCATTTACTTCGCATCCGATGAGTACGTTGCTGTTCCGTCGGTACACAGGGGTTCAGTTGGTTATGATATCCTGAAAGACAGCAAGAAAATATATGCAAACCTGGAAGTTCCTTTGCAAGGATCATATCAACGCAAAAATCTCCCGGGCGTGTTGAAGGCAATAGAAGTACTACATTCAAAAGGGTGGAAGATTACCCACGATTCCATTCGTGAAGGCCTCACGGAAGTAATTCGCCAAACCAATTTGAAAGGACGCTGGCAGATACTCAGTGAAAAGCCGTTGATGATCTGCGACACCGGCCACAACCTCGATGGTGTGAGAGAGGTGGTCGCCCAAATTGCGGCGCAGCACTATGAGCATCTCCACATCGTGTGGGGCATGGTAAAAGACAAAGACATCGCCGACATCCTCGCCATTTTGCCAAAGCAGGCGAACTATTATTTTTGCCAGGCCAAAATTCCGCGGGCCATGGATGCGGCGCAGCTTGCCGAGCAAGCTTCGAAGGTGGGATTGAAAGGAGAGATCGTTCCTGATGTAAACCAAGCCATCCAGGCGGCCAATGAAAAAGCGACGGATCGTGACTTCATCTTTGTTGGTGGCAGCACATTCGTGGTAGCGGACATTGAAGGATTGTAAAAGCGACTGATAAGCGTGAAACGAAAGAAAGAGCGATTCAAGATCATTGAAGAACGAATCAACGTCATTGAACCTACCAAGCCCAACTATCACCAGATCAAGGGCAAGTGGAGCGACGAACATTTTAAAAATCAGAACCCCATTACCGTGGAGTTGGCTTGTGGTCGCGGCGAATACTCCGTTGGCCTTGGCCGGGCTTTCCCAGGGAGGAATTTTATTGGCGTGGATATCAAGGGAGAGCGAATCTGGAAAGGCAGCACGCTTGCCCTGGAGGAGAACCTTTCCAACGTCGCGTTCCTGCGCACCCAGATATTGCTGATTGAGAATTTTTTCTCCGAAGCTGAGATCGATGAGATGTGGATAACGTTTCCAGATCCTCGTCCGCGGAAACGCGACATCAAGCGGAGGCTCACCGGCGAGCGCTTCCTTGATATGTACAAGAAGATTGTCAGACCCGGCGGCTATATCCGGCTGAAGACTGACAATACCAAACTTTTCGAATTCACGCTGGAAGAAATTCAATCGAGATCAGACATCCACGATCTCAAGTTTACGAGCGATCTATACCAATCGGACCTTCGCGCCGAGTGCTACGATATTAAGACACGATACGAAGAAGAGTTTACGGCGAAGGGAGAGACGATTAAGTATCTCAGGTTTCATTTTTAAGTGCTAGTCATTGGTCACTAGTCATTCGTCATTGGTGGGTGTGGGAGTGGGCACGGAATGGATTGGTGATTATTGATTGGAGATTAGTGATTTGGGAACTCACTACCCGATAGCCCGGCAAGTACCAGTCACTGATCACCGTTCTCCCGTTCCCAATCACCAATCACTAATCAATCATCACCAATCGCCAATCAATTGACTAGTGACCAATGACTAATAACTAGTGACCATTGACCAAGAAAAGTGATAACAATTTGATAACCTCCCCATCCCCTCCAGACAACACCAGCCTTTTACCTTTGTGCTTAAATAACCTCTCATAGGTTTGGGTTAGATTCCCTCGGGCGTTTGTCCTGGGGAATCGCTATTTTCAAGCATGGGGAAAAAGAAAAAGCGGGAAGTTGAACTCGTTATTCTGTCTGACGTACACCTCGGTACCTATGGCTGTCACGCAGAAGAGCTGCTCCGCTATCTCAAAACCATCAAGCCCAAAAAACTAATCCTTAACGGTGATATCATCGACATGTGGCAGTTCAGCAAACGCTACTGGCCTAAGTCGCACATGCAGGTGATCAAATACATCACGGGATTGATCACGAAGAATACCAAGGTCGTATACCTCACCGGAAACCACGACGAGATGCTGCGGAAGTTCTCCGGATTTAAAATCGGCGCCTTTCAGATCGACAACAAAGTAGTAGTTCGCTTAAACGGCAAGCGCGCCTGGATCTTTCACGGCGATGTATTCGACGTCACCATGAAGTACTCGAAGTGGCTGGCCAAGTTGGGCGCTATTGGGTATGATACCCTCATCCACATCAATACCATCGTGAATTGGGTTCAGGAGAAATTGGGACGAGAGAAGATATCACTTTCAAAGCGCGTAAAGGACAGTGTTAAGTCAGCGGTGAAGTTCATTAATGACTTCGAAAAAACGGCAGCCGGAATAGCGATTGAGAACCGGTACGACTATGTCGTGTGTGGTCACATCCATCAACCCGAAATCAAAACCGTGAAAACCGAAAAAGGTGAAGTGTTATATTTAAATTCGGGCGACTGGGTTGAAAACCTTACCGCGTTGGAGTACAACGAAGGAGCATGGCGCATCTATCGTTATCATGAAGATAAAGTGGCTAAGAACATGAAGCTTCCCAAGCGATTCAGGGGTGACAAGCTCGACAACGATGAGATCTTTCGCGACCTGGTCAATGAATTCTTAACCGTGAAGAAATGAGAATACTGTTTGCGATTCAGGGAACCGGCAATGGACATGTTGCCCGAGCGGAAGATGTAATTCCGTTCCTTCAGAAGCATGGTGACCTGGATCTGTTCATCAGCGGCGCACAGGCCGATATAAAGCTTCCTTATGCCGTAAAATACAAATCAAAGGGACTCAGTTTTTACTTTGGAAAGAGTGGTGGTATAGATTTCATGAAGACCTTCAAGAACAACAGTTCAAAGGAGGTGTACAAGGAGATCAAAAAATTCCCGATTGAAAAGTACGACCTTGTCGTGAACGATTTCGAACCCATCTCGGCGTGGGCCGCGCGGAAAAGGGGAGTACCGTGCGTGGGGTTGAGCCATCAGTCAGCATTGCTTTCGCCGAAAGTACCGCGTCCCAAGAAGATCGATCCGGTGGGCGAGTGGGTCTTGCATAACTATGCGCCGGTGGAGAAGTATGTTTCCTTTCACTTTGAACGATACGACACGAATATTTTCACGCCCGTGATCCGGTCGGCCGTTCGCGAAGCGCGCAACGTTGAAAAAGATCACTACACCGTATACCTCCCTTCATACGACGACAAGAAACTCGTTCCATTACTGTCGAAGATTTCACAGATCAAGTGGCACATTTTTTCCAAGCATGCCAAGAAACCCTATCACGTCGGAAAATTATCTGTATACCCTGTTGACAAGGATGAATTTGCGGCGAGCATGACATCGGCGAAAGGCGTTTTATGCGGCGCAGGGTTTGAGACACCAGCCGAAGCCTTATACATGGGAAAGAAGTTACTCGTTGTACCCATGAAATCGCAGTTGGAACAACATTATAACGCAGCGTCGTTGAAGCAGTTGGGCGTTCCGGTGTTGAAGAAGTTAAAGAAGAAGCGCCTCGATAAAATTCTCAACTGGATCGAGTCAGATGCGCGGGTCACGGTTCAGTACGATAACATCACCGAAGAAGCGGTGGCGCGCGCCGTCGAGTTGGGTAAACGCCAGCGCAAGTAAAATTCACGTCATCGTAATCATCCTGTAAGAATAGGGTAACCTTTGACACCTACCTTTCTCTCGAGTTGAAACGGAGCATGGGTAGCAAAAAGCATTTCAGGATATTGGTGGTGGACGATGACAAAGATATCCTTGACCTCCTGGAGTACAATTTCGAACGGGAAGGATTCAAAGTAAAAACGTTGGCGCATAGTCACGAAGCAATCCGCGTGGCGTGTGAGTTTCTACCAGACCTCATTATTCTGGATATCATGATGCCGCGTCCCAATGGCATCGAAATTTGCCGGGAGCTACGCAGTATGAAACAGTTTGAAAACACCTACATCTTCTTCCTCACCGCGAAATCAGAAAGCTACTACCACGAAGCTGCGCTCGACACCGGCGGCGACGACTACATTGAAAAAATCGTCGGACTTCGCGCGCTCACCAACAAAGTTTCCACCGTACTGAAGAGGCGGTTTGTTATTCGAAAAGGAATCGCAGAATTGCACGTGGGAAATCTTACCATCAACAGGAAGTCGAATGTCGTGAGGGTTAACGATCTTGAAGTGGTGCTCAGCAAACCAGAGTTTGAACTGCTCTACTTCTTCGCACAGAATCCCACGAAGATCATTTCCACAGAAAGCGTATTGCAGAACATCTGGGGTTCGGAAATTTATTTATTCGATACCTCGATTGATGTGTACATCAAAAGCCTGAAGAAGAAGTTTGGATTTGAACTCATTCACCAAACTGGTGAGGATCGTTACCAGTTTGTTTCCCCTTAGTCTTCCGTTTCCAGTCCTTCCAGTATATCCGCCAGGTCGTATTCCTTTAAGCCCGGCCGAAGCTCTGCGCTGCCTTGCAATGCGACACCTTGCACCTTGCTCAGTAATGATTCATTCACCTGATTCACATTCTTCACTTCCGCCAATACTGGCGTTTGGGTAGAATTGACTGAAGCTACCTCTGCTGCCAGCAAAAAGTCAGGGGTGTAGGGTTGACTTTCGCCTTTTTTGAGTGCGAGGATTGAGGGCAATGGCAAGGGCTGTGTCAGGTATTTTAGCTCTTCCAGCCCGAGCTCAAGATAATCGGGACGATATTGTTCAACGACAGCGGCGAGTTGGCCTGGGGTTTTGATCCCATAAATCTCAGCGACGATTTTTGGTCCCGTCACCCAGCCTCTCATTTCCTGGAACTGGTCCGGGGCGACATAGGCATCCTGACCTTCAATAACCCGAAATCCGAGCATATCCACGCCCATTCCCGCACAGTACCGGGCATCACTCAGGTTCGTGATGGTTCCGACTTTTACAATTGTCTTTAATGCCATAGTTTTGTGAGTGAAATCGCAAAAGAACGGCTTACGTTCCGATTTCGGCGCGGATTTAGGAAAAACCGGTTAATCAGTGAAGCGTTTTCTTAGTTTTTTTGGAATGGTGGTGCTGGTAACCTTGTTTTCCTGCGATACCTCCGACGAATCCAGCCTGGATACCGACAAGCGCTACTTTCCCGTGCGCAAAGGTCTCTTCCAGATTTATGATGTAGAAAGAACGGTTTACACTTTCCAGGTGCCGGAAACGTTCATGTATGAGTTGAAAACCGTCGTCGTCGATTCATTTCTCAATCAGGAAGGGTATTATACCTATGTGATCCATCGCAGTACAAGGCCCGATGCGCAATCGGCCTGGCAGTACGTGGATACGTGGTCTGTGCGTGATGCAAACGCGGAGACCGTTGTGGGTGAAGAAAACTTATTGCTCGTAAAACTTAAATATCCCGCAAGCAGTGGTCTGTCCTGGGACGGTAATACTTACAATATTGCAGGTGAGGACGAATATCAAATCGATTCCAAGCATTCACCGTTAACGCTGAATGGTGTTACCTTTGATAACTGTCTTTCAGTGAACCAAAATGACAACGAAGACTTTATCGTCTTCCTGGATCAACGCAAGGAGGTTTATGCGAAAGACGTTGGTCTCGTATACAAAGACTCCACCTGGTTGAAATACTGCACAGACGTGAGTTGCCTGGGCCAACAGAAAGTGGAGGAAGGTGTTATTTACAAACAAACGATTAAGTCGTATGGCGTGGAGTAGAAGTATAGGCGTGATGGCTGCTGTGCTGATGGCGCTGACTACTTCCGCGCAGGTGAACCGCTACATGGTTTTCTTTAAGGATAAGGCCAGCAATCCCTATTCTATTTCCAATCCATCTCAGTTTTTATCAGAACGCGCGATTGATCGCAGAATTCGGCAGGATATTCCGGTGGTAGAGCAAGACCTTCCGGTAAACCCGAACTATGTTCAAGGCGTTCGCGATGCCGGCGCCAATACATTCTTTCAATCCCGCTGGATCAATGGCGTGTTGGTGCAGTGCGACGCGTCACTGGTTCCGACGCTGAATGGGTTGGCGTACGTCGATCACGTCGAACTCGTTGCACCCAATCCAAAACTCCTGGCGAGTGGCCGCAAAAAAGCCATCGGGAGAACAAAGGAGACCAAGGAATCAAACGCTACGCAAGTTCAACTGGATCTCCATGGCCTGGATGATATGCAGGAAGCTGGATACAAAGGACAGGAACTCTTAATCGCCATCCTCGACGATGGATTCCTGGGTGTCAACTCCGCGCAACCGTTCCAACATCTGTACGCGAACAATCAAGTGTGCCTCACGAAGGATTTGGTCTACAATTCCAATGACGTTTACCAGTACGACAGTCATGGAACGCAAGTGTTTTCCGTGATCGCCGCCTATCAGGACAATACTTTTGTCGGCGGTGCATTCGAAGCGAACTACATGCTTTTCGTTACGGAAGATGTTTCTTCTGAATACCGCATTGAAGAATACAATTGGCTTTTCGCCGCGGAACAAGCTGACAGCGCCGGAGTGGACATTATCAATTCCTCGTTGGGCTACTACAACTTTGATGACAACAGCATGGACTATCCGAAGTCCGCGATGGATGGAAATACAACCGTTATCACGCGGGCGGCGCAATGGATTGCCGATCGGGGAGTGGTGGTTGTTTGCAGTACAGGAAATGAAGGAGCGATCGCGTGGCAGACCATTACTGCCCCTGCGGATGCGCGCGATATCCTCGCGGTAGGCAGCGTGACGAGTGGAGGTGTTCGTGTTCCTTCAAGTTCCAAAGGTCCCTCGGCCGATGGAAGAATAAAACCTGACGTTGCCGCCATGGGTTATGAAACGCGGGTGATCTTACCCAGCGGTGATCTCGGAAAGGCTTCGGGCACATCGCTCGCCGCTCCGCTGGTGACCAGTCTCGCCGCGGGTGTCTGGCAGCGTTACCCGTCGTTTACAAATCTGCAAGTGATGGAGGCGATACGCGTTTCAGCGTCGCAGGCGAATCATCCCGACAACCTGTTGGGTTATGGTATACCGAATTTCGTGGCGGTGGTGAATTACCTGGAACAGGTAGAACAAGCAAATCCGTTTGATGTTTTCCCGAATCCAGTCGTCGACGATTCGCTGACGATTCGCCCTTTCGATCCAGATCAGGTTACAGCGTGTGACGTAGAGTTGATCTCAGCGCAAGGTCAAATTCTAACCAAAACGCCGGTCACTTTTTCCTGGACGAATCGGACCTATCTGATGACCACGGAGAAACAAACCGCAGGTATGTACTTCCTCCGGATTACCTGGGCTGGTAAGCGCTATATTTTCAAAATTGTCAAGACGTAGCGGTCTCCGAAATTCAAATTCCTCCGGCCGAATTGCTTATTTTTGGCCTTTGAATTTCAATACATGACCAAACCCCTTGTTGCCCCTTCAATGCTGGCTTCAGATTTCGCCAACCTGGAGCGTGAAGTCAAAATGGTGAATGAAAGTCAGGCCGACTGGATCCACATCGATATCATGGACGGCGTGTTCGTTCCCAATATTTCAATGGGTTTGCCCGTTGTGGAGGCCATTCAGCGCCACGCGAAAAAGCCCATGGATGTGCACCTGATGATTGTAAATCCTGAGCGCTATGTTGAAGCGTTCCGCAAGGCAGGCGCCGAGGTAATCTCCGTGCACGTTGAGGCATGTGACCACCTGCACCGGAATATTCAGCAGATCAAATCACTGGGGTGCAAGGCTGGCGTCGCCATCAATCCCCATACTTCAATAACAGAACTCGAGAACATCATTGCCGACATCGACCTCGTCTGCCTGATGTCTGTAAACCCTGGGTTCGGGGCTCAGAAGTTCATTGAAAATACTTATCGGAAAGTCAGGGATCTGAAAAAGATGATCAAGGACCAGGGTTCCAACGCCTTAATCGAAATCGACGGTGGTGTGAATCAGCAAAATGCAAAGCCACTCCTGGATGCCGGAGCTGATGTTCTGGTGGCAGGCAACTTCGTTTTTACGGCGAAGGATCCGAAAGGCGTAATAGCTGAGTTGAAGGCGCTGGTCTAGCTCAGGACATTTGCGAACCCTTTGCGTCTCAGCGTCTTTGCGGTAAATTTTTTTCACCGCTAAGGCGCTAAGACGCAAAGTAATCGCAACGGTCCACGGCCAGTCTGAATCCGGCAAGATTTTTGTCTTTTTACGTTTAATTGACCATCACTATGGATAAATCTCTCCTAAAAATCCTTCCTGTTGCCTTCCTATTGCTGTTTTCGTGTGCCCGAACGGTAACAAGGGTGGAACCCACCAAGGCTATCGATCTGAGCGGTCGTTGGAACGATACTGATTCACGGATGGTGGCCGATAAAATGATATACGATCTGTTTGATTCTGATCAGTTCAAAAAATACGCGGATCAACTGGGACGCAAGCCCGTGATTGTGGTCGGCATGATTCGAAATAAAACCTCAGAGCACATTGACGCGGATAACTATGTAAAGAAGCTGGAAGTCGTCATTCACAATTCAGGCATCGCTGAGTTGGTCGAGTCGGATGAATTCCGGGACAAGCTGCGCCTGGAGCGAACCGATCAGCAGGATTTTGCAACGTCGTCAACGGCCAAACAATTTGGTAAAGAGATTGGCGCCGACCTGATGCTATTCGGTGAAATGACTTCTGAAACGGATACCGCCAACAAGAAACGCGTCGTCAATTACATCACCACGTTGTTCCTCACTGACATCGAAAGCAACAAAAGAGTCTGGTACGGTCAGGAGGAAATCAAGAAGTATGTAAAGAACTAAGGGGCGAGGAATTGACTCATGAATGTCGATCCGAAAAAATTTCCGAAGCCTGCCATTCGACGTCGTGTCGTTTCGTTTTGTACATCTATTTTTCTGCTCACGAGTTTCAGCTGCGCCAATTACTATGCACAGCATTACGATTTCAACAAAGAGTTTGAGCGAGGCGATCTTCAGAAAGCCCTGGCGACCTTGCAAAAAAATACCGACGATGAGCGCGGGAAGACCCGTTTCATTCATTTCGCCAACCAGGGACTCCTACTTTCTATTTTAGGTCAGTATGACGAGAGCAACGCGGCACTCGAGAAAGCATTTCTGTTTGGAGAAGACTACCGCGTAAACTACTTCCACGAAGCGGCGTCCTATTTTACGAATCCCAACTTTACCGTTTATAAGGGTGAGGATCATGAACACCTGATGGTTTTATACTTTAAGGCCATTAATTTCCTGAAGATGAATCGTCCGGAAGATGCCTTGATCGAATGTCGCCGACTGAACATACGGTTGAATCAGTTATCCGATAAGTACACCTCAGAGAAGAAGTTTCAGCAAGACGCGTTCGTTCATACGTTGATGGGCATCATTTATCAATCGACCGGTGACTACAACAACGCCTTCATAGCCTATCGCAATGCGGTGAATGTCTATGAGGGCACCTATGACAGCCTCTTCGGAATTGTTGTTCCCGAGCAATTGAAAATCGACTTGCTCAACACCGCGTATTGGACAGGTTTCAATGCAGAGTTCGAAGAATACAAAATCAAATTCAGTAAAGAAGACTATGTTCCAGCGAAGCCTGAGGCTGAGTTGGTTTTCTTTTGGCACAACGGGTTAGGTCCCATCAAGGATGAATGGAGCGTGAATTTCGCCATCAATCCGAGTGGCGATAATGCCGTAGTCTTCACCAACGACATGCTGGGATTTTCATTTCCGTATGAAGTAAAAGAAAAAGAGGATCAGTCGCGATTGACCAGCCTTCAGCTCTTCCGCGTGGCCTTCCCGCGATATCTGGAACGGCCAACTTACTTTTCAAGCGCTGTGATCGAGTCGAGCGATAGCGTAACCTATCCGCTTGAGTTATCGGAGGACATCAGCAAGGTTGCCTTTCTCAGCCTGAAGCAGCGCATGTTTCAGGAATTCAGCAAGGGCCTGTTGCGTGCCGCTTTGAAGAAAGCGACAGAACAAAGCATCCGCAAAGATGATGAGCGATTGGGCGCCCTGATTGGTCTGATGAACGTGATCACGGAGCAGGCAGACACGCGCAATTGGCAGACGCTTCCTCATAATATTCTTTATGCCCGCGTGCCCTTAAAGGAAGGCGCCAATGATATTCGTTTCACAATGCAGTCGGTCGATACCAAGGGGCCGGTGACTTATCCCTTCACCTATCAGGCGAAAAAAGGGCAGACACTTTTCCACACCTTTTCTTCGTTAGAAGCATTGCCGCCGAATCGTATATATGGAGGGCAGTTTTGAAAGGCCAGCCTCATCGCGGTTACCTTGCGTCTCAGCGCCTTTGCGGTGAAAAAGTCATGAGGACAGAATTGAATTTTGAGCCATTTTGGCCTGTATAGGATGATTGCTGAATTTGACTTACCTTTAATCTTCAACGGCCAGACTATGAATGGCTTACATTTTTTAATTTTGGAGCCTTAACCTCGATTTTTTTGAAGCGCTGCGCTGCCATAATCGGACTATTGTTTCTCCTTGAACTGACCTGTGCGTCAGCCGCTTTCGCTCAATATGAGGACGAAAAGGACGCCACCATTCCCCTGGAAAACTTTTACATCAAACGGAGAGGCAACGGATTCTTCCGGAAGGTTTTAAGCAAGGTGACATTTGGTTTTAGTACGGGCTACGGCAGTACTACCTTCAAACACGAGTTGGATGGATTCGGAATACTTCAAAACCCGGATTCCATGCCTAAGTTGTTTCAATCTGCCAGCGTTGCGTCAGGATATTCGAATTGGTTTAACAAAGTAACGCCATCCGGTAATACCATTCAATCTGGTGCTTTTATGGTGAACTCCACCGACGAGAAGATTGGATTTAAGAGTAAGTCGTTCAACATACCTTTGAAGGCGACCTTGCACGTTGAGTTTGACCGATACCGCATTGGTGGAGGATACTCATACGAGTACACCAACCTCGGCGCTTTTAAGCCCATCAGCCATGGCGACCAGATCAGCAATTTTTCTCCGGGCTTCGACAGCTTTTTCCTGAAGAAGTATTTCGGAATGATCGGCGGACAAGTTTACCGCTACGACGAATACCTTCTCGTGGTCGATGCCAATGTAGGCGGATACAGCCTCGGAAAGAATTTCGATAAGAGTGTCATTCAAAAAGGTGTGTTCATCAACCTCGGTACTGCTGTCGAGCGCGAGATGTCTGAATACTTTCGTCTCTTTATCAGGCCATCGTATGAGATCAAGAGTTTTAAGATCAATGTGCCTGAAACCGGTCAGAGCATAACACACAAGTTCAACGCTTTTTATTTCAATGTTGGCGCGACTTATCGCTTTCCCGAACTTCGCCGCTGCTTCTTAAAGACGTGCCGAATTCAAATGAACCACGCCCACGGCAATCGCGAGTATCGCAGCCGCGTACATCCCATCTACAAGAAACAGAATCCGCATTACGGAGAGAACCACCCGAACCTTATCAAGTATAAGGGGAAGAATAAGAATAAGTTGAATCCGTATTAGTTTGAGAAGACAGAATACAGGAGGCAGGAGGGGTTCACAGTTCACGGTTCACAGTTCACCGATCACAGTGGAGCGCACCCGATTAACTAACGTCATCCTGAGTGGCGGAAGTGGGGAGGGAAGTGCGAACGAAGGATATCCTTGAAGGTTCACGGCACAGGAATTTTACACAAATAAAATCTGCGTCAATCTGCGAGATCTGCGGGACATGCATTGAAAATTCCTTTCCCGCAGATCTCGCAGATCAACGCAGATAAAATGCACGCAGATTTTTGTCATCCCGATAGCTATCGGGAGCCCATTGTCAACTGTCAACTATTGTGTTTATTGAATTGTTAATTGTTAATTGTTAATTGCTAATTGTTAATTGACTCCCGATGTTAAGACAAATCATTCTGTTATTCATTTCACTTGTAGTTTTTGGTTGTGGTCAAAAGAGAGCCAGCTGGAAATATCTTCTTATCAACGACACCAAGTATCAGATTGAAGGTGAGGGTACCGTAGCAGGCAGCGACACGGTGCGTACGAATTTAAAGGTATCTGCCCCTTACGACTGTGGAGTACGATTTACCCACGCGAGACTTCACGACGATACATTAAAGATCGTATTGCATGAAACCGCCGAGAAGTGCTCCAACGAATTCGTGATAACCGTGGTGAAGGGGATTTATAAAATTGATCATCAGCTATCGCTGCTCAGCGATTCAACTGAAACTGAAACCGATAGGATCGTTGTCGAGGAGGCGTCGAAGGTGATGTTGAGCACGGCGGATTTTAGAAAGGGTAGCGAGCTCAGAGGGTTTGTGTCCTTTAAAGGTTGGCGCGAAAAAAATCCGGGCGGGATGCCGGTTTCGGTGAAGGGGAATTTTGCGGTACTCGTTGAATAGCCCCAGGGCGGGATATCTGCTTGATCTTATGGGGAGAAATTTAATTCAAGGTAAAATCTAAAGTGGCCTTTGCTTCTTCCGGAAAGAGCCCATGCGTGTGGACATAATGCAGTAGCTCGGAAGTATTCCGCACCCCCACCTTATCAAGCAACCGGCAACGATAGGTTTCGATTGTCTTGAGTGTGAGTCCCAACCTATTGGCGATTTGTTGGCTTGTTAAGCCTTGCGCCAGGAGCACGACGGTTTCTTTCTCTCTCGGCGTAAATCGGAGAGCCAGACAATTAAAGTCTGTTTGTCGGGTTGAGTTTATTTGAATATCATGTTCAAAATGGTAGTGACCGGATCCGACTGCCTGAATCGCGAGCTGAAAGGTCTTTTCATCCGATGATTTGTTGATCACGCCTTTAACACCTAACCTGCCCGCACCCAAACCCACACAACTGTGAACCGTGATCTGTGAACTGTGAACCTCTTCCCGCACGACTCCGATCGATCAAGTTGAAATACCCGCTTACAGGGAGCGCTAAACCGGGCAGCAAGCAGTATCTTCAACTGGTTATCAGACTTGAAATCTGAATAGCGGGAAAGTTTTCAGCGACGAAACATATTTTACTTATGATTATCCTGAGAATAGAACATGAAGTGATGAATTTCGAAGGTTGGAAGAAAGCGTTTGACGCCGATCCAATCGATCGGCGGAAATCCGGTGTAAAGCGTTACCATATCTATCAACCCATCGATGATCCGAAGTATGTGATCATAGATCTGCAATTCGATACCCTGCCGGAAGCGCAAGCAGCTCAAAAAGCATTGCAAAATATGATGACCAAGGTCGTTGGTACGTTGATTGTCGGGCCTTCAATTAAGATCCTTGATGTGATGGAGACGAAGGAGTATTGATTTCACCTCCAATCAAAGTGCGCTGACGTTGAGGGAAGCAGATGCGGCGCGGTGTGCCCAATGAGGGGATTCTTCGCTGCGCTCAGAATGACGTGTTTAAAGGGGGGTGTCGTTGGCAAGAACCCGCACACTCGCGCCCCACACCCTCACGACTGTGAACTGTGAACAGTGATCCGTGAACGTGAAAATTCGAAATGAAGGTGGGAGAATGTTCGTTGCCAGTCACCGGTTGCCAGTTGCCAGTTGCCAGTGGTGTAAGTGAAGATGTTGGCTGAACATAACCCGGGCGACGATCAAGTGGAAAAAAACTAAGACTTACGAGAAACCACCGGCAACCGGAAACTGGCAACCGGCGACTGATCAACGCCCTAATGCGCATCGTCAGCGAATGAATTTGAACTTTACCAATGAGCACACCGGCGACCGGCAACTGGTAACCGGCAACAACTACCGAACCACCGAAAGCAAAGTCCTAAACTTCACCTCCGTCTCCTCCAATTCCATCGCAGGAACAGAATCAACTGTAACACCAGCGCCCGCGTACAGCCACGCCGTTTCATTAAGCAACTGCATACAACGGAGATTCACGAACATCGTGATGTTGTTATCGACATTCACCGGACCAAGATATCCGGAGTAGAATTCACGATCGTACCCTTCTTTTTCCTTGAGAAAGGCAAGCGCGGTATCCAATGGCATTCCACACACAGCCGAAGTAGGATGGAGGAGCTGAAGCATCACTGAACCAAGCTGCGGAAAATTGATCGCCTTCATGTCGACCATGAAATCGGACTTGAGGTGCATGAGATTTCCTGCTACGACCGTCTTCGGTCCGTGTTCTTCGTATTCACGCACTCGTATCTTTTTGAAGCAGCTGATAATGTATCGCTCAACGAGTGCCTGTTCTTCAATTTCCTTTTGCGTCCACGCGACAGACTTTAGATTAATGCCGGCATGATAAGATTGTGTTCCCGCGAGCGCTACCGTTCTAAAAGTCGACTTGTCTTCTACGCTTACCAATACTTCAGGCGTCGCGCCTAGCCAGCTGCCGGTTTCTGGCGAACTAACGAACGACACCAGTGCATTGGGATAAGCGTCGCAGAGTTTCAGAAACGCGGAGACAACATCAAACTCTGTGGTCAGGTCGATGCGGCGACGCCGTGAGGGGACAATCTTTTCAAAAGTACCTTTTTCAATTTCGTGAATGCATTCTGTGACGAGATCCTCATAGGCTACATCGCGTGATGAGTTTGTTTTCTTCGTCTTGTAAAAGGACGGGATCGCTTGCTTAACGCCTTTGTCGAGAACGCTCTGAAGCCATGCTTGCGACTGGTCTTCCAATATTGAATCGGCTGGCTTCAGTAAGCCGTTTGAAAAACTAAACTTATAATCCGCCGGCAAAAAGACACGGTCTTCCTGGCGATCGAACCTCGACAGCAAAAATCCGACGGCCAGTTCTTCCAGTGGCACATCCGATTTTACCTTTTGAATCTGACGGGAAAGTATAAGGTGCTTCACCGGGTCGTTCGGCAATCGCCAAACCGCCACCGAGAATTGATTTTCAATCGCCTTGCCAATGAGAATAGAGATGCAATCCGTTTCGTTAAGGGTGGTGGGGGATACAGCGACAATTTCTCTCATGGTCAAAAAATTAACTCCTCTTCTCCAGCACTGACATAGTGATTCGGCTCACGCAAACCAATGCTCCTTCATCGTTAGTTATACGGATCTCCCACACCTGCGTTTGCTTTCCCACATGTATTGACTTCACAATGCCCGTGACATATCCTTGCCTGGCGCTCTTGATGTGGTTGGCATTGATTTCCAACCCGACACAAAAATACTTTGAATTATCGATGCAAAGCGTGGCGGCGACGCTGCCCATCGTTTCTGCAAGCGCAACCGAAGCTCCGCCATGCAATAGTCCAAAGGGCTGCTTGGTGCGGTTATCGACAGGCATTCGCGCTTCCAGGAAGTCTTCGCCGACTTTGGTGAATTCAATGCCAATCACTTCCGCCAACGTGCCGGGCGAAAGCTTGTTCAATTGTTCGACGGTGACCGGATGGAATAGCCCCATGTTAAGCCTTGTGGTTAAAAAATTTTGTTAGGAATAACTGATTGTGATTGACTATACTTGCGCCCAAAATAATGGAAAATTGACCAGCAAAAAAATATACCTGGTACGTCACGGACAGACGGACTTTAATTTACAAAACATTGTGCAGGGGAGCGGGGTGGATACGGACCTGAATGATCGGGGGCGAGCCCAAGCGGACGCCTTTTTTAATGCCTATAAAAGTGTGCCTTTTGATAAAGTCTATACGTCGGCTTTGAAGCGAAGCCAGCAATCGGTTCAAGGGTTCCTTGATTTGGGTATCCCGCACGAAGCGCTGGCAGGGTTAAACGAAATCAGCTGGGGAACCAAAGAAGGGCACCCCATCACGCCGGACGAAGACGAGTACTATCACTATATGCTCAAGCAGTGGCAGCTCGGCAATACGTCATTGAGTATTGAGCGCGGCGAGAGCCCTGAGGATGTAGTAAGAAGGATGAAACCTGCTGTCGACCGGATCATGTCACAGGAAGAAGAATCAACCATCCTGGTATGTATGCATGGACGCGCGATGCGCATTCTGCTTTGCCATGTGCTGAACTACCCACTCTACGCCATGGACATGTTCGAACACCAGAACCTTTGCCTTTACCTGTTGGATTTTACGGGATCAATGTTCAGGGTCGAACGATACTTCGACACCCGCCACCTGGATCATTTGCGTTTGTTGAGCTGAGTAAGCGCCGACTTGGCCTTGCTGTCGATGCTGTTCTTATACTCGTGCTTCTTGTACCCCAACGCTTTGGTGAAGAATTCTTTTGCCAGCGCGAGATTGTTCTCGTCCCTGTAAATGTATCCGAGTTGTAAGCAGGAGTTAGGAGCGAAGTACCATGGTTCCTCACCATTTTGTTTGATGGTTTGCTGATAAAATTCCTTGGCCTGGTTAATCTGATTGGTGCGATGTGCAAGGCGCGCTTTCCGGTAGGCGAATTCAACCTTGTCCCGGAGGGTGACCAGGTCTTGCGGATTCACGTCGTGAAGCAATGATTCAGCCTCCGGGTAATATCCTCCATCAGTATAGTACCGAGCCTGGGTTAATTTGATGTTCGGCATTTCATCTTCCGCCAGGCTCCGGGCTGCATACTTGTCGGCCTCCGTTGCTTCCTTGCCGATGGTCTTAGCCTGCTTAAACAGAACCTGCGCATCGCTTACGTTGCCGTTGAGCCAGTAGCACATTCCGATTTTATAGTGAGCATCCTTCATGTAATTCTGCCCCTTGTAATGGTTGATAAACCATCGATAGCCTGAGATGGCATTGAGGTATTCGGCTTTATGGAGATACACTTCTCCGCGGAGGTAGTCGGCATAGTAAAGGGGGATGCCGGCCTGCAGTTCATTGAGTCGGGTCAGCCAGTTCAGCGCATCCGCGCTCTGGTTGTTTTTGATGGCGACGGCTGCGCCGAGGAACAACGCCAACCGGTTGGAAGGATGTTGCTCCAGGAGAAGTTTTGCTTCCGTAAGCGCGACATCAGGTTTCTGCAAGACAAAACCCTGCGTCAATGCATAGAGTAGGCTGGACTCAAAGGCCAGCGCATGATCGGATTGGCGGATGCTTTCCAACTCGTGGATACCGGCTTCGACGGAACCTTCCATGTCGAGCAGCCCGAGGATCCAGTCATATTTTTCGGGAACGGATCCGATGATCACGTCCAGTAAACCGGAAGTCTTTTGGATCGCCGTGAATTTTGGAAATCGTTGCTTGATCTCCTGGGTAGTCTGGTACGCCTGCCGCAGGTTGAGGGCAGCGTCAAACTCATGGCCGAATTTCAAGTGGACGAAAGCCCACTGCAGTCCGATCTCTGCCTGGAGGAACAGATCTTCTACTGATGAAAGTTTTGTCTTCCGATCCAGGAGCGCTTCGAAGTGATCTTCGAATTCCGAATAGCGTCCACCGTCTTCTGTGAGCAACAGCTCAATAGATTCACTCAACGCGACAACGTAATGTTCCTGGGCCGTTTTTGGTTCTGGCAGGAGAGCCCGCGCTTCTTCGGTTTGAAGATTCATTACCAGGTCATAGGCCTGCTGGGAGCGTGCGTCGAATGTCCATTCCTGCGCGTAGGTGTGAACGCACAGCAATAAAAAAAGGCAAGCGGTTAGGCTTGCCTTGTGGGGTAAACAAAACAATTTGTTATTCAACTTTTTTCCGGCGGCTGGGCGCTGCCGTTGCAGTCTTTGCTGTCTTAGGTTTATCTCCATCATCGAGGGTATCCATGTCAACATCTGCTAAGATACGACCGGAATGTTCATCGATCACAATTTTCTTTTTCTCGCGGATCTCGGCAATCTTTTGCGGAGGGATAACGATGTTACAACCTTCCGCTGCGCCGCGCACGACACGTACTACTGCCAATCCGTTGGAGAGGCTGCCGCGAAGGCGCTCGTAGTACTTCAGTAATTTATCTTCGATTTTCTTGGTAGCCTTATCGCGTTCGCCCAGAAGTTTCTTTTCTTCTTCCTGGCTCTCCGCAAGAATATCATTCAATTCGTTCTTCTTGTTGGTGAGGTGTTCGCTACGCTCGGTAATCAGCGTGTTGGTCTTCTCGATTTCGTCCTTCTTCTGTTGGACGCTGTCCTTACCTTCTTTGATCTTCTTTTCGCAGATCTGGATCTCGAGTTCCTGGAGTTCTATCTCTTTGGTGATGGCGTCAAACTCGCGATTGTTACGAACGTTTTTCTGCTGTTCGTTATACTTTTTGATCAGCTTTTCAGCTTCCTTGATTCCTTCTTTGTGCTTCTTGTTGCCCTCTTCAATCTCCTTCAGTTCTGCTTCGTGGCGGGTGTGTCTTGTCTTATAACCCTCAATTTCATCTTCCAGATCCTGGACTTCGTCGGGGAGGTCGCCCCGGAGTTTCTTTAGTTCATCTAGTTTACTGTCAATCGACTGAAGTTTTACAAGCGCTTCCAGCTTCTGTGCAACTGATTGGTTTTCCATTCTTTATAAGTAGCTTATTGGATTCGTGTCCGTTTTCGAAAAAATGATCGCAAAAGTAGAAAATTTTTTCATTAAAACATCCTGCAGGAGGTCTTTGGTGAAGACTTCACTCTCATAATGCCCAATATCGGCGATCATTGTCTGGCCGTCGGCATCGAAGAACTCATGATATTTGAAATCAGCAGTGATAAAGGCCTGGGCGCCTGCTTTTATAGCTGCAGGAAGCAGAAAACTGCCTGATCCACCACAAACTGCCACTTTAGAAATCCGGCCCGTAGGTCGGGTATGCCGGACTATTTTAAGACCCATACTGTCCTTTAAACCCTTAAGGAAGTCCATTGGTTCAAGAGGCGCGGGGAGGTATCCTACCATCCCTGATCCAACTTCTTGGTTATCATTCAATAAGGGTGTTACATAATAAGCGATCTCTTCATAAGGATGGGCTTCGCGAAGGGCTCTTAGAACCGCCCGGTTCCGAAGCGCGGGAAAAATGACTTCCACGCGGTCTTCCTTTACCTCTTCCTGCTTAAGAGCCTGGCCAATATGGGGGTTGGCCGATTCATTGGGCATGAAGGTGCCGGTGCCCTCCGTGCGGAAACTACAGTTCTGATAGTTGCCGATCTGTCCAGCGCCGGCCTGGTGAAGGGCAGCAAGCACTTTTGACGTGTTGGCTTGCGGAACAAAGGCCACGAGCTTACTCAAGGTGTCCTTTTTGGGCGAAAGGATCTCGACCTTCTCCAAACCGATCTTCTGGCAGATTTTAAGGTTTACTCCAGTAAGAACATTATCGAGGTTGGTGTGAATGGCATAAATCGCAATGTCTGCCTTAATGGCCTTGATGATGGTCCGCTCAACGTAGTTCGATCCCGTTAGCTTTTTAAGCCCCTTAAAGAGGATCGGATGGTGGGCTACAATCAGGTTGCACTTTTGGTCGATAGCCTCCTGCACGACTTCCTCCAGGCAATCCAACGTGACCAGTACGCCCGTCACCAGTGCTTCGGAATTCCCGGTGATGAGTCCGGCATTATCGTAAGACTCCTGCAAGCTCAGTGGCGCGATCGACTCCAGGTAATCCGTTACATCCTTTATCTTTACTGCGTGCATCCTCTACTATTTTGACTTTGAAAGTTAAAGGTTTTATTCATGATCGTTCTTCGGATTTTCCTGTTTCCCCTGGCCGTGCTGTACAACATGATTACGGGCCTTCGAAACAGACTGTATGATCGTGGATTAAGACCATCGGTGCAATTCGATGTGCCCGTGATTTGTGTCGGCAACCTTACCGTTGGCGGAACGGGAAAGACACCGATGATCGAGCACCTGATCAGACTATTGACACCCCGCATCAAGGTGGCCACGTTGAGCCGTGGCTATGGTCGCCAATCCAAGGGACTTCGCTTTGCGAATGAACAGGATTCAGCCGCCACCCTGGGCGATGAACCCTTCCAGTTTTATAAAAAATTTGGAAGTTCAGCGGTGGTTACGGTGGGAGAGGATCGTGCCTTTGCCATTCCAAACATTTTGCAAGAACACGCTGACGTCGGCGTGATTTTACTGGATGATGGTTTTCAACATCGCCGGGTCCGTCCCTCGCTCAGTATTTTGCTTTCGGATTACCATCGACCATTTTACGAAGATTTCGTTCTTCCCGCGGGCCGTCTTCGGGAATCCAGAACGAATGTAAATCGGGCGGACATCGTCATCATCACGAAGTGCCCAAGGGAATTATCGGATGACGACATGATGGATATTGAGCGATCCGTTCGTCTATACGCAGATAAGCCGGTATTTTTTTCTGCCATCCGCTACAGCAGTCCGATTCCTTTTGGAAAACCCGATGCTTCGGAATTTAATAAGGTCATCCTGGTGACGGGCGTCGCCAGCGCCAAGCCTTTGGTTGAATACGTCAAAAGTAATTTTACTTTAGTGGACCACATCGAATGGGGCGACCATCACACTTTTTCCGGGAGAGACATCGCGGTGATTCAGGCGGCGGTAGGACGGAACCCGGGAGCCGTAGTGGTTACGACAGAAAAGGACATGGTGAAGTTGATCAGCCCTGAACTTCGAAGCCTGATTCAGTCGATCCCTTTTTTTTATATCCCGATTGAAGTCCAGTTTATAAAAAATGGTGAGGAATTTGATGCAATGGTGCTAAACTCGGTTCACCGTGACGTTTAGAAAAAACCACATAAATCTGAGCAATCATTGCAGCAGGCTTCTATTTTTGCGGGTGCTTTCTGTGCGGTCGCTACTTCCATTCATTCTATTGTCAGTCTTAGCATTCCAGGCCGTGGCCCAGGATGATCAAGGGTTTGGCCAGCGGAAGGGGTCGCGCATCATCGACGACACAACAAAGCAGGTCTACGGTCCGAAAACTTCTCGCTTCTATTTCGAAGAGGACGTGTTTTATAACCGGGCTAAGCTTCACTACATAGACACCGTCATCAGCCAGTTTCACCGTTACAATTATGTTCAGCGAAATGGCAACTTCTCGCAGGATCTCGGTAACATCGGGACATCCATTCAACCGATTTTCATTGCTCCTCCGGCAGGCATCGGCGCCACTTCAGGATTCAGGCAGTTTGATATGTATTGGGACGATGAACGAATCAAATCCTACGACACCAAATCGCCTTACTCGAACATGCGCGTGATCCTCGGTGGAAAAGGAAGGTCGCTAACACGTGCCACGTTCAGCCGTAACATCAATCCCCGCTGGAATTTTGGATTTACTTATCGGGGGATGTTCGTCGACAAGCAGATTCAGCGGCAATCGAAGGGTGATCGGAACGTCAAAAGCAACTACTACGACATCTTCACGTCGTTCCTCACCAAAGACAGCACGTACCGTTTGTTCTTCAATTTCAGGCGCAGCCGTCATGAAACATCAGAGTACGGTGGCGTACGGACGTCACCCGGTTTTACCTACGAGGATTACTTCGACAAGCGAGCCAATCCTTCGCTAACAGAAGCTTTCAACCGGGAGCTTCGCATGAACATTCACCTGTTTCACCAGTTTGAAATCGGCAAGGCTCTTCAATTGTACCACGTGCTGGATCGCTACAGGCAGGGTAATGCGTTTGACGACAATCCCGCCGCCGAGCCGAAAGACTATTTCGACTACACAGAAATCGATACGGCCTATTACTCCAGTGTCAAGTTTAAATACTTGCGGAATGAAGTGGGTGTTAAAGGCAACCTATCCAAACTCTTTTACAATGGATACTATGCTGTTCGCGACATCAGCATGACTTATGATTCCCTGGATACGGATACGCTCAAGGTCCCCACGAACAGACTGGAGAGTTATATCGGTGGAAGGATATCGCTGTTCCTTGATTCTCTCGTCGAAGTTACTGGGTGGGCCGAACTGCTCGACAATGGGAACTACAGGATCCAGGGAGGAATCAAGAGCCGCTGGTTTGAGGCCTACATTAAACAACTGCAGTATGCGCCGTCGTTCCTTCAGCAAGCTTATCGTGGCCCCCACGATGTGTGGAGCAACGATTTTGACAATACGAACATCACCCAAATCAATGGATTCATCCACTACCAGTCCGACGTGATGAGGATATCGCCCGGGTTAACCTTTACGCGCATGGGTAACTACGTGTTCTTCAAAAAGGACGACTATGGTCAGCCGCAAACCGTGTTACAGGTTCAAACTTCTGGGGAGCAGGTTTGGATTGCCCCGGAACTGAGATTTTCATTCACGGTTCTTAAGCATATCTTTTTCAGAAGCCAGTTTGTTTACACCAGAGTTTTGGAAAATGCGGGAGATGCTCTTCAGCTACCGGATCTGTTCGTCAATGCTGAACTGTCGTACGAGAATATCTTCTTTAACAAGAACCTCGACATGCAGGCGGGTATCGATCTAAACTGGAAGTCACCCTACTTCGCGATGGGTTATGATGTGCCGGTGCAACAGTTTTATGTGCAGCAGGAATTCCAGGTTCCTGATTTTCCGATTGTCGACGTATTCTTTAGCTCGCGCATCAAGCGGGGGCGGATATTTATCAAGTATAACAACCTGATCCAGCTCTTCACGCAGCAGGGGTACATGCCAACGCCGCATTATCCCGGACAGCGGAATGTTTTTGATTTTGGATTTGATTGGTCTTTCTACGATTGAAAAATTGGAAGATTGTAAAATTGAAAGATTGGAACATTGCAAGATTAGCAACAACCAGTGACTAATGACTAGTGACCAATGACCAATGACAAATGGAGGCAAAAGACAAATTCACATTAGGTCTTGAATTACCAACGGATCCGCGATGGATCAATATCGCGGAGCTTCATATTCGCGAGATTCTGGTGGACCATGCATACTGCGAACAGAAAGCCGCGTCGTCTTGTATCTCCCTCATTATTCAATATCCAGAGAAAGATAAACTGGTGGAAATGTTAACGCCCATTGTCGCCGAGGAATGGAATCACTTTGAAAGGGTGGTGGCTGAATTGAAGAAACGTGGTTATGGTCTTGGGCTTCAGCGAAAGGATGAATACGTGGAGCAGCTGAGCGCCGTCATTCGGAAAGGTGGCAGCCGGGAGCAGCAACTGATGGAAAAACTGCTCATGAATTCATTGATCGAAGCGCGAAGTTGTGAACGGTTTAAGATCCTCTGGAAAAAAATAAGCGATCCGGGATTGTCGGAGTTCTACCATGAGCTGATGATCTCCGAAGCAGGCCACTACAAGAATTTTCTGCAACTCGCCAAGGAGTATATGCCGGAAGAGGTCGTGATGAATCGCTGGCGCGAACTCCTGGAGCAGGAAGCAGAAGTCGTAAAAGGTCTCGGATTGCGCGGAGACCGCATGCACTGATCTTACTTGGGTTGAAGTGCTGATTGCAGCGGGCTCAACTCATTGTTGTCCTTCAGAACCTGAACGAGTTTTTGGTTGAACAATCCAACGCCCACACTGTTGAGGTGATCTGAATCGTAAAAGTGCAGCGAGTCATCCAGGTGCAGAATGGTGTTGAAGTTGTAGTATGGACCAAACTGTTTCATGTCCGCATCAAACACATCGTTGTTGGTATAAGATTGATAGCGCATGGGCGTAATGGGAGCCTGAACGAAGATGACTTTGATGTTTCGGTCTTTCATCATCTTCAGGATTCTTTTGAATGAATCAAACTGGTCGTCTTTGAAAACGAGCTCGCTCTTGGGGTATTCTTCTTTCCGGTAATATGTGAGCTGCCGTTCTACATATCCATTGGGAATGTAGTAGTCCATGTTCTTTTTCGGATCTTCCACGAAATTGTCGTCATTCTTGGTGAAGTCCCGATAGTAGGAGTACAGCAAGGTATTGTAGACCTTAATGTTGTTGACGGCCAGCGCCATCTTGAGCGACAGGAGATCGTTGTCATCGTTAGAGATAATGTCGAGGCTGGACTCAACGCCATCCAGCGTAAAGGTCTCCGGGTATACTTCGTACACCACGATTTTGGGACTGATCGTATCCAGGTATCGGGTTAGCAGCAGCTCCGTCTGCATGGGTGTCTGCGAGCTCGAACCCAGGTTGAATATTTTGTATCCATAGGAAGCAAAAATTCTGGGATCAAATCCGCGATAGGTATGCGACGACCCGAGAAAGAGAATGTCTATGTCTTTTGCCCGCTTGGCGTCCTGGATGCGCGAATAGGTGTGACCATACGAGCCGCGATAGTCCTGCAAATTCTTTCTAAGGATCGCCGGGCCAAAATCACCCCACAAGCAGATCATCACTGCGTAGAATACTACCGAGCAACCGAGAAACAATAATATGTTGAGGAGGAACTTTTTCATGCGTCAGAATTGGAAGTAGATAAACGGAGTTTCCTCGGTGTGCATAAACATGCCAATCATGAATAACAAGAATGCGTAGAAGCCCCAGCGGAATACCCGGTTGGAATTCAGCAGGAGATGAGAAATTGCGAATTGCCTTTCTCTTCCAAACCATTCGAAGATCACAAAGAATGCCACCAACATGAGCGTCATCGCGGCACCGGTGAGTTCAGGGAACCGGGGAATGGTGAACAGCGATGAAGAGAAGATTCCCGAAATATATCCGAAAGCATGCGTGAGACTCTCGGCCCGGAAGAATATCCATGCGATCAATGTCAATGCGAAAGTGATTCCCATCGCCAGCAACTCCCGGATGGTCGGTAAGTACTTGCCTTGCGCCACTGTTTCCATGTTTACGCGACTTTGTTTGGTCAGCAACAAAGGCATGAAATAAAGTGCGTTCAGAAATCCCCAGACGATAAACGTCCAGTTTGCGCCATGCCAGAATCCACTGACGAGAAAGATGATAAATGTATTCCGCACCTTTTGCCAGGTACCGCCTTTACTACCACCCAAGGGTATATACAGGTAATCGCGAAACCACGACGAAAGGGAAATATGCCAACGCCGCCAGAACTCCGCAATGTCTCGCGAGAAGTATGGGAAGGCGAAGTTTCGCAGAAGTTCAATACCGAAAAGTCGCGCGGTACCCAAAGCAATGTCTGAATAGCCCGAGAAATCACAGTAGATCTGGAAGGCGAAGAAAACTGCACCGAGCACCAGCGTACTTCCGGAATATTGGTCGTAGTCGTTGAAGATACTGTTCGCGTAGCTCGCACAGTTGTCGGCGATAACAATTTTCTTGAACAGACCCCACAGGATTTGGCGAAGACCATCCACTGCTTTGGTGTAGTTGAATTGTCGTTCCTTTTTGAGCTGAGGCAGCAAGTGTGTTGCCCGTTCAATAGGACCCGCCACCAACAGGGGAAAGAAGCTTACAAATACAGCATAGTCGATGAAGTTCTTTTCCGCTTTGATTCGATCGTAGTAAATATCAATGACGTACGACAATCCATGGAACGTGTAGAACGAAATACCGACAGGAAGAATCACTTGCAGCGTCCAGTAATTCACCTGAAGACCGAACAGGGACAATCCTTCTGCTGCCGACGAAATAAAGAAATTATAGTATTTAAATACGCCGAGGAAGCCGAGGTTAACGGTGACGCTTAACCAAAACCAGAATCTTTTTGACGCCAGCGTTTTGGCTTCGCCCATCTTCAAGCCGGTAAAGTAATCCAGGAGCGTGGAGAAAATCAGCAGGAACAAAAACCTGTAATCCCAGGAACCATAGAAGTAGTAGCTGGCAACAAGCACCAGAACATTCTGTTGGTGGTAGTTTTTGTTCGCGACAAACCAATAGAGGAGGAATACTATTGGTAAAAAAATAGCAAAATCAAGCGAGTTGAAGAGCATCTTTCAGTAGACTAAAGGCCAATTTTGAACACGACATGGACACAGCGTAGGCTTAAAGTTACAGGTAGTCTGGAACATTACCAAGTCTGGAAAACCACCCGCGAAACAAAAAATAGCACTCGAAATCAGTGTCTTGATTTCGGTTCAAAAAAGGTAAATGAAAATGTTATTCGAATCTTAACGATTCAATGGGGTCAAGTTTGGCGGCCTTGTAGGCGGGATAGTAGCCGGAGATCAAGCCGACGCCGACGCAAACGCAAATACCCATGAACATCCATGCCCATGGAATAATGAAGACGTCGATGTTTATCGCCCGGGAGACGACGTTTCCAATGAGAATTCCAAGTACAATTCCTACGATGCCGCCGAGCAGACAAACGACGATCGCTTCAATAAGAAATTGCTGACGGATTTGAAGCGGAGTTGCGCCAAGCGCCTTTCGTACGCCCACTTCCCGGGTGCGTTCCGTGACGGACACTAACATGATGTTCATTAAAGCAATGGCCGCGCCCAACAGGGTAATCGATCCAATGACAAAACCGCCCAGCCTTAAATTGCCGGTGAATTCAGCCATGTTCTCCGCGAGCGTTTCGCTTTTTTCCAACTCAAACGAGTTAGGCTGCCCCACGGGATCTCTGCGAATAGACCGCATGAGTCCTGTCGCTTCGCCCATGGCATATTCAACTTGCGCGGGATCATTGATTCCCACCGTGAGCTGGTACCACAGTCCTCTGCCTTTTGCCATTTGATTGGCTTTCAGTATCGGAATGAAAACCATGTTGTCAAAATTGTCCTCCGCGAGCTGACCTTTTTCTTTCAGCACACCGACAACGCGAAATTGTGCCCCGGAGAAGGAGACCTCTGATCCGTTGATATCTTCTGTAGGCTTATAAAGTTTAGAGTAAACCTTGTACCCGAGCACGGCTATTTGCGAGCCATGGTCAATTTCGAAGTCGGAAAAGCCGCGGCCTTTCTCGAATTCCAATCCTTCGATCGCGAAGTAGTTGGCGTTGATACCGTTTACAAATACGTTGGGGTTAGTTTTTTCGGAATGCCTTTTGACTTCCGCAATTTGGGTGAGTAACGCGGCGAGACTCACGGTGGAGCTAACCTTATATTGATCTATGAATCGGGTCGCTTCGTTCAGTTTCAGCTGTGGATAAGTTTTTTCCGCAACACCCTGCTGACTGGAACCCCGGTTTGTCTTCGAGTGAATGTCAAATGTATTCGCGCCGAGCGTTGCCAGACTTTCGTTGACAGATTTTTCGATACCGTCGATGGTCGTTAGAATGCCCACCAGCGCCATAATCCCAAAGGCAACAATCAGCGCGGTTAACACCGACCGAAGGAGGTTAGCCTGTACGGATTTTAGACCTTCTCTTACATTTTCAACCAGAATCATGCTTTCCTCAGTTCTAAACTTATGCTGATGACAATACGTAGACTAAACCGTCCGTTTTGTTACAGCAAATACGGGTTTTTTTGGCCATTTAAGTAATATTTTTCAAGGCCTTGGGAGGATGGCAATGACAATGGTAACTTTGTGGCGTCTATGAAGGGTATGAAACTAGGGATATTGATTTTCTTTTTGCTGTCGGCGAAGCTCGTCCACGCGAATTCGATTTTCATTCCTATGGATGAGAAGCAGTCGAATCACCTCAAGGCTTACGGCATCACCTATTGGATCCTCAAAAATGAAATTGAAGTTGACTGGCTGCTGAACTACCGCGGCGGAAGCTTCATGTGCCAGTATCACCCCGCCATTCAGAACGAACTGGTAGTACGGGGTGTGAGCTTTGAAATTATCTCTGACGCCCAGGCTAACCAGATCATCTCTGAGATTGCCAGCCCCGCCGTCAATTACGACATTATGAAATTGGAAAAGTACCCTCGGATCGCCGTGTACTCACCCAAGTCGAAGCAACCCTGGGATGACGCTGTCACACTGGTGCTGACCTATGCCGAAATTCCGTATGACGTGATTTTCGACGACGAAGTAATGAACGGCAACCTCGTCAAATACGACTGGATACATTTACACCATGAAGATTTTACCGGCCAGTATGGAAAGTTTTATTATCAGTTCAGCAACCATCCCTGGTACATTGAGCAACAAAAGGAGGCAGAAGACCTCGCGAGGAAACATGGTTTTCACAAAGTCTCACAACTGAAATTAGCGGTCGTGCAAAAGGTAAAAGAATTTGTTGCCGGCGGAGGCTTTATGTTTGCGATGTGCTCCGCCACGGATACCTATGACATTGCCCTTGCCGCGGAAGGTGTTGACATCTGCGAGCGGATGTTCGATGGTGATGCGGCCGATCCGATGGCTCAACAGAAATTGAACTTTGGCAATACGTTGGCATTTACCGATTTCCGCCTCGTGCAAAATCCCTATGAGTATGAATTCTCCAGCATCGACAATGCTCCGCAGGAACGGGGTCTGCGCCAGGACAATGACTACTTTACCATCTTTGAGTTCTCGGCGAAATGGGATCCGATCCCAACGATGTTAACGCAAAATCATACGCGCGTTATTCAAGGTTTCTTTGGACAGACGACTGGATTCAAGGAGAACCTGATCAAGCCCGATGTTGTGATCATGGGCGAAAACAAAGAGATCAAGGAAGCAAAATATATTCACGGCGTCCTGGGCAAAGGATTCTGGACTTTCTATGGTGGACACGATCCGGAAGATTATCAGCACCAGGTAGGCGAGGAGCCAACGGACTTGAATCAGCATCCCAATTCTCCCGGATATCGACTGATCCTGAACAATGTATTGTTCCCGGCGGCGAAAAAGAAAAAGCAAAAGACCTGAGCGCCTTCAGGTGTTGATGAGATTCAAGATGTGACAAGCCGCGAGGGCGGCGGTTTCGGTTCTCAAACGACTATTTCCCAAACTTACTTTTTGAAATCCACGCTGAACGGCGAGGCCTAGTTCTTCTTGGGAGAAATCACCTTCGGGCCCGATGAGCACCAGGTATGAATTATTTACCGTGGCATCTTTCAAGTGTACCTTGTTCTCGTGATCAACAAAAGCAATGAACTTGCTGATTGATGAGGGTTGATTCACAACAGCATTGAAATCAGAAAGCGGATTGATACATGGTAAAGTTGCCTTGAGCGATTGCTTCATCGCTGACACTGCTACTTTCAAAAGCCGGTCGGTCTTGATGTGACTTCTTTCCGTGTGCGCGCAATTCAGCAAAGTAATTTCATCGACACCGAACTCCACGGCCTTCTCTACAAACCATTCGATGCGGTCGGCGTTCTTTGTCGGTGATATCGCGATGTGAATATTCCAGGGTTTGCCTGGCACCTGCTCGCGCGCGTCAATTCGGAAGTTACATTGATAGTTCGCCGTGCTGGTGATGGTGGCGGAATAGAATGATCCCTGGCCGTCGGTTATGCGGATGATGTCGCCGACTTGCTTTCGCAATACTTTTATACAGTGCCTGGATTCTTCGTCGTCCAGCGCGTGAACGCCGTTGGGGATTTGCGGCTGGTAGAAGAGATTCACACCCTCAGGCGTATTGCTGTTGAAGGCGTGTGACCAGTTGCACGTATTCGCGCTGAGCGTCTTCTTTAGACTTGCCTTTCAATTCAGCCCATGCGTCGTACTTGGCAATCGCTTTGAAGTCAAAACCACCCGGGCGGTCACCACTTACATCTCCTTCCGTTCCTTGTTTGAATAACGCGTAGAGGAGCAGTAGCTCTTCATTCGAAGGTCTCTTGGGAAGTTCCTTCGACTGCGCAACCGCCTTATCAAATTCCTGCTGAAGTTCCATAAAATTCTTAGCTGATTAAACTGACCCACCGATAACCGAATACCGATTACCGACTACCTTTTCCCCATATCAACATAAGGCCGCTGTGTCGCGCCCGTATAAATCTGACGCGGACGTCCGATCGGTTCCTTGTTCTCACGCATCTCTTTCCATTGCGCGATCCATCCCGGCAAGCGACCCATCGCGAACATTACGGTGAACAAATCAGTCGGTAGACCTAACGCGCGGTAAATGATTCCGGAGTAGAAGTCAACGTTAGGATATAGTTTGCGGTCAATGAAGTACGAATCCTTCAGCGCAGCTTCTTCCAGCTTCATGGCGATTTCAAGAACAGGATCGTTCACGCCCAGTTTGTTCAAAACGTCGTCCGCTGCTTTCTTGATGATCTTCGCGCGAGGATCGAAGTTCTTGTAAACGCGGTGACCAAAACCCATGAGGCGGAAACCGCTGTTCTTATCTTTTGCTTTTGCAATCCATTTGTCTGTGTCACCACCATCTTTCCGAATATTCTCCAGCATCACGATCACTTCCTGGTTGGCACCACCGTGCAATGGACCCCAAAGGGCGTTGATGCCGGCAGAAATCGAAGAGTAGATGCTAGCCTTGGAAGAGCCGACAATTCTTACAGTAGAAGTAGAGCAATTCTGTTCGTGATCAGCGTGCAGGATTAACAGTTTGTCCAGCGCGGTAGCGACTACCGGATCTACTTCGTATTGTTCAGCAGGCAACGCGAACATCATTTTGAGGAAGCGCGCGCAATACTCAAGGGAATTGTCTGGGTAATTTACGGGATGTCCCACAGCATTCTTGTAAGCCCAAGCCGCAAACGTTGGCATCTTCGCCAGCGATCTGACGATGCTGAGATACACGCCTTCTGCTGACCGGTTCGGATCCAATGATTCAGGGTAGAAAGCTGTCTGTGAACAGAATAGCGACGCCAGCACACCCATCGGATGGGCTGTAGACGGAAATCCATCCAGTATTTTCTTTACGTCTTCATGAACCAGTGTATGCTTACGGATATCGTTGGTAAACTTTTCATACTGCTCGTTGTTGGGGAGTTCACCGAAGATCAACAGGTAAGCTACCTCCAGGAAATTCGACTTTGCGGCCAGCTCTTCAATGGCATACCCGCGATAGCGGAGAATACCGTTGTCTCCATCCAGGAACGTGATCGCGCTCTTGGTAGCCCCGGTGTTTTTATAACCGAAGTCGAGCGTGATGGCACCCGTCTTCTCCAGGAGTTCCCCAATATCAATCGCGATTTCATTTTCCGTTCCTTCAACCACGGGAAGCGTGTAGGACTTCCCGTCAATAATCAGTTCTGCCGTTTTTGACATGTTATAAAGAGCTAATTTTTTCCGCAGTTTTAAATATACAGGCTAGATCGTTGTCCGCGACACGAATGCTTTAAAAAATGTGGTTTTTTCAATTATTACCAAGTATCAGGGGCATTCCGTCCTTACCCGATCCAACGATGATAATCTTCGAGTTGGGCGACTTGGATAACTCCAGGGTCGCCTCAATACCTCTCATTTTCAAAAGCTTATCGGTAAGGCTGTTATTGATGATGTTATTGGCTCTCGACTCGCCCTCCGCGGCAATGCGCTTGCGCTCCGCTTCACTCTTCTCCTTGTCGAGTCTGTATTGGTAGGCAAAGGCTTCTTGTTGCTGTTGCAGTTTGCTTTCGATCGCAATCCGGATTTGGTCAGGCAATTTAATGGATCGGATCAGCACAGCGGTGGCGTTGATGTAGTTGGCGTTGAGGATCTTCTCGGTTTCACTCTTGATGGTGTTCTCGACCTCAGCGCGTTTGGTGGAGTAAATCTCCTCGGCGGTGTAGCGGGCCATCACCTGGCGCGTCATCGAGCGCATCTCCGGGATAACCAGTCGATTGGCATAATCGATCTTGAACTTTTCATAGATGAATCCAATCTTATCATAGATCGGATGGTACCTTACCGTCACGTCGACGTGGATGGGCAGACCATTCTTGTCGTTGATGTCCATGTTCTCATCGGTAGAGGTTTCAGAAACCTCATAGGTGATCAGGTCGTTCCAGGGAGCTTTCGTATGAAACCCCGGCTGTAACACATCTTCCTTGTCGAGCCCGTTGCCGAACTTGTAAAAGATCACGGCGCGCTCGGTGGCGCCCAGGGTAAAGAAAATACTGGAGGATATCCCCATGACTATAAAGAGGGCGATGACACCCAGAATAATGAAGGGTAAGAATCGTCTGTTATTCATGACGGTAGGAGGTTAGTTTATGGTTTGTTCTTTCGGAGGGCGGGGAAGTCCCATTAGTTTTCCGATAATCAAAACTACGAATAAATTGCTCCAAACAGCTTCCAAAATACTGATGTTGCGAATCAAAGTGCTCACATTTGGGAAGCCCGGATCCATGCCTCCCAAAATCCCCATGCTGTAGGTCACGCATTGTGAGTAATTGGCAAAACCAAGTTCAGTGTTGGTGCCCAGACTTCCGGGTTTCATGATGCAGATCAGGTCGAACAGACTTCCAAAGGTCTGACCGGTCATCAGGAAAACGCAGGCGGCGCCCCACAGTTTATCGGGCGTCAAATACTCCCCAGAGAATAAATCACCGATGGCAAAAGAGATTACCGTTACCTCCATGGCGAAAAGTATAGTGTGGATGATCAGTAAGTACAGCGGCCGATTGGGAATATCTAAAATGGTGTAGTAAGGAAACTCTCCCAGTATTCCGGTACCGATGGTGGCAATCAAAACGATCAAATAAATCCTGATCAGTCTTTTGCTGGTGGTAAAGTTTCTAAGCAAGTCCCAGAGCAGGAAGGCATAGAGCACTCCAAAAAAAGAAAAGATGGTAATGACAAATTTCGAGGTTGGTGTCGAGGTTCCTTCCAGCAGAAACTCCGAAAGGGTTAACCCCAAGACAATGATGACAATTTCAATTAAGACAAGATTGCGATAATCCTTTTGCTTTTCGTTGGTCGCTCGGAAAAGCGAGGATAACAGGTTCTTTTTCATGGATACAGGTCGGGACAGAAAGATAATGCATGAAGCGAGATATTGCTCCACCAAATAAATCAAATCTAATGATCGATGAGGATACTCCGTGAATTAGCGATTTTCACCGCGTGCGCACTTCATTACGCCAGCGGATCGGGCATAACTTCGATTGAGAGCGCAGTTGGCGTTAAAAACCTGGAGGGAGTTGTATCGAAACGCAGGCGGTTGGATACAACTCCCTCCAGGTTTATTAAT
>Ga0315912_10001217_pt1 | contig 33380 bp, 31 predicted proteins | sample VfabasoilMG_FD_204469 | JGI IMG/M metagenome (GOLD analysis project Ga0315912, IMG submission 204469) | Garden soil microbial communities collected in Santa Monica, California, United States - V. faba soil | ecosystem: Environmental > Terrestrial > Soil > Garden | place: USA: California... | reverse complement strand
TTGAACATTGATAATATTTTGATGATATTCAATCAAGTCCTTGGCGATTTGGCTGCGTAGCTGCCAAGCTGTTTCAGCAACGTCCATGCGGGCTGCATCGGCCAGTTGCTGCGCTTCTTCAGTTCTAAGTTCGCGTTTATTGCCTGTTTCGATTGGGATTTCTATATTCAAACCATATGCCCAAGGTCGAATATCGTCATTAGCTTGATCGCTATGAGCAATGCTGCCATTGATTATTGGATTTTGTTTGAAGCCTGCGCTTTCAATCGCGGCATTGGCAAGTGCCAATTGCGCTTTAGCCACATTAAGTTTGCTGTGGTAGTAGAGCGCACATAAAGTTAACTCATCCAAGCTCCAAGTCGTGAGGGGTAAATCTGTTTCTTTATATCCTTGCTTGATTAAGTATGCTTTGAAATCCGCACTTAATGGGTCTTTGGCTGTGATTTTTGCAGTCGTTTTTTCTATGCTTAGCGGTTTTGCATCGTATTTTTCCGTCACGCAACTCACCAATGATATGCAACAGGCTATTGATAATATTGATATTTTTTGAATATTTTGCATGATTTGAATGAGTCGGTGATCGCGTATCCGAAAGCCGACTTGGATAATTATTGCTAAGTTTCTATGGTTGCGTGTACCGAATTTAGCGCATCCTGTAAGGTTTCTTCCGAAAGTTTATTGACAGTAGTGGCCAGTAAATCTGCAGCCTCCACTGTGCGAATAGGCAAATCTTCGGTATTGAGTTCGGCAATTAAGCCGGCAGCTGCACCAGCGATGATAAGCAGCGTTTCGCGCTCCTTCATCAAGAGCTCAAGCTCGGAACGCAACATATTGTTTTCAGCGGGTTGATTTGTGTTTTGCATAAATTTAACTTTTTAAGTGGTCTAGTGTGGTTCGAGTAATAACATCTTGCAGTTTGGGAGCCTTATCTGTCAAGGTTTATACGATATTTCACACGATTTTTGGCAAACTTGGTTCATTAGTACACTTTTGACATTAATCTTTTCGAGATGACGACATTTGAGATACAATACTGCCTTTAGTATTTAGGTTTTTCCCTAATTACATGCGAGAGTGGCGGAATTGGTAGACGCACTGGATTTAGGTTCCAGCGCCGCAAGGCGTGAGAGTTCGAGTCTCTCCTTTCGCACCACTACAACTATATTTACAGGAATACGCAGCATGGCAACATCTGTTGAAACGATCAGTAATTTAGAGCGCCGTATGACCATTAAGGTGCCGCTTGCGCCGTTAGAAGGTCAAATCAAGCAACGATTGTCACAAATTTCTCGCACTGCAAAATTTTCAGGTTTTCGTCCGGGTAAGGCTCCAATGGGCTTGGTAAATCAACACTATGGTGACCAAGTGCGTGATGAAGTATATTCAAAGGCTGTAGAAGAGAGTTTTGGCGACGCGGTAGAAGAGAAAAAGCTACGTGTTGCAGGCTTTCCTAATATTGAGCACAAGCCTTTTGCAGAAGCCGCGACCGAGTTAGAGTATACGGCAACTTTTGAAGTGTTTCCTGAAGTAAAGTTGGGCGATTTGAGTAAAATTAAAGTAGAAAAACCAACACTTGAAATCGCTGAAGCTGATGTTGAAAAGACGTTAGATGTACTGGTGAAACAACGCGTAAACTATGTGCCAGTCAAACGTGCCGCTAAAGCGGGCGATCGTATCAATATTAATCTGACAGCCAGTATCGATGGACAGCAAGTAGAAAGTAGTGGTGACAAAGGTATTGATCTTGTGTTGGGTGAGCCTGGCCGCATTGAAGCATTTGATAAAGAATTGGCAGGGGGCAAGGCTGGGGATACTAAGAGTTTTGATGTTAAGTACCCTAAGGACCACAATCCAGCGCAACTTGCAGGTAAAAAAGTGGCTTATGCTGTGACATATAATGCAGTCTCCGAGCCGGTTTATCCAAAAATTGATAAAGATTTTGCCAAAGAACTAGGTGTGATGGATGGCGATGTGAAAAAAATGCGTGCTGAAATCAAAATGAGTCTTGAGCAAGAAGTAGAAAAACGTGTGAAAGCGCGCGTGAAAGAGCAAGTGTTTCAAGGCATGATTGACGCAACAAAGCTTGATTTGCCAAGCTCTCTGGTTAATGTTGAAATTAATCGTATGGCACAAGTGGCTGCGCAAAATCTACAACAACGTGGCATGGATCCCAAAGCGATTAAACTAGAGCCTGCGATGTTTGAAGACCAAGCTAGACGCAGCACTTCTTTACGTTTGATTTTGTCGGAAGTGGTGAATACGAACAAACTGCAAGCCAACGCTGATCAAGTGCGCGCTATAATCGATGCGTTTGCGCAAAGTTACGACGACCCAGAGGAGTTGGTGAAGTGGTATTATGCTGACGTGAAGCGCTTGGATGAGCCTTCTGCATTGGCCACAGAAGACAATGTGGTCAACTGGGTGCTTGAAAAAGCGAAAGTATCGACCAAAAAAATTAAATTTGATGAATTAATGGCGGGTTAGTCTTTAGTTCTATCGATGATATTAAATGCTGGGCTGTTAAATTAAGATTTTGACTTCTAAATTAAGGCGATACAGATGAGCGATATTTTGTTGAATAGTAATCAGGTGTCAGCAATCCAAACTGAAACGCAGGGTTTGGGTTATATCCCAATGGTCATTGAGCAAAGTGGCCGAGGTGAGCGCTCTTACGATATTTACTCGCGGCTACTTAAGGAGCGTGTAATTTTCTTGATTGGTCCCGTCAACGATATGACAGCTAATTTGGTGGTTGCTCAATTGTTATTTCTGGAAGCAGAAAATCCAGATAAAGATATCTCACTCTACATTAACTCTCCGGGAGGGTCGGTAACAGCTGGCATGTCGATCTATGACACCATGCAGTTTATTAAGCCTGATGTGAGTACCTTATGTATTGGTCAGGCAGCTAGCATGGGGGCGTTCTTGTTGGCCTCCGGAGCAAAAGGCAAGCGTTTCAGTTTGCCTAATTCACGTGTGATGATTCATCAGCCTTCAGGCGGTTTTCAAGGACAATCATCAGATATTGCGATTCAAGCCAAAGAAATCATGTATTTGCGTGAGAAGCTCAATCAAATTTTAGCAAGTCATACTGGTAAAACTGCTGAAGAGATCGATGTGGACACCGAGCGCGACAATTTTATGAGCGCAGAGGAGTCTGTCAAATATGGCATGATTGATAAGGTGATTGCTAATCGCTCCCAAGTGGCTTAAGATTAAGTGGCGAATTATTTATAAGTAGGGATATTAATAAATGGCGACAAAAGCCGAAGGCGAAAAACTACTTTATTGCTCATTTTGTGGCAAAAGTCAGCACGAAGTTAAAAAACTAATCGCTGGCCCATCGGTTTTTATCTGCGATGAGTGCGTAGATTTATGTAATGATATCATCAAAGAAGAGGTGCAAAACCTCAATGACATCAAGACTGCTGACAAGTCTCTACCTAGTCCTCAAGAAATCTGCAAGATTCTGGATCAATACGTCATCGGTCAAATTCAAGCCAAAAAGAATTTATCTGTAGCGGTTTATAACCACTACAAACGCCTTGGTCATAATCACATTACACAAAACACTACCAAAGACGACGTAGAAATTCAAAAAAGCAATATTTTACTGATTGGTCCGACGGGCTCCGGTAAAACTTTGCTTGCACAAACTTTGGCTCGTTTGCTTGATGTGCCTTTTGTTATGGCGGACGCGACCACTTTAACTGAAGCGGGTTATGTGGGCGAAGACGTTGAAAACATTATGCAAAAATTGCTGCAAAAATGTGATTACGACATTGAAAAAGCGCAACGTGGTATCGTTTATATTGACGAAGTCGACAAAATATCTCGAAAATCGGAAAACCCTTCTATTACTCGTGATGTGTCTGGCGAGGGTGTGCAGCAGGCTCTACTCAAGCTTATTGAAGGCACGATAGCCTCTGTGCCACCGCAAGGCGGACGTAAGCATCCTAATCAGGAATTTGTGCAACTTGATACCACAAACATTTTGTTTATTTGCGGCGGTGCGTTTGATGGTTTAGATAAAATCATTCGCTTGCGCTCAGAAAAAGGTGGTATCGGCTTTGGGGCAGAAGTTAAAAGCAAGGATGACATGAGTGCTGTAGGCGAGATATTGCGTGGCGTTGAGCCACAGGACTTGATTAAGTTTGGGTTGATTCCGGAATTTATTGGACGCTTGCCGGTGGTAGCTACTCTAGAGTCGTTAGATGAAGAAGCACTAATGACGATTTTAACAGAACCTAAGAATGCACTTACAAAACAATATATTAAGCTCTTCAAGATGGAGGGTGTGGATTTAGAGTTTAGAGATGCTGCACTTCGCTTAATTGCCAAAAGAGCACTTGAACGTAAAACTGGCGCGCGTGGTCTACGTTCGATTATGGAGCATGCTTTGCTCGATATTATGTACGACATTCCCTCTATTGAAAATCTGTCTAAAGTAGTGATTGACGAAGGCACGATAGATGGAGAGGCGCCACCTATTCTGATTTACCAGGATCCGCCCAAGCTCGCAGAAAGTGCGAGTTAATCAGGGTTTTTAGCACTTAACAGGGCTATTGCAATTCCATTTGAGTGGTTTATAGTAGAGTTCATACGAATATTTAAAGTGTGTACATAACACTTAGAGCTATCATATTTGCACTTGAAATAGCAAAGAATGTTCCCAACTTAATGACATAGAGTTGTCTTAACTCGTGTAACTGAAAGTATTTTATGACTGAACAAGCTTTGCAAGAAAATATATCAAATAAATCTTTGTCGTCAGACAAAATGCCCCTGCTGCCACTACGCGATGTTGTGGTTTACCCGCACTTGGTGATTCCATTGTTTGTGGGTAGAGAAAAATCAGTTAAAGCGCTAGAGATTGCTACTGATAAAAATAAGCAAATTTTGTTGGTGGCACAAAAATCCGCTACCAAAGATGATCCGGACGCTAACGATTTGTATGAAATTGGCACGCTGGCAACGGTGTTGCAGATGCTCAAATTGCCTGACGGCACAGTAAAGGTGCTGGTAGAAGGCTTGCAACGCGTGCGGATTTCTGAGTTTGAGGAAACTCCAGATTGCTTTCTAGCCAAAGCCGAAAAAATAAAACAACTTAATGAAGATGACAGCGAAACTGAAGCGTTAATGCGTACAGTTCTTACTCAATTTGATCAATACGTTAAGCTTAATAAAAAAATCCCACCAGAGATTCTAACCTCTCTGGCAACTATCAATGAAGCCGGGCGCTTGGCAGATACCATTTCTGCACACTTGACACTGAAGCTTGAAGAAAAGCAAAAAATTCTAGAAATGCTAAGCGTGACGGAGCGTTTAGAACATTTGCTACATTTGATGGAATCCGAGATTGATATTCTGCAAGTAGAAAAACGTATCCGCGGGCGTGTAAAACGTCAAATGGAAAAAAGCCAGCGTGAATATTATTTGAATGAGCAAGTGAAAGCGATTCAAAAAGAGCTTGGCGAGCATGATGAAAATGCTGAGATGGAAGAGCTTGAAAAACGCATCCGCGATGCGGGTATGTCGAAAGATGGGTTGGCGAAGGTCAATGCAGAGCTTAAAAAGCTTAAGCTAATGTCTCCAATGTCGGCGGAAGCTTCTGTGGTGCGCAATTATATTGATACACTGGTAAACTTGCCTTGGAAGAAAAAAACTAAAATCTGCAAAGATTTAACAGTGGCTGAAGAAATTCTAGACGCAGATCACTATGGTTTAGAGAAAGTAAAAGAACGGATTATCGAATATTTGGCTGTGCAACAACGTGTTGGAAAGCTTAAAGCTCCGATTTTGTGCTTGGTAGGCCCTCCGGGCGTAGGTAAAACTTCGCTTGGGCAAAGTATCGCCAAAGCAGTAAATCGCAAATTTGTACGTATGGCCTTAGGTGGCGTGCGTGACGAAGCTGAAATTCGTGGTCATCGACGCACTTACATTGGATCTATGCCAGGTAAGGTGTTGCAGAGCATGAGCAAAGTAGGAGTTAAGAATCCACTGTTTCTACTCGACGAAGTAGATAAAATGGGTCAGGACATGCGCGGCGATCCCTCGTCAGCATTGCTTGAGGTGCTTGATCCTGAGCAAAACCACACATTTGCAGATCACTACGTAGAAGTTGAGTACGATTTGTCGGATGTTATGTTTGTGGCTACTGCAAACACAATGAACATTCCAGCACCATTATTGGACCGTATGGAGATTATCCGTCTTGCGGGTTACACCGAAGATGAAAAAGTGAGCATTGCGAAGCGCTACTTGTTGCCTAAACAACTTAAAACGCATGGTCTAAAACCGGCAGAAATTAATTTTGCCGATCCTGCCATACGCCACATTGTGCAATATTACACTCGTGAGGCGGGTGTACGTCGCTTGGAACAAGAGATTGCCAAAGTTTGCCGCAAGGTAGTGAAAGAGCTCTTGCAAAGTAAAACAGATGCTAAAAAGTATCATCGCAATGACGATGGAGCTAGCCTGAAACCAGCCAAAAAGGCCAATATCACAGTTAAAAACTTAGAAAAATATCTAGGTGTTTATCGTTATGATTTCGGGTTGGCAGCTAAAGAAAATCAAATCGGGCAGGTCACTGGCTTGGCTTGGACTTCAGTCGGAGGCGAGCTATTGACAGTGGAAGCTGTTACTTTGCCTGGTAAAGGTAAAACGATTACCACTGGTAAACTGGGTGATGTGATGCAGGAGTCAGTGCAAGCGGCGATGAGCGTGGTACGCAGTCGTGCGGCGCGTTTGGGTATCCCAGAAGATTTTTATGAGAAAAAAGACGTTCATATTCACCTACCTGAGGGTGCAACCCCGAAAGATGGCCCAAGTGCAGGTATTGCCCTAACTACGGCTTTGGTTTCTGTGCTTACTAATATTCCCGCCCGTGCAGACGTTGCGATGACCGGCGAAATTACCTTGCGCGGCGAGGTATTGCCAATCGGCGGCTTGAAAGAAAAGTTATTGGCAGCACATCGTGGCGGCATTAAAACGGTACTCATTCCAGAATCCAATGTAAAGGATTTGGTGGAAATTCCGGAGAACATCAAAAATCAACTCCAAATTCATCCGGTAAAATGGATTGATCAGGTTCTTGAATACGCATTGGAGGAGATGCCAAAGCCTTTGGAAGCAAAGCCAGAGGAAATTCCAGCAGTGGCTACAGAAACAGAAAAAGACATAAAAGCACCAATTACACATTAGATTGCCATGTAATTAATGTTTATTTGCAATTATCTCGTAAAATCGGCCGCAAACTCTTGACAGAGCCTTTTGTAGCTTGATATAAAGACACAACAGGATACGCCTGTTATTTTAGTTTAATAACATAGAGGGGATTACTCGTGAATAAATCAGAATTGATTGATCAAATTGCAAAAGCAGCAGGAATTTCGAAAGCTGCAGCCGGCCGTTCTCTAGACGCAACAACAGCAGCGATCACTAAGTCACTTAAAAAGGGTGATTTGGTAACTTTAATTGGTTTCGGTACGTTTTATGTAGGTAAGCGTGCAGCACGTAATGGCCGTAATCCTCGTACGGGTGCTACCATTAAAATCAAAGCTGCAAATTCACCTAAATTCAGAGCTGGTAAAGCACTGAAAGATGCTGTAAACTAGCGGACTTTGTTGGTTAAGCAATTAACGCTTGTTTTAACCAACTTTGCACTGCTAGTTTTATAGAATTTAGTTTGTAAAGTTACGCAGGGTGCTTAGCTCAGTTGGTAGAGCGTCGCCCTTACAAGGCGAATGTCAGCGGTTCGACCCCGTTAGCACCCACCAAAGCTTTTATAACATTTGCCTTAAATTCATGAAGAGTGCTATTTTTATGGCACTCTTTATTTTTAGTAGTATGAAGTAGCAAACTGGAGTGGTAGTTCAGTTGGTTAGAATACCGGCCTGTCACGCCGGGGGTCGCGGGTTCGAGCCCCGTCCACTCCGCCAATACAAAAGCGAGTTCCATTTGGAACTCGCTTTTTTAATTTGTAAGTAACTTATTGATTATTCTGCACTCTTAATGGCTTTGTACATGCTTTAACCATGCGCTTTGTGATATATTACGTGGTGGAAATTTATTGCATATTTTGCTGATTTAAAAGATAAAAACTATTGAAAGAATTCTATGTTAGACGCAATTCGTAATCACACCCAAGGCTGGTTGGCAAAAGTTATTCTAGCGCTTATTACCATTCCATTTGCTTTGTTCGGGATTGACTCGTATTTGAATCAAGCGGGTAGCAATGTCGCCGTGGCAAAGGTGGGGAAAGAAAAGATTTCAGTGCAAGAGTACGGCAATGCGATTGAGAATGTGCGCAATCGTATGCAATCTGAAGGTCAAAAGGTAGACAGTGCAATGCTGGAAACACCGGCGTTTAAACAGTCTGTACTGGATGGTTTAATCACAAGGAAATTAGTGAACGCAGAAATTCACCGTGCAAACTTTAAGATTAGTGATAAGCAGTTGAGCGAGCATATTCTTGCGATGCCAGAATTTCAAGAAAATGGTAAATTTTCAGAAGACTTGTACCACAAAACATTGGAACAAAATAAGCTTACCGCAACCAAGTTTGAAAATAGTATTCGTGGGGATTTGGTTACACAGCAAGCGCGTGAGGGCTTGGCTCGATTGGTTTTTCTGCCAAAATCTGTAGCTGAGCAAACTTTGCAATATGCACACCAGCAGCGCGATGTAAGCGTGGCGGAAATTAAGACAGCTGCATTTGTGTCGCAAGTGAAAGTAACACCCGAACAAGTTAAAGCTTACTATGAATTACACAAAGACAAGTTTAAAGTGCCTGAACAGGTCAAACTGGAGTTTGCCTTACTTTCTGCAGCAGGGTTAGTCGCGCAGACTAGCGTTTCTGACGAGGAAGTAAAAGCATTTTATGATGAAAATGCAGCGAAATTTCAAGGAGACGAACAACGCCACGCGAGCCACATATTAATTGGCTTTGGTGTAAGCGCTACAGAAAATGATAAGGCAGCAGCGAAAGAAAAAGCGCTTGATATTTTGAGTCAATTAAAAAAGAACCCTAAAAGATTTGAAGAGCTAGCAGCTAAATTCTCGCAAGACCCGGGCTCTGCTACCAAAGGTGGTGATTTAGGAAGCTTTGGGCGTGGTGCGATGGTGAAACCATTTGAGGATGCAGTATTTGCTATGAAAAAAGGCCAAATCAGCGAACTAGTGGAGTCTGAGTTTGGTTATCACATTATCCGTTTGGAGGGAGTTTCCGGGGCATCTTCTTCATTCGAGAGCATGAAACCGCAAATTAAAGGCGAGTTAAGTTGGCAAAAAGCGCAGGCCAAATATGCCGAGCTGACCGAAGATTTTAGCAATACGGTATATGAGCAATCTGGCAGCCTGCAGCCTGTTGCCAAGAAATTTAACTTACAACTACAAACATCAGGTTGGATGAGTCGTGAAGACGGAGCCAAATTCTTTAAAAGTGACAAACTGATGACGATGGTTTTTTCTGATGAAGTGTTGAAAGAAAAACGTAATACTGAGGCTGTAGAAGTTTCACCTAATAACTTGATATCTGCACGAGTAGTTGAATACAAGGCTGCTGCACCTAAAAGTTTTGATGACGTGAAAGTGGGCATTGAGGCAGTGCTGAAGTTGGAGCAAGCTGCTAAATTGGCGAAAGAGAAAGGTGAAGCGACGTTAGCCAAGTTAAAGGCAGGTGAAGCAGTTAAAGATTTAGAGTGGATTCCTGAAGTGACTGTTGACCGCAAAAATGCACAAGGCTTAACAGAGCCTGTCATGAATCAGGTATTTAAGGTTAATACAGCCAAGTTACCTGCTTACGCTGGCTTTTTAGATGAAAATCGTGCTTACAGTTTGGTGCAGGTCACGCGAGTAGACAATTTATTGCTCGCAGACGCGGAAGCGAAAAAGACAGCAGAAGCAGAGCTGGAGGGTGCAATAGCAGCTGAATATATCAGCGCTTATGGTAAATCACTAAAAGCAAAAACAGACATTGTTGTGAATCGTCAATTGTTAGAGAATAAAGAATAGTAAATTTGGGCAATAAAAAAGCTGACGAAAGTCAGCTTTTTTATTTTTAAGCAGAGAGCTTAATCTATTTGACCCGCAGCAGTAACATTCATGCCGCCGTCAACGTAAGTAATCTCGCCGGTAATACCTGAGGCTAGGTCGCTGCATAAAAACGCGGCTGCGTTGCCTACTTCATCGATGGTGACATTACGACGCAAAGCCGTGTGCTTTTCGTTAAAGCCTATCATTTTATCAAAGTCAGCAATACCGGAGGCTGCTAGTGTTTTGATCGGTCCGGCAGATACGGCATTTACACGAATGCCTCTAGGGCCAAGGCTCTGGGCAAGATAGCGCACGTTGGCTTCCAGACTGGCTTTGGCAACACCCATAACATTATAATTAGGCATGGTACGTTCTGCACCTAGATAACTTAGTGTAAGTAGGGCGCCATTACGACCCTGCATCATCGGATAAGCGGCTTTAGCCATTGCAGAAAAGCTATAAGAGCTGATGTCGTGTGCGATACGGAAGTACTCGCGGTTAACCGCATCCAAATAATCGCCCTCAAGCGCAGCTCTTGGTACAAAGGCCAGGGAATGCACAAGCACATCCAAACCATCCCAATGTTTGGCCAGCGCAGGAAAAAGTGCATCGATTTGTTCGTCGAAGGCAACATCACAAGGCAAAACGATCTTTGATCCAAAATCTGCGGCTAAATCTGCCACGCGCTGCTCGTGTTTCTCCATTTGGTAAGTAAATGCCAATTCTGCGCCTTCGCGCTTCATGGCGCCGGCAATGCCATACGCAATGGAGCGATTACTTAATAAGCCCGCAATTAAAACTTTTTTACCTGCTAAAAATCCCATATTTGATTCCTGTTTATTTATTTTGACTACTTTGGCTCTGCATTTCTATTACTTGCTCAACCCACTGCGTGGATCAAGTGCATCACGTAAGCCCTCACCGAGCAAATTATACCCTAACACGGTAATTAAAATAGCCATACCCGGAAACAACGACAACCACCAAGCGAACTGAATATACTCTTTGCCGTCAGTCAAAATATTGCCCCAAGAGGCCTGTGGTGCTTGCACACCTAACCCTAGAAAACTCAGGCCAGACTCTAGTAGAACCGCGCTAGCCACACCTAATACGGAGCTAACGATGATAGGAGTTAAGCTGTTGGGCAGTAAATGTACGAAAATTAAACGCGAATCTTTTGCTGCCAGTGTGCGCGAGGCTGTCACAAATTCGCGTTCGCTTAAACTTAGAAATTCTGCACGTACCAGACGCGTTACCCCCATCCATGAAGTGAGGCCAATAACAATCATGATATTGATAATAGAAGGGGTGAGGAAAGCGATAACGGCAAGAATTAAAAAAAAGCTTGGAATAGACAACATCACATCAACCATGCGCATGATAACGGTATCGACCCAGCCGCGATAATAACCTGCAATTGCGCCGAGTAGGATGCCAATCGCGGTTGAGATTCCGACAGCAACTAGGCCTACGAGCAAGGAAATACGGCCTCCGTAGAGCATGCGACTTAACACGTCGCGACCAAGTCCATCTGTGCCCATCCAATGGGTGGCTGAAGGAGGGAGTAAAATTTCTTTTACGTTAAAAAAATCAGGATCATAGGGCGAAATAATGGGTGCTAATATTGCCAACAAAAATACGCAGACAATAATCACAAAACCCGCCAATGCCAATGGGTTTGATAAAGCTTTGATAAAGATATTTTTATTCATCTTGCTAATCTCTCACCACACCGCGGCGCACACGTGGGTCAGCCCACGCATACGCCAAATCTGCAATTAAATTGCCGATAAGCGTAAGTGCAGAGCCAATAGTAAGTATTCCCATCACCACAGGAAAATCGCGCATCAACACAGCATCGTAGAATAGTTTTCCCATACCGGGAATTGCGAAGATGGTTTCTGCAATTACAGAACCGCCGATTAACCCAGGGATAGATAGGCCAACAATCGTAATGAGAGGAAGCAGAGCGTTACGCAAAGCGTGCGTATAAACCACTTTATGCTCTGTTAGACCTTTGGCCCGAGCGGTGGTGATATAGTCCTGATTTAGCACGTCTAGCATACCGTTTTTTACAAACAGGGTGATACCTGCTAAGCCAGTTATAGAAGGGATGACAACGGGCATCAGCAAATGACTTAACGTGTCTTTAACTTTGCCCCATGTGTCTAATGTTTCGTAATTCAGGCTGTGTATGCCGGAAATAGGCAACCAGTTATTCATTACGCCTAGCCAATACATTAAAAGTAGCGATAACCAAAAACCCGGAATTGAGAAGCCGACGAAATTGAATAAGGTAATCGACCTGTCCTGCCAACCCATGTATTTTCGAGCGGCAACAATACCCAAAGGGATAGCTAGAGTAAGTGTGATAATTAGCCCTAATATATTGATTAGTAAGGTAATTGGAAGAGCGTCTTGTATAAGACCTCTGGTGACATTACCATCTTTATCCGTTGTTTGCCAAAACACAGGTTTCTGATGGGAGGCAAATGATTTTCCAAAATCAAAGGACACCATGCGCTTAAGCCATAAGCCATACTGCACAATTACGGGCTTATCAAGGTTGTACATTTCGCGTAATTTTTGGCGAGATTCTTCACTTGCTTTTGGGTTAAATGAAGCTTCGTTATTGGTAATATCACCAGGTGCCAAATGCATGATAAAAAATGAGATGAGGCTAATTCCAATAAGCATTGGAATCATCCACAACACACGTTTTATTAGATATTTCAGCATGTTAATTTGCGCTTATTTCGTTTCTTCTTAATGGCTCTGGGATATACCATTCATGCGTATTGTAGCCAATTCCTGCAGGCGGGGCAGGGTTGTCTATTCCTTTGATGCGCTTGTGAATTGCAGTCAAGCCATAGCCTGCTGATAGGTACACAATCGGACTATCTTCCAATAAAACACGCGAAAATTCATGGTAGATTTTCATACGTTTCTCGGGATTAAGCTCCAAGCGACCTTGCTCAAGCAGCTTATCTGTGGCGGGGTTATTGTAACCAATAAAATTGAACTGCCCGGGTGCTTGTTGGCTAGAGTGCCAAATTGAGTACTGATCCGGATCCAGGCTCAAACTCCAGCCTAGAACTACCGCATCAAAGTCGCCTGTTTTAATAAAGCGGCTAATAAAGCTCGCCCATTCAATCGCGCGAATTTGTACGCTAATGCCAACTTCTTTAAGTCTGCGTTGAATAAGCACGGCTGATTTCTCACGCTCTTTATTTTGATTGGTGATAATCTCGAATGCAAAAGGCTTACCATCACGCTCTAAAATGCCATCACCGTCAGCGTCGGTAAATCCTGCCTCTTTTAGTAATGCACGCGCTTTGACAGGGTCGTAAGGATAAGGCGTCAGTGACGGGTTGCTCCAGCGCGTGCCCGGCTTGTAAGGTGAGGCAATATTGATACCTAACCCTAGATAAACACCGTCAATAATCTCTTGCTTGTCGATTGCATAGTTAATTGCAAGTCTTACACGCTTATCATCAAACGGTTTGTGCTTGAGATTAAATCCCATATAAGTATAGCTGTTGCCAAGCTCTTTATAGAGCGCGAGTTTCTTTTGCAATTCCGGACGGGCAGGAATGATGCGTGAATATTTAATCGGATCCAAACCCATGCTATCAATATTATCAGCCATTAGCTCCAGAAACTGTGCCGAGTTATCCGGGATAATTCGAGTCACTAATTTATCGATTTTCGCTTGCCCGAGTATGGACTTTTCGTTGCGCGATAACTTTAAGTTCTCGCCATGTGCCCAGCTATCGAGTTTGTAATAGTTGCTACCCACAGGATTACGTGCGAAAGCGGTGGTGTGTAGATCTTTACCTTCAAGCAGATGTTTAGGCAAGATTTGTAGTCCAGCCCAGCTATCCAGCGCGGGAGCATAGGCTTGCTCATAGCTTACACTAAAGGTAAGCGCATCTGGCGTTTCTGCTTTTTTAACCAATAGATAGTCAGATGAGTAAGGGCTGGCAGTTTTTTCATCAGTTACTGCTTGCCAAGTAAACAACACATCTGCACTAGTAAGCGGTTTGCCATCTGCCCACTTAAGGTTCGGTTTGAGTTTAAAGGTGATAGTTTTTTGATTGTTGGATATATGCCAGCTTTCAGCAATTTCACCTTCGATATCTAAGTTTTTGTCATACTTTAACAGTTTGTTGAAAATGTTAGATGAAATGGCTGAGGATGCTGACTCCCCCGCAATCATAGAGATTAAGCCACTAGGCTCACCTATCATGGCATCGATTAACGTGCCGCCGGTTTGACTGGGATAGAGCTTGTTGTAATCAGTGGTATCTACAACTTTTTTTTCGCAACCAGATAGTAAACTGATTATTAAAACCGATGCTGCGATATATTTGGCATTTCTATAATGGGGCTTGTTAGTTAGAAATGCTGGCTTATTCATGAGTGAGTTATTTTAGTCGGATGTGTGATCTAGTTTCAAATTGGTGAGATTTGGATTTTCTATTTTTAATTCTACTATTAGTTTGATATTTTTTGTTTTTATGCGGTGCCAAAATTTCATTGTTTTTAGTTTCAATGCCTTGCGTATTCAATCTAATTACTTGCCCAGCTTTCACTTTTGTAGACTTTAAGCGATTTATTTTCACTAAGGTGTTGACATCGACATCATATTTTTCAGCCAAAGCATGTAATGTTTCCCCTCGTCTGACTTTATGTATGATGGGTGAAGATAAGCTAGGTACGCTTTCATCTAATTCCGTTGTGGGCTCATTAGCCTTCAAGTTTGCTGCACCCAAATCGCTTTGGGCTGAATAAGCTGCTGGTACCAAAACAGGCTGTGACGAACGCAGTTTTTTTGAGTTAGACAGATTATTCACATTGCGTAGTTGACTCACATGGATACCAAATTTTTTGGCAATTTTATCCATACGTTCGCCGCGTTTTGCACTATATGTCTGCCAACTAGTCAGTGGTTTGTCGTAACCTTCTAGGTTGCTGGTGAAGCGCTCTGCTGCCCAAGTCGGTAACAAAAACTGATGTGTTTCATCGTTGGATGTGATGACGGGGCGGTTGTAACTCGGGTTGAGCGCGCTAAACTCTTCGAGCGAGATTTCAGCAAACTGAGCCGCCAATTTCGCATCGATTTGTTTAGGTGCGGTAACGCGTGCGAAATAAGCTCGATTGGGAATTGAGTCAATAGTTAAGCCAAATCGCTCGGGATTATTGACAATATTTTTGATGGCTTGCAACTTTGGTACATAGTTTCTTGTTTCCGGAGGCAAACGTAGGCTTTGGTAGTTTGTTGGCAGTCCTGCTCTGCGATTACGATCAATCGCACGTTGCACCGTGCCTTCGCCTGCATTATAGGCGGCAAGTGCAAGATCCCATGTGCCAAACATACCGTGCAATTTTTGTAAATAATTAAGCGCTGCATCGGTTGCGGCAGTTACATCGCGGCGATTATCCACCCACCAATTTTGTTCCAAACCATAATTTTTACCCGTAGAAGGAATAAATTGCCAGATGCCGGAAGCACGGCTTCGTGAATAGGCTTGTGGGTTGTAGGCGCTTTCTATCATCGGCAGCAAGGCGATTTCAGTCGGCATGTTACGTTTTTCAACTTCTTCTACGATATGAAACAGATATTTTTGGCTGCGGTCCACCATGCGATTGACGTAATCTGGACGGGAAGCGTACCAGGACTCATGCCTTGCTGTATACTCCGAGTCGATATCAGGCATAGCATAGCCATTTTTAATTCTTGCCCAAATATCAATTTGCTTGGTATCAGCAGCAGAATCAATATCATTTAAAAAAGTTGTTACAGGATCACCGGTGACACTAACGCCTTCGTCGCTAATGATTTCGATTTCTACACCTGCAGCATTTGTGTCCGCCAAACTGCGTGGCGCAAAAAAACCCATACCTGCAAGCAGAATCGCCCAAGCGAAGCCCACAAGGAGCACGTGCTGACTCCTGTTCGTTTGAGCCGGCAATGTTGTTTTTTTATTATGCATCAATGTAAAGTCTACAAAAGTTAGTTTAGATGGTAACGATGTGCAAGAGGCACGTCAAGTAAAAGTTTTACTTAATGTTTATATTTTATCTTTATGATTAATAATGGTTTCTTAATTCTCTAATTGCACTAAAAACAGTAAGCTCATCTGCACTGCTTGCATGAGAGTTTTTAATAATGTGCGGTTGTTGACAACGTAAGAAGGGGTTGGTTCTGAGTTCTAAGCCAATAGTACTTGGCAAGCTCGGTTTGCCGATCGAGCGCAATTGCTCCACCGCGTTTTTTCGCTCAATCAAATCTTGGTTGTCGGGTTCTAAAGTAAGTGCAAATGCGATATTTTTAGCTGTGTATTCGTGTGTACAATAAACTTCTATGTCCGATCTGAGTGCTTTTAAGCGATTTAAAGAAGTGAGCATCTGTGCATGGCTACCTTCTCTCACTCGTCCGCAACCAACACTAAATAAGACGTCTCCACAAAACAGAGCTGTTTGAGTCAGATAAGCAATATGTGCAGAGGTATGTCCGGGTAGCCATACCACAGTAAATGTTTGTCCAATGGAGGTGAGCTTTATTTTGTCGCCTTCTATCACTGCCTTATGTGCAAACGTATATTGTTCATAGCCGGGAGCATACACTTGTGCTGAATATTGCTGAAGCAGCGTTCGCACTCCCCCAATATGGTCTGCATGATGATGTGTAATTAAAATTGCAGACAAGTTTAGTTTGCGTTCATCCAAAAATTTTAATACTGGCACAGCATCGCCAGGATCCACTACAACTGCATCACTCTCATTGTGCAAAAGCCATATATAATTGTTATCGAAAGCAGGAATCGGGTGAATATGCAACATTTGGATACTCGGGTGGTTTTAGTTTTAGCTTAAAGTTTAATATTGAGTTTATTTGACTTTTTGTCAATCCTTTTTGATCGCAAAAACAGCATGCAAATAGCACCACAAGATAATTGGTTGGAAACCACATTAGGCAAATATTTATTGCAGCACGAGCAGCAGTTTTATGATGCTATAGTTGGTGATATTTTTGGCTTTAATGCAGTGCAAATAGGTCTTTCGCAGATTAACTTGCTAAAAAACTCACGCGTCCCTCATATTTTGCATGCCGATGCTAGTGCAGGGGAATTAAGATGTGAGAGTGATTATTTGCCTTTTGCAGAAAGTTGCATTGACTTGCTATGCTTGCCGCATGCTTTAGAGTTTAGCGGAAATCCACACCAAACGCTGCGAGAGGCAGCTCGAGTGTTGGTTCCAGAAGGTTATCTGTTATTAACGGGATTTAATCCTTTAAGTGCTTGGGGTGTAAAACATTTGCTTACAAAAAACGGTGATTACCCATGGCACGGGCAATTTTTTACGATCTCGCGTATTAAAGATTGGTTGGCTTTGTTGGGTTTAGAGTTTGTAGAAGCAAAATTTTGTTGTTACGAATTGCCGATTAATGACGAAAAGTGGCTAAAACGTTTTGCGTTTATGGAAAAAGTCGGTGGAAAGTGGTGGCCTATGATGGGCGGGCTTTATTTTATCGTGGCAAAAAAACGCGTGGTGAATATGACATTGTTGAAGCCAAATTGGAAGCAGAACTCACTGAAAGCAAGACTTACAGTAACGAGCCCAAAAAAAACCAAGCCAACGCAGAAAAATTAAGAAGAAATTATGAGTGAGTTTGTAGAAATCTATGCAGATGGAGCCTGCAAAGGCAACCCTGGACCGGGAGGCTGGGGCGCGTGGCTATTGTATAATGGCAATGAAAAATCCATCTGTGGTGGAGAAAAAAATACCACGAACAACCGTATGGAACTGACCGCTGTAATCCGTGCCTTGGAATCATTAAAGCGTCCCAGCAGGATTAAGCTGTACACAGATTCATCGTATGTGCAAAAAGGTATGACGGAGTGGCTGGTTGGCTGGAAAGCTAAAAATTGGCGCACTGCAGATAAAAAGCCAGTGAAAAATGATGATTTATGGAAGACCCTAGATATACTTGCACAAACTCACCAGATCGAATGGATATGGGTGCGTGGGCATGATGGCAATGTCGGTAATGAGCGTGCGGATGCTTTGGCAAATGAGGGCGTAGCGAAACTGTTGGATGGAGAGGATACGTGACACGTCAAATATTTTTAGATACAGAAACGACAGGGCTTTACCCAGAGCATGGGCATCGCATCATAGAAATTGCAGCAATCGAGACGATTAACCGCCGTCCGACTGGCAATCATTATCATGTGTATTTGAATCCGGAGCGTGAGATAGATGCTGCCGCGCAGGAAGTGCATGGTATAACCTTGGAGTTCTTGCAGGATAAGCCTTTATTTGAGACGATTGCGACGGAGTTTATTGCCTTCGTAAAAAATACCGAATTAATTATTCACAATGCACCGTTTGATATCGGTTTCTTGAATAGCGAGCTTGGTCGTATCGGGCTACAGCAGATGAGTGATATTTGCGATAAAATCACAGACACACTCAAGATGGCAAAAGATGCGCGACCTGGCCAACGTAATAATCTGGATGCGCTTTGCAAACATTTTGGTATCGATAACTCAAAGCGTACTTTGCACGGTGCTTTGCTGGATGCGGAACTGCTTGCCGAAGTTTACATGGCCATGACGCGCGGACAAGAAAGTTTGATGATGGACTTAGTGCAAAGTCCGACTGAGTCTAGCAGCATGAGTCGTACAGCGAATCAGACACCGCTTAAAGTTTTGATGGCTGATGCGGATGAACAGAAAGCACATGAAACTTATTTGCAAGGATTAGCAAAAAGTGGCGCTTTACCTTGGTAAAAGCTAAAAATTGATAAAAACCCAGAGAAATGAATGAATAATTGTATTGTGGTGACTGGTGGCGCGGGGTTCATTGGTAGTAATTTTGTGAACGCTTGGGTTAAATCAGGCATGGGCAAAGTTGTTAATTTAGACAAACTGACCTACGCAGGCAACTTAGAGAATCTAGCTGATATTCAAGACCATCATGAACATGTGTTTGTTCATGCGGATATTGGCAACAGTGAGGCTGTACGTGACTTGCTGAAAACACATCAGCCACGCGCCGTGCTTAATTTTGCAGCAGAAAGTCACGTCGATCGCTCGATTCATGGGCCGGGCGAATTTATTCAGACCAATATTGTAGGGACATTTAATTTACTTGAAGAAGTGCGCGCTTATTGGACTGAGATGAGCGTAGAAGACAAGTCATGCTTCCGCTTTTTACATGTGTCAACAGATGAGGTTTATGGCTCATTAAGCGCAAGTGACCCTGCTTTTAAAGAGTCTAATGCCTATGAACCGAATAGCCCATACTCAGCCTCCAAAGCGGCCTCTGATCACTTAGTCCGTGCTTATCATCACACTTATGGTATGCCGATGTTAACGACTAATTGTTCAAATAATTACGGCCCTTATCATTTCCCAGAGAAACTCATTCCATTGGTGATTCACAATGCACTAAATGGTAAGCCGTTACCGATTTATGGTAATGGCAGCAATGTGCGCGATTGGTTGTATGTGGGCGACCATTGCAGCGCGATTCGGCGCGTATTAGAAGCGGGTAAGGTTGGTGAAACCTATAATATTGGTGGTTGGAACGAAAAAACCAATTTAGATGTTGTGCATACACTATGCGATATTCTAGATCAGCATAGACCTAAAAAATCGGGTAGCTATCGCGACCAAATTACCTTTGTACAAGACAGGCCGGGACATGATCAGCGTTATGCAATTGATGCGACAAAGATCGAACGGGAGTTAGGGTGGAAGCCTGCTGAAACATTTGAAACGGGCATTCAAAAAACCGTGATGTGGTATTTGCAGAATCAGGACTGGGTGAATAATGTGACCAGCGGTGAATACAAAAATTGGATGAATAAAAACTATAAAGAACGCGGCGAGGAAATGGCTTAAATGGGTGAAAATAAGGCTATGATGAAAGGTATTATCTTAGCAGGCGGCTCTGGCACGCGCTTGTACCCGGTGACACAGGTAGTCTCAAAACAGTTGTTACCTGTCTACGATAAACCAATGATATATTACCCGCTGTCAGCACTTATGCTTGGTGGAATTCGCGAAGTGCTAGTTATTTCAACCCCGCAGGATACACCACGTTTTAAAGAGTTGTTAGGCGATGGTAGCCAATGGGGCATGCAGATTAGTTATGCTGTACAACCTTCTCCTGATGGCTTGGCACAAGCGTTTATTATCGGCGAAGAATTTATAAAGGGTTCTCCTTGTGCGCTGGTATTAGGGGATAATATTTTTTATGGGCACGAGCTTGCACAACTGGCGCAAAGGGCGGCTAAACGTAGCTCGGGTGCAACTGTATTTGCCTATCCCGTGCATGATCCCGAGCGTTATGGAGTGGTGGAATTTAATGAGCAGGGGAATGCAGTTAGCTTGGAAGAGAAACCAAAGATACCTAAATCGCGTTACGCGGTAACCGGGCTATATTTTTACGATAACCGCGTAGTTGAAATTGCTAAAAATCTTAAGCCTTCTGCGCGCGGAGAGTTGGAAATTACTGATGTGAATCGTGTGTATTTGGAAACTGGCGATTTACAGGTTGAAGTGATGGGCCGTGGTATGGCATGGCTAGACACAGGAACGCACGATTCGCTGATTGAAGCGAGTAGTTTCATTCAAACGATTGAGAAACGCCAGGGTTTAAAAATCGCCTGCCCGGAAGAAATCGCCTATCGCATGAATTTTATCAATGCCACTCAGCTTGAGACGATGGCGAATAAATATGCCAAAAATGGCTACGGGCAATACCTCAAGCAAGTGCTCAGCGAACGGGTATTTTAATGCATGTAGTTAGAACGGATATTCCAGAGGTGTTAATTTTTGAGCCTAAGGTGTTCGGTGACGATCGCGGTTTCTTTTTTGAGAGTTTTAACGCTAATGTATTTAAAGAGGCCACGGGTTTAAGCGTTAGTTTTGTGCAGGATAACCATTCAAAGTCAGCTAAAAACGTTTTGCGTGGCTTGCATTATCAAATTGAACAGGCGCAGGGTAAACTGGTACGCGTGACGCAGGGAGAAGTGTTTGATGTCGCAGTGGATGTAAGACTTTCTTCAACAACTTTTGGCAAATGGGTGGGAACACATTTGTCTGCCGATAACAAGCGTCAGATGTGGGTACCTCAAGGGTTCGCGCATGGTTTTTTGGTACTTTCAGAAACCGCAGAGTTTTTATATAAAACGACAGATTTTTATGCGCCGCAACATGAATGCTGCATCAAATGGGATGACCCTAGCATCCGCATAGAATGGCCTTTGCAGGGCATACCTACATTGTCAGCTAAAGACAGTGCAGGTTTAACTTTGCAACAAGCAAAAAAATTTCCTTAAAATAATTCATGAAAAAAATCTTACTCACAGGCGTGAACGGGCAAGTGGGGCACGCATTGCTATCCAAATTTTCTGATTATCAAGTAATCGCTTTGTCGCGTAATGAACTGGATTTAAGTAATCAAAACGATATTCGTCGTGTGATGCGAGAGACTAAGCCGGATTTGGTTGTTAATCCGGCAGCTTATACGGCTGTGGATAAAGCTGAAGGCGAGTCTGAGCTGGCTTACGCAATCAATGCAATGGCGCCCAGAATATTGGCGGAAGAAGCAGCAAGACTTGATGCCGCGCTCGTACATTTTTCGACTGATTATGTATATGACGGCAACAAAGCTAGCCCATATGTCGAGAGCGATGCAGCTAATCCTGTCGGGGTTTACGCAAAAAGCAAACTCGCGGGTGAAGATGCAATTCGTGCGGTAGGATTGCCACACCTCATTTTACGCACTAGTTGGGTCTACGGAGCTTATGGTAAAAATTTTTTAAAAACCATTCTGCGTTTAGCGGGTGAACGAGATAGCTTGCGTATTGTGAGCGATCAGTTTGGTGCACCAACAAGTAGTATCAGCATTGGAGATGCGGTACTTGAATTAGTGGGAAAATGGCAGCCACTGCAAGAAAACCAAACTGGAATTTATCATTTAAGCAATGCTGGCAGCACATCTTGGTATGGTTTTGCATGTGAAATAGTAAATGAATATAAGAGGCAGGAAAATACGCGTGAATGGCCAAAGTTAAAAACTAAAGTTGAAAATATTACGGCAATCACAACAGCCGAATACCCAACGCCGGCAGCTCGACCATCCAATTCCAGGTTAGACAATAGTAAACTAAAGGAAATGTTTGATATTAAGTTACCAGACTGGGAGCAGGGCTTGCAACAGGTGATGCAACAATTGGAAATTTAAGGCTAACCAGTTGCATCAGCCCAGCTGTTAGGGGTTTCATAAAGCCTTACACGCTCTAGTTTTAAGTGATTACCATACGTATCATGATATTGATTTTTCAGAATTTTAAATGCCTCTGCTGCCATATTTTCTGCAGTAGGTACGCTAGGAAAAACCACGGTTTTATGGTTTGGCAGAGAATTTAAAAAATCTAGTATTACACTATCTTTCTCATATACTAAAAACGCGTGATCCCAAACGTCAGTGACACTCATACGCGCAATGCTTTTTACATCGGAAAAATCCATTACCATGCCATTTTCCGAGGTTTCTTTGGTGATGATGTCGCCACTTAGCGTGATTTCAAGCGCATAACGATGTCCGTGCAAGTTGCGGCATTGGCTTTTATGTTGGGGGATACGATGACCCGCATCGAACTCTAAACGTGTAGTAATCTGCATAGTGTGCATTATAACAGGTGAGTTATGAATGCGCTTTTGTCCAAGCTATGGATTACACAAAAGATATTAGCTCGCCAATGTGTTGATATGCGCCCATGCGCTTTCAGCGAGGGAAGGTAAATGATAACCGCCCTCAAGAGAAGATACTATGCGATTCTTGGAATGCACTTTTGCGATATCTTTAATAAACTCGGTTATCCAGACATAATCAGAGGTACTCAGAGCTAAATCTGCAAGCGGGTCATTGATATGCGCATCAAACCCGGCAGATATAAAAATTATTTCAGGTTTAAAATTTTCTAATGCCGGTTTAAACTCACTTTCAAACACTTGCCTGAAAGCCGCACCCTTACTAGTTGCTGGCATGGGTACATTTACCATATTTGCAGTTCGTGTCTCTGCCCCACGATGCGGGTAAAACGGGTGCTGAAAGGTGGAGCATAGCATCACATTTGGATTGTCTTTGAAAATATCTTCAGTACCATCGCCATGATGTACGTCAAAATCGATGATTGCAGCGCGCTTGATCTTGTGTTGAGCGAAAGCATGCGCAACACCTACAGCCACATGGTTGAATATGCAAAAACCAGCGCTATTGGCGAGTCCAGCATGATGTCCTGGTGGGCGCACACAGCAAAATGCATTATCCGTTTTTTTCTGCATGACTAAATCTGTTGCCAGAATCACTGCGCCACTTGCGTGCAAAGCTGCAGATAAGCTCATTGGCCCCATGGCGGTATCCGCATCTAATCTTACTAAGCCAGCTTTTGGGGAAATCTCATAGATATGTTCAACATATTCAACGGAATGTGCCCGCTTAAGCTCGTCCTTATTGGCACTTGGAGCATCATAAAAATGTAGTTTTTGTTTTAAATCGGATGCCACTACCGCATTTTTGATTGCAGTAATACGTGCCGGAGATTCTGGATGGCTACCATCCATCACGTGCAACAAGGTGTCTGGGTGCGAAATAAATGCAGTTTTAGCCATTTAGTTGCGTGCAAGCTCCAGTGATAGCTCTCGGTAAAATTCTAATCTTGTTTGGCTAATTTTACCGCTATTTGCTGCATTAATCACCGCACAATCGGGCTCATGCATATGTTTGCAATTACTAAAGCGGCAGTGTCCTAAAAATGGCCTGAACTCTATAAAAGCCAGTTCAACTTCCTCATTTGACAGATGATACAAACCAAATTCTTGCAAACCCGGTGAGTCAATCAATGTGCTATCTTTGCTCAAATGGTATAAATGTGCCGCTGTGGTGGTGTGCTTGCCACTATCTAGTGCATCGCTGATTTCTTGCGTACGTACTTGTTGGTTTGGGAGTAAGGCGTTAATGATAGTGGATTTCCCCATGCCAGATTGACCGACCAGCACGCTTTGCTGATGCTCAAGATGCCCCAATAAAGGTCTTATATCCCGCTTTGCAGATAAGTGTACTACGTCATAACCCAGATTTTGATAAAGTTTCAGCTTGTTTTTTGCATTATTTTTTTCAAGATCTGCTTCTAGCAGATCGCATTTATTTAACACAATGAGCGGTTTGATTTTTGTAGCTTCGGCAGCTACCAGACAACGATTCAACAAAGCTTCATAAAAACTCGGTTGAGTGGCTAATACAATGACAATTTGTGTGACATTGGCAGCGAGTACTTTGCTTTTAAATGCGTTGCTACGGTAGAGTAGCGAGGTGCGCGCTTGGCTTGATTCCACAACACCTTCGGCACTATCGGTGAGTTTAATGGTGACAATATCGCCACAAGCTAAATCCGTTTTCTTGCCACGTGTGACACAACTGATGCGTAATCCATTGGTCAGCTCGACTTCATAACGCTTACCATATGCCGACACTACTAACCCTTGCATTTAGCGATCAAATTTGTAGTAAGTTTGATTGAGATAAGCTGCTGCGTTGAGTTCTTCATCTTCAAACCATTTCAAGCCGAGATTGGTGTTGCAGGCACGCACCTGAGCTACAAGGCCCTTAGACGTTTTTACTTTGCGATATTCACGCGTATAAACTTCAGAACCATCACCACCATAACTGGACGCATGACAGCTAACACAGTTTTTTTCGATCAACGCTTTGCCTATGGCAGGGTCAGCCTTAGCAAACAATTCGTTTGCAGAAACATTAAAACTCGATAAACAACACAATAAAAACACAGCTCTTACCATGTTCAGCCCTCAATTAGCTTGCAGTATAACTTGCCAATCAAATATATGTGGCTAATTTCGAAATACGAATGCTGGCAGGCGGGTGTGAATCATAGAATGCCGAATGCAATGGGTCTGGTGTGAGTGTGGAAGCATTGTCACGATAAAGCTTTACCAAGGCTTCTACTAAATGCTTTGCGTTCGCGTGTTTAGCGGCATAATCATCGGCTTCGAACTCATTTTTACGGGAATAGCTTGCCAAAAATGGGCGTACCAAAAATAGGAATACTGGCGAAACCAATAAAAACAAGATTAAGGCCATATAATTGCTCGGTGTAGTTACGCCTAATCCGTTATAAAACCATGCTTGATTGATTAGCCAACCTAGTAATGCCAAGCCTAAGAAGCTTGCAAAGAAGATTAAGCCAATGCGTTTGATAACATGGTGATGTTTAAAGTGGCCAAGCTCGTGCGCCAGTACAGCTTCAATTTCATCTGTATTTAATCGACTCAGCAATGTGTCGAAAAACACTACGCGTTTGCTACTGCCAAAGCCAGTAAAATAAGCGTTACCATGGCTGCTACGTGCCGAGCCATCCATCACAAACAAGCCTTGCGATTTAAAACCGCACTTGACTAATAGCGCTTCAATGCGCGTTTTCAGGCTTTCATCCGCAAGCGGTGTAAATTTATTAAACAGTGGGGCGATAAATGTAGGATAAACCGCCAACATCACAATGTTGAACACGCTCCAAATCACCCATAAGTAAAACCACCAGTATTGCCCCGCGCCCTGCATCAACCATAGCGCTGCAAATAGAATGGGGGCACCTAGCGCCAAACCGACCAGGCTGTGCTTGACTAAATCGGTAAAAAACATAGCCGGCGTCATCTTGTTAAAACCAAATTTTTCATCAATCACAAAAGTTTTGTAATAGTCGAAAGGTAAGTCAATTAAACTGCTTACCAGCATTGCGCTACAAATGACAAGAGCACCACGTATGATTTCTTGGCTAGGTAATACACTGCGCCAAGTATCGTCTATCCATTGCAAACCGCCACCCAGCGTGAGAGCTCCTAGCAGTAAGGCTTGAACGACAACATCGGTTAGTGCGATTTTGGTTTTTGCACTAGAATAGTCCGCAGCCTTTTGATGTGTTTCTAAAGAGATGTTTTCTGCAAATGCGCTAGGTACTTTTTCTCGATTGCTTTTCACATGCGCTATTTGGCGCGACCCGAGCCAAAGTCGCGTAAGTGTGGTAGCGATTAGCAAGACGATAAAAATAAGCGTCAGTGTAGAATTTGGTGTTGATGTCATTTTGACCTTGTAAATTAAGTTAATATAGCTATTCTGAAGCAATTGCGCTCTGTTAGTTCGCGCGCATTACATTTTTACGCTATTTTAATGGAAATCATGATGGAAGCTCAAAACAATAAACCTAATAACGATAATTTAATTTGGCTGGATATGGAAATGAGTGGCTTGTTACCAGACTCAGACCGTATTTTGGAGCTTGCTGTAGTGGTGACCGATGCTGAATTGAACGTATTGGGTGAATCGCCTGTGATGGTCATTCATCAAAGCGATGCCGTTCTGGACGGAATGGACGCTTGGAACAAAGGTACGCATGGTCGCAGCGGCCTAATTGATAAGGTGAAGGCGTCCACTTTAGATGAAGCGAACGCAACAACGCAAATGATCGAATATTTAAAACAATTTGTGCCTTCAGGAAAATCGCCGATGTGCGGCAATTCTATATGTCAGGATAGGCGCTTTATGGCGAACTATATGCCCGATTTGGAAGCTTTTTTCCACTACCGAAATTTAGACGTAAGCGTGTTTAAAGAGCTCGCGCGCCGCTGGAAACCTGAAATTTACAATGGCTTTAAGAAAGCTAGCAAACATGAGGCGCTTGCTGACATTTATGAATCTATTGATGAGCTCAAATATTATCGCGAACACTTTATTGTTAAGTGAGCAATATTAAGTAACCAATTTGGGATAAAAAATGGGACGCCGCATTGGACGTCCCTAGGGAGGAGAAGTTAGCTTTGGAGAAGCTTAATTAAACATAAGCATCAACTATGCCAACTCTATTTAGCGTTCTTTCCCTAATATTTTTTCGTACAGTTTTAAATATAAATCTGCGCTAGACGCCCAACTGATGTCCTTTTTCATACCATTTGTTTGAATACTGCGCCAGATTCTTTTATCTTTCCAAGTTGCAATTGCGTACTTAATTGTGCCCAAAAGTGATGCACTCGTGACACTTTCTATCACAAAACCGGTCGCAGTTTTATTTTTTAGGCTAAGCTTATTTACACCACAAACAGAGTCGATTAAGCCGCCAGTGGCTGAGACGATAGGCGGTGTGCCATAAGCCAAGCCGTAAAGTTGGTTAAGACCGCATGGCTCAAAACGTGAGGGCATAATAAACATATCGCTACCTGCCATGATGTTGTGTGATAGAGATTCTCGATAACCAATATACGTGCTCACATTTTCAGGATAACGCTTCTTGAGTGCGTTAAAGCTATTCTCCAGCGCTTTGTCACCACTGCCCAAGATAGCAAACTGGCAACCTTGTTCGATGAGCTCGGGCATGATTTCGGGCAATAAATCCAGACCTTTTTGATGCGTCAGACGACTTACAACGCCTAATAATGGTGCATTTGCATCAATTTTGAGCCCCAATTGCTGTTGCAGGGCACGTTTAACCAATCTCTTACCTGTAATGCGCTGGCTGCTATAGTTCTTCGGCAACAGACCATCTGTAGCCGGATTCCATTCTTGTTTGTCTATGCCGTTCAGTATCCCGGTCAAATCGTTGGTGCGCGCCTTCAGCAAGCCTTGCAAACCGCAACCGTATGGCTCAGTTTGAATTTCTTTGGCATAGGTCGGGCTTACGGTGCTAAGTTGATCTGCATAAAAAACACCTGCTTTTAAAAACGAGATTTGACCAAAAAACTCAAACCCATTAATTTGAAAATGCTTGGCTGGAAGCTCGAGCCTTGCTAGCCAGTTAGCATCGAAATTACCCTGAAATGCCAAATTATGGATACTCAGGACAGACTTAACCGGTGAATTGTCTGTGAGCTTCATATAAGCAGGTGTCAAGCCGGTTTGCCAGTCATTGCAATGAACAATCGAAGGAAGCCAATTTTTGAGTGGTGAGTTCTTGCTGCAAAGTAAACTTGCAACGCGCGAAAGTACAGCAAATCTGAGTGCATTATCTGGCCAATCAGCGCCATTTTCATCGTTGTAAGGACCGCCGGGGCGTTCATACAAAGCAGTATTTTTTATCGAGATTACATCAATTCCGCTGGTTCCGTTACCAGGCATTTCCCCTATGATGATATCGCAAGGCTGGCCTAGTACGATAATGCTAGCAATACGTTTAGGTTTTGTGAGTTTTGCTAAAACCTCACTATAGCCTGGTATAAGTAGCTTGATATCGCCATTAAAGTTAGCTAAGTTTTTAAGTGCTTTTGGCAGAGCACCGCTTACATCAGCGAGTCCGCCAGTTTTAATCAATGGAAATGCTTCGGATGTGACGAATAGAAGGTTCAAATGGATCTCACAGATTTTGTTGGGGGCTTGTTATAAATGTTATATTTCTAACATTATAATTGCTTACGGCAATTTTCTAAACGAAGGAATGGTATGGCAACTGGACAATGGCTTGCAGTGGGCGTGGGTGCGGCATTGGGCGCCTGGATAAGGTGGGGGTTGGGCATTGCATTGAATGCTAGCATTTTGCCAATAGGCACGCTGATAGCGAATCTTGGTGGCGGCTTGCTTATGGGTGCTGCACTTGCTTATTTTGTAGCAACGCCAGTACAAAATGAATTGCGTTTGTTCGTGATGACTGGCTTATTGGGTGGCTTAACAACATTCTCTGCATTCTCTGCCGAAGCAGTTAATTTGCTGCAGAAACAAGAATACGCTTGGGCTTCCGCACACATCTTAAGCCATGTGCTAGGCTCTTTGGTGATGACCGCACTTGGTTTCTGGGTGATATATTCCTTGCGGAGCTGAAGAGTTTGCTATGAAAAAAGCCCGAGACTATCTAAAGTACTCGGGCTTTTTTATTGCAGATTTGGTTATTTTTGCGTTTCAACCATTACCAAAGGCGCATCAGCTTTTGTTGCTTCCTCGCCTTTCTTCCAGTTTGGAGCTTTGCGCGGTGCACGCGGTTTGGCTGGCTCGCTGGTTTTTGTGGTTGTTTTAGCTTTACCCTTTGCCTTAGTTTCTACTAGCTGTAAGCCACTTGCTGCCAGATCTACAGGTTTTGGCGCCTTAGGTTTGCGTGCTGGAGCCTTCGTTTTACTTGCTTTTTCAGCGGCCTGAGGAATTTCTGCAGCACTTGCTGTCTTTACTTCAACAGTTTCTACCACAGCAGGTTTTGCGGGACGTTCAGTTTTCTGCTTAGGAGCAGCAGATACATCTGCAACAGGTTTAACAGCAGACGTACTCTGCGCAGTAGCCTCATTTGTTATAGATTGCGCAGATTGGCTGGTTTCCGGACTAATTTCTCTGTTGGTGTCACGATTTTTACGGTTTCGCCCACCACGAGAGCGGCGGCTACGCTCTTGGCGCGGTTGACCGGATTCTGTGACAGCAGCATTACCTTGTGCGGTTGTAGCACTCTCAGGTTTATTGCTTGGACGTTGTTCATGCCGATTCTGCTGGTTGTTTTCAGAGCGTGTTTGCTGTTGCGGTCTTTGCGCATGAGCTGGTCTGTCGCTACGCTCTTGATTATTTCTATCACGGTCTCGATTGTTACGGTTGCGGTTGCGGTTACGCCCACCACGATCTCTGTCACGGTTGTTGTCTCGGGAATTGTTACTTTCCTCTGCCTTAACTTCACGCTTAACTTCACCTTCGCCACCCAACCATTTTTTAATACGACCCAAGAAGGATGTTTTGTTTTTAGCGGCACCTGATTTTTCTTCTACAATCGGTGCTGCTGTAGCAGCTCTTACGCTTTTCACAATCGCTTCCGGAGCACTTGATTTTACCTCTTCACCCAAACTGCGCACATATGCAGTTTCGGGTGGAATTTCCACAAGATTGTAGCTGGCACGCGTAGTTTCCTCGTTCACATCATCCAATTTGATACGTGTAATGCTGTAATTTGGTGTTTCCATGTGAATATTTGGAATTAATACAACTTCCACGCCCATGCGTTGTTCTATTTTGTGAATGTCTGCCCGTTTTTCGTTGAGCAAGAAAGTCGCGGCTTCCACAGGCAATTGCACTTGAATAATCGCACTGTTATCTTTCATCGCTTCTTCTTGGGTAATGCGTAGGATATGTAACGCGGTTGATTCAATGCCTCTGATGTGGCCGGTACCAGAACAACGTGGGCAAGCTGCATGGTTGGTTTCACCTAGACTTGGACGCAAACGTTGGCGCGATAACTCTAGTAAACCAAAGCGCGATATTTTCCCTGTTTGTACGCGTGCACGATCTGCATGTAGTGCATCGCGCAAAGCATTTTCGACTTCACGTTGATTGCGCTGGCTTTCCATATCAATGAAATCAATTACCACTAGGCCGCCTAAATCACGCAAGCGTAATTGACGAGCTACTTCTTCCGCAGCTTCTAAGTTGGTGTTGAATGCAGTTTGCTCAATGTCAGCACCTTTAATTGATCGACCTGAGTTTACATCAACAGAAACCAAGGCTTCGGTATGGTCAATCACAATGGCACCACCAGAGGGTAGGCGCACTTCGCGCGCAAATGCCGTTTCAATTTGGTGCTCAATCTGAAAGCGCGAAAACAAAGGAATTTCATCTTGGTATAATTTCACGCGTGCCACATTGCCGGGCATTACATGGTTCATAAACTGCACGGCTTGCTCGTGTACGTCAGCTGTGTCAATTAAGATTTCGCCGATATCTGCACTAAAATAATCGCGAATCGCACGAATTACCAAGCTACCTTCTTGATAGATTAAAAACGCACCTTTTTGAATAGTGGAAGCTTCTTCAATCGCGGTCCACAGTTGTACGAGATAATTCAAATCCCACTGCAGTTCTTCTGCGTTGCGGCCAATGCCAGCAGTGCGCGCAATCATGCTCATGCCTTTTGGCACGTCAAGTTCTGCCATGGTATCGCGTAGTTCGTTACGTTCCTCGCCTTCCACGCGGCGCGAAACGCCGCCCCCACGTGGATTATTGGGCATCAGAACCAAATAGCGACCAGCGAGTGAAATGTAGGTGGTGAGGGCGGCGCCTTTGCTGCCGCGCTCATCTTTATCAACTTGAACTATAAGTTCTTGACCTTCTTTGATGACGTCCTGAATGCGTGTGCGACCAGAATCGGTTTTATCGTTAAAGTAGCTGCGTGAAATTTCCTTGAACGGTAAAAAGCCATGGCGTTCCATACCATAATCGACAAACGCGGCCTCGAGGGAAGGCTCGACGCGGGTAATCACGCCTTTGTAGATATTGCTTTTGCGTTGCTCCTTGCCAGCGTGTTCAATATCCAAGTCGATAAGCTTTTGCCCATCAACAATCGCAACGCGTAGTTCCTCAGATTGCGTTGCATTAAATAACATACGTTTCATTGTGTACTCCCACGCTCAGGCGGGCAGACTGTTGACATTGGGAATAAAGCTCTGAAGAGTCCGTCTTTACTGGCTTGCAAGCCAGTTGAAACGAGGCGAAATTTAAAAAATAACGTCTTAAAAAGTAACGTCAATAACTAACAACGCATATTGTTGCGCCGTAAATCGCTTACATGCTGTAGCACGCGCGATTTGATGATTGATAAATAATCGTTACTTAAAAATTTATGCCAGTTAGGGGCATAAATTCGTTAAAATTCGGTCTTCAGTAAACTTTAGTCGCACCTAAATTCTTGCATACAGTAAGTGCATGCATGTTTATTCTTTGTCTGCGGCGGCTAGAGCGTTAATTTTTTTATCGCTACTTAAAATATGGCGAGCGGTTTTAACCAAAATATTCTTTAATAAATCTTTTAATGTTGTTGAAAAGCACTTTGGCCTAAATTCAATAACGCATTAAGTATAGGCTTTATTACGCTTTTAAGCAAAATTTATGATGCAAATTACATGACATTCACAGCAGAAAACAAATTTATCAGCGAGCATGCTGCTGCACAAATTATGATAGATGAGGCAAGCGAAGGGCAGCGTATCGATAATTTTCTCGCTAAAATGCTTAAAGGCGTACCTAAAAGTCATATTTATCGCATATTGCGTAGTGGCGAAGTGCGCGTCAACAAGGGGCGGGTAGATGCCTCACACAAACTGGCTATTGGTGATATGGTTCGTGTGCCGCCGATTCGTATGTCCGCAAAAACTGACTCGACAACAAATAACGAAACTGCAGTTTCAAAATTTGAGAACGCGATTCTTTTTGAAGATGATGCGCTATTAGTTATCGATAAGCCTGCCGGCCTTGCAGTGCATGGAGGTAGCGGAATTAGTCGCGGCGTGATTGAGCAACTGCGCTTAGAACGACCTCGTGCTAAGTTTTTAGAACTGGTGCATAGGCTGGATCGTGAAACTTCTGGCGTGCTATTGCTTGCTAAAAAACGTAGCGCTCTGGTCGCATTGCACGAAGCAATACGCAACAACCAAACTGATAAGAGATATTTGATGTTGGTGGCTGGCGAGTGGGTAGAAAAGAAGAAGCGTGTGGTGCTTGATTTGCAAAAATATGTATTGCCAAATGGTGAGCGTAGAGTGAACGTGGTAACAGATAAGACCAAAGACAAATATGACGAAGCGCAAGTTTCGGAAACTATTTTTACGCTCAAAAAATCTTTTCTAGGTTTTAGTTTATTGGAAGCGCAACTTGTGACAGGGCGTACACATCAGCTTCGGGTACAGTTGGCGCACTTGGGTTTCCCGATTGTCGGCGATGATAAATACGGTGATTTTTCTTTAAACAAAAGCCTAGCAAAGAAAGGCTTAAAGCGTATGTTCTTACATTCTGCTGAAACAAAATTGCGCCATCCTCTCTCCAATGAGAAACTTGTTTTAGTTGCATCTTTACCGGCAGAGCTGGAAAGATTTACGAATACCTTGACTAAGAAAGTCTGACGAAGAATCCAGAAAAATGAAAAAACAATTTGATTTAATTGTGTGGGATTGGGACGGCACTTTGGCTGATTCGACAGGTATGATCACCAAAGCTGTTGTTGAGGCTGCTGCGCAGGTAGGCTTGCCTGCGCTCGATCCTAAGGCTGCACGCAATATTATTGGACTGGGATTGCGCGAATCTATCCATGCGCTATTTGGGGACATTCCTGCTGAGCAAGCGCAGGCGTTAGCTGCGCAATACACTGCTAATTACTATGCGGGTGAGCAGGACATTCCTTTGTTTGAAGGTGCTAAAGAGATTATTACCGAATTGAATCGGCGCGGGCATAAATTGGCAGTAGCTACTGGCAAAGGTAGGCGCGGGCTGAATCTGGCGCTAGAGCGCTCTGGCTTTGGTCATTTGTT
>Ga0315912_10001216_pt1 | contig 33421 bp, 26 predicted proteins | sample VfabasoilMG_FD_204469 | JGI IMG/M metagenome (GOLD analysis project Ga0315912, IMG submission 204469) | Garden soil microbial communities collected in Santa Monica, California, United States - V. faba soil | ecosystem: Environmental > Terrestrial > Soil > Garden | place: USA: California... | reverse complement strand
TTTCCTCCCAAAGAGTAACGGAGGAGCGCGAAGCTTGGTTCAGCATGGTTGGCAACTATGCGTTGAGGGTATGGCTAGAAACCAGGTTAACTGTGAGACGTACATGTCGAGCAGATGCGAAAGCAGGCCCAAATGATCCGACGGTTTAAAATGGAATTGCCGTCGCTCAACGGACAAAAGGTACGCTAGGGATAACAGGCTGATCGGATCCAAGAGTTCATATCGACGATCCGGTTTGGCACCTCGATGTCGGCTCATCGCATCCTGGGGCTGGAGAAGGTCCCAAGGGTCCGGCTGTTCGCCGGTTAAAGCGGTACGCGAGCTGGGTTCAGAACGTCGTGAGACAGTTCGGTCCTTATCCACTGTGGGCGCAGGAAACTTGAGGGGTTCTAACCTTAGTACGAGAGGACCGGGTTAGACGCACTTCTGGTGTGGCAGTTGTTCCGTCAGGGGCATCGCTGCGTAGCCATGTGCGGAAGAGATAAGCGCTGAAAGCATCTAAGTGCCAAGCTCATCCCAAGATATTGTTTCCCGGGGCGCAAGCCCCCTAAAGACCACGGGCAGACTACCCGTTTGATAGGCCAGAAATGCAAGCGCCGTGAGGTGTTCAGTTGACTGGTACTAATCGGTCGTGCGGCTTGATCGTATTTTTCTTCCTCGTGAAGAAGAACGATTTAACTCGCGAGTTGTAACAAGTCACAGTGTCCCTGTGTGTAGTTTTCAGAGATCGGCCGAATCACTTCGGTGCCGGGCGCAAGCCCGGATTGATCTTTAACAATTTTTTTGGTGGCCATAAAGCTGTGGTCCGACCCGTTCCCATTCCGAACACGGCCGTCAAACGCAGCGTTGCCGATGGTAGTAGTCCTATAGGTTCTGCGAGAGTAGGTAGCCGCCAAATCTTTCTTCAAAAGCCGAAACGCAAGTTTCGGCTTTTGTCTTTTCAGGGAACAACTTGATTGCCAATCTAGCCCCCGCCAGCCTATGCCCTATCAAGAGGAACAACTGCAGGAGATTTCATCCAAGTTTCAGATCTACGGCGACATCCTCCACGCCGAAACCTGCAAGATCGGGCACATCAACGAAACCTACACCGCCACCTATGATCAGGGCGGGATGCGCGTCCGTTACATCCACCAGAAAATCAACCGCAACGTCTTTAAAAATCCCGCCGCGGTGATGAATAACGTGGTTCGCGTCACGAACCATCTCCGCAAAAAGCTCGAACAGGCCAGCATTGAGAATATCACGCGTCGTTGTCTAACGGTCGTGCCCACCCGGATGGGTGAAAACTTCTACGTGGACCGCAATGGCGAATTCTGGCGGACGTTTGTGTTTGTGGAGAACGCCCACACCTTCGAAGCCGTGCAGACGCCCGACCAGGCCTATCAAGCCGGCTCCGCGTTTGGAGAATTCCAGAGTTTGCTCGTGGATCTCTCCGGCAACCGCCTGATTGAAACCATTCCGAACTTTCACAATTCCCGCAAACGCTTCCAGGCATTGCAGCAGGCCATTGAACAGGACCACTCCAATCGCGCCCAAAATGCCCGTAAGGAGATCGCCTTTGCTCTCAAGCGCGAAAAAATTGTGGACGTAATCCTCGATAACATGGCCAAGGGCAAGATTCCCGAGCGCATTACGCATAACGACACCAAGTTCAACAACGTGATGCTTGATGACCTGACCGGTGCCGCGATGTGCGTGGTGGATCTCGACACCGTGATGCCTGGCTGTGTGCTCTACGATTTCGGCGACATGGTCCGCACCACCACGAGTCCCACGCTGGAGGACGAACAGGATTTGAACCAGGTGCAGATGCAAATGCCCACCTTCAAGCGTCTCGCCCAAGGTTACTTTGACCGCGCTGGTCAGTTCCTGGCCAAAGCCGAGAAATCGCTCATGGCATTCGCCGGCAAGCTAATCACCTTCGAAACCGGTGTTCGCTTCCTTACTGACCACCTGAACGGCGATACCTACTTCCGCGTGCATCGTCCCAACCACAATCTCGACCGATGTCGCACTCAGTTCAAACTTGTGGAATCCATCGAAGCCCAGGAAAAGGCGATGCAGAAGTTTGTGGACGGGCTCGCGCTCGATGGTAAATCAAAATCCCGGCGACCTGGTCGCAAGTAGTGGCCACTCTACTAGGGTAATTTCTGTTTGGGCTGCGGTTCAAACTGCGCCTTGAGCTTTTCGTACAGCAGCCGCTGGTCGCTCTCGCTCAGATCGTCCATGTATTCCTTGATAATTTCATTCGCCCGAAACAACTCGGACTGTCTTACCGCTGCCTCAAATACCTCCTCGCTCTTCCAGAACGATTCGCCGGAATCGAACATCGCCCATGGCTTGGGGCGCATGTTGCCATCCTTCTTCCGATACTTCACGCCGTCCACCAACGAGGATTTGCCAACAAACAGCCACGTGCGATCGAAGAACACCCGGTCGCATGTGATCGCATTCGTACTGGCATCGTTGTAACGCACCCAAACCGTGAAGGATGAGGCGAACAGTTTCCCGCGATTCGGATGGTCGCGAAACGTCCCCATGTCGTTCTCTGGATTGGCCGAAGCTCGCGCCGCCTTGATGGAAATCTCAATCGTCTCGCCATCCACTAATAGCGCAAGATCCGCAAGGCGGTTCTTCTCTCGTCCCGTTTGTCCCGCATCAAAATTGGTCGCGGTTAGTGAGGGAACGTAGCGCGGCAACACGGCCTTCATTGCATCGATAGCTTGATCCTCAAACTGCCGCCACACCGTCGTGTAGCTGCCCTTCAGTACGTTCGTGCGCATGATCGCTGTTACTTCCGTTGCGATGGTGTCTTTCACGGTGTCGAGTTTGTCGGTCACCATTTTGGCGGATCCGGCTGCCACCGCCTGCATCCAAGCCAGGAGGCAAATAACCGTCGTCAAAACCAGCCGCCAGGAAGCGGACACCCAGCCACGTTTGTTGCGGTGGAGCATTTTCATTTGCTGCGCGGGTTACGCAGATAATAAAAGCGCCCGTCTTCCGCGCCACCCAGAAAATCGGGCACGCCATCGTCATTGAAATCAACGGTTGTCGGGCTGACATCGTGGCCTTCGATGTTCTCACTGGCTAACGGCCCTTCGTCACGAAACCGCCAGAACCCTTCACGCGAACTTGTCTGCCGCAACCAGTTTGCGTTCGCCGAATTGACCAGCAGATCCTTACGCCCGTCTCCATCCCAGTCCGCAATGCACAACTTGCGCCTGCCGCTTTTCCCAGCCATCCCGCTGTTCAAGCGCATCAAACCGTGGTTGGAATTCAGAATCGTGTGTCGGCTGTCAGTCACGGAAAAATTCTCTCCCACAAACTGGCGCTGCGGCGGCTGCAGGATAAGGTTCTTGCCGTGCCACGTGCGCTCAAACCAAGCGAGATAGCCTTGCGGGTCGAGCATCACCAGATCCGCGAGGCCGTCTTCATTCCAATCCACTACCACCGGCGTGGTGCGCCATTGAGTGAGCAACGCTTTGCCTTCCGGCCGTAGCCAACCGAACTCAAGTACGGGCTGTGCACCAGTCCATTCCACATCAATCGGTTTCGCCGCCGCGAGTTTGGGCTGCCGGCGCGTGCCGACGTTCCGATACCAATGCACCTTGCCCCAGATCGAGTTCGCAATAATGTCCGGAAGTCCGTCGCCATCCCAATCGGCTACGCTCAATGTTGTATAACCCCACTTGGCCTCGCACGGACCTTGAATCGACCCATTCGAGCCCGCCAAGATCCGGATGATTCTTTTGTTGGCTTCCAAGAATTGCGGCGCGGCCCAACGCGGTTTTTCGACACCTTGGCCGCTGAGGTTTTCGAAGAACATGATGTACCCTGCGGTGTTGCCGCTCACGATGTCATCGTCCCCATCTCCATCCCAATCGAAGCCAACCGGCGTTGCCAGTGCGCCACATTTCAATTCATCCGCTTCCTGCTGAAAATATCTCGGCGCTCGGAACTGCGGCGTGCGATCCGCCTGCAGCTTCCCAGTGTGTTCAACCAAGGCCACCCGTCCGTCTTCATCGCCGACCACCAAATCCATATCGCCGTCCTTGTCCCAATCAATCGCCACGGGCGTGATCATCTGCAAGTCCATCGTTAACGGTTTGCCTTCCGCCGATGCAAGTCGTCGCCCGGCCGCATACAGTGGCTGCTTGCGGTTGCCGACATTTTCAAAGTACGTGAAACCGTCAAGGAACTCGCCGCACAGCAGATCGAGATCGCCGTCGTTGTCAAAGTCCGCAAAGTTCGGCGACGGCCAGCCGAAGACTTCAACTGGCTTTCCGTCCGCCAGAAGTTTCACCGGCTTCTCGTAATCTGGCTTCTGAGTTGAACCCCGGTTTCGCGCCACATAAACAAAGCCTCGCAACGGCCCGTTCGTCCATTTGCCGGTCGCGTCGTAGGCGTTGTCCCAGCCGTAATCCGTCCAGTCATCAGCGCCGACGATCACATCCTGCACGCCATTACCGTCGTAATCCACGTAGCGCCAGAAATTCCCGCGCACCTTGTTTGGATGCACATTGGCCGGCAGCGGTAGCTTTCTTGGCGACTCCAGTCCGCTCTTCAGGAAATCTGGATACTCATTCCCGGGCGAGAGCACGCGCGGCTTGCCATCCACGAAACTCACTTGAACATTTTGCAATCCCCTGCTGATGCGCCGGCCGGCTTTGAAGATCGGAAATTTGTTAGTGCTGGTGTCGCCGGTGGCGTTCTCGAAAAAATAAACGCCGTTGAACGGTTTGTCGGGGCAGTTTACCACCAGATCAAGATCGCCATCGCTGTCGAAGTCCATGGGCAGCGGCCACGCCCATAAGCCAACGCCGAGATCAACCACGAGTCCCGGATTGTTGTACTTGAGGCGTTCGAGTGAAGTCGCGTGTAAATCTGCGGCGATGCCTGCGACAGCGACGCGTGCGGCCCAGACGGCGAAAGCGCGCATATCAGTTCCCGGGCGGCAACCGGAGGGAGCTTTCCAGCGGTTGCACCTCGGCCAGTTGTTTTTCGCCAACGGCGGCGCGCAGCTCCTGCACTCGTTCACCGCTTGGACGTACCATGCGTTCGTAACTGCCCACCGCGTCATTGTAGGCGCTATTGGCGCGGTCCAGACCGGCGCGAATCTTTTCGAAGTGTTCCGTGAATTTCACCACCCGCGCATACAACTCCTGCGCCGCGTCCGCAATTTTCTGCGCATTTTCGGTCTGCGCGTGCTGTTGCCAGCTCACACTCACAGAGCGGAGCAGGGCAATCAGCGATGCCGGCGTAGCCAGCAAGATCCGTCGGCTTGCCGCCCAGATGATCAATTCCTGATCGCCCTCCAGCGCGGCGCTGAACAATGATTCCGCGGGGACAAACAGCACCACGTAATCCAGCGCGTTGGCGAACTGGCTGGGATAATCGCGGTCCGCCAACAACTTGATGGTCGCTTTTAGTTTGGCGGCGTGTTCGGCCAGAGCCTCGCTGCGTTTCGTTTCATCCGCGCTGTCCAGCCCGCTGAGAAAATCCAGGTCCGGCACCTTTGCATCTACGATGATAAGCCTGTTACCAGGCAAGCGGACTATGAGGTCCGGCTTTTTGTCATCGCTTTGCGCTTGCTCGGTGAAATCACAATGCGCGCTCATGCCGGCGGCCTCCACCACGCGCCGCAGCGTTTCTTCGCCCCAGCGCCCGCGTGCCTGATTCGACTTCAGCACCGACCGGAACTGCGCCGTCTCTGCCGCGAGTGACAGGCTCGATTGTGCCAGTGTTTCCAGTTGTTTCTTCACCTCGCCCAGCGCCCCCGCTTGCGATGTCTCGCTCTGCTGCAGGCGTTTCTGGTAGGTCTCCAGCTGCTGCTTCAGTGGCTCAACCAACACCTTGATGGACTCTTCGCGTTTGGCGAGATCGCCCTTGGCCGACTCCTGCAATTTGCCGAAACTCTGCTCCGCCAACCGTAAAAACTCCGGCGCACTCTGTTTCAACGCCTCCGCGCTCAACGCCCGGAACGCTTCACGCAAATCCGCCAGTGCCTTTGCTTGGGTTTCTTTTGCCTCAGTCATCGCCCGTTCGTGCAGCGCTCTTTGCTCGGAGAGCAAGGCCTCGGCACTCGCTTGATTCGCCTGGGCCGTGGCCAGGGAAGTCTTGATCGCCACCGCCTCGGCACGGGATTGATTCAGTTCGGATTCCCGCTGCGCGAGTTGTTGGCGCAATTCATTTTCCAGTCGCGCATCCGTTGGCGCCAGGCCTGCGCGCGCGCGGCCGAGCAGCCAGCCGATGAGCAGGCCCGCGCCAACTCCGATGGCGAAAACGAGGGCCAGTTGAAATCCGAGTGGCATGATCTTGATTGGTGGCGGCGTTCTCGCGAACGCGGCCGGCGCGACGAATCTGCCGTGTCCGCTCCCGCACAGCCATCGAAAACTTGAAGCGACCTAGCGCTGCTTGGTGCGGAGTGTGATGGTTTCCTCCAGTCCAACGAAATGGCCGTAATAGGATTCGGTAATCACGCGAAATTCCACGATCGTACCTTTCCGAACTGGGATTTTTTGCAGCTTGCGTCGGCCGGTCAAATTGGCAGCCAATGGGGCGCCCTTGTCATTCCGGTTGAGGCCGCGTAGTGAAACGCGTTGCGCGATGGCCTTTCCATTCACCAGCAGTTGCCAGCTTACGTTGCGATCGGGAAAAATCTCGCCGTCCCACGCGCGTCCAGTGATGTCAATGACGCCAGCGCTCGGGCTGGTCCATTTCACGTTTACAAACGTGGTATCGCCGCCGTAAGGGACGGACATTGCGTGCAACATCACATCGTTCGCTTGCCAGTCGTGTGCCGGTCCAACTGGATTGCCCCACGGGTCCGATCCAGTAGGCTGGCTGCCTTTGAGGATGCTGGCCTCACCCAGCGACCAACTGCCCCAGCCAGGCTGCCCCCACCAGAACATTTGGAAGGTGCCGATAGGCGAGCCGTTGTAGTTGTAGGTCCACGCGCCGTTGGGATTCTGGCTGTTGCTCCAATCAGCGTTCAAATCGTAAGTGTTGGTGACAGTGGCAGCGGACGCTGGCAGCAACCAGGTCAGCGCGGCGGCAGCGAGTAATGTCGAGCAGATGCGTGCGGGGATTTTCATGATGCCAGCTCCAAGTTGGGGTTGAACTGTCTCTTGATTGCAGGCTGATACAAACACGCGCGCCGCTTTCGCTCAAGGCTAATCTGGCTGTGACGATTGGGATCGCGGGGGAGCGCATCCCTCCCTGCTTAGAAATGCGCCACGACTTCGATCTCCACATTCGCGCCCTTGGGCAGCGCGGCCACCTGGATGGTCGAGCGCGCCGGGAAATCACCGGTGAAATATTTCGCATACACCTCGTTCATCGCTGCGAAATCAGCCAGGTTGGTCAGGAACACCGTGGATTTCACCACGTTGGCAAACGTAAGCCCCTGATCGTCGAGGATGGCTTTCACGTTTTGCAGCACGCGCTCGGTCTGCGCCTTCGCGTCGCCCGTGACGAGGTCGCCAGTGGCGGGGTCGATGGGGATTTGCCCGGCGCAGAACAGCAGGTCGCCCACGCGCACGGCGTGGTTGTACGGCCCGACGGCCTTGGGTGATTTTGCCGGTTGAATGATTTTCTTGGTAGCCATAAATCGCGCCGCAAGGTCTAGCGACTTTGCGCACGTGGGTCAAGGAAGGGCTCGAAATGCAACGGCCGAACCCAAATAAGCACGCAATGAACAGAGGCGAAAGTGAGTAATCGTTGCTCAGGAATTGCGGTCGTAATGATGCACCATCTTCCAGGCCTCGGATAAAGAAACTCCATCTTGCTGCTGACGATAGAGTGGGTGATGCGATTCCTCCAAAACGATTCGAGGGCGAAGTCCGCCACCCCGATAATGAGCCACGGTCTTCAATTCCAAGGTGGAATCCGGGTAATAATTAATCTCGGTGCATAGCCAGCCAAAGAATGGGCCAATGGCAGAGCTATCGAAATGCGCACGGTAAATCTCAAAGTTTTCCCTTTTATGAGACACCCAAACACCCCAGCCGAATTCATGCTCATAGCCGTGCACGGGAATCTCGATCACTCCGTGGACAAAGAAGTCGCGGCCCTCAATGATGCAAAGGTCGTCCGTTAAGAGGCAGTTCGGATCGCCGCCGAACTCAGCGGTCCAGTGAAAGGGAGCCCCGGCGCCTACGTGAGGCAGGTCGGTGTGCTCATGGCCACACGTGGTGCAGGTAAAAGCCATAACGGTGAACTGGAGGCATCGCTCAGATTGCCAAGGCTATGCTGTCTTCTGCCGCGACTCTAAAACGGGGGTGTCGGTTTGTCGAGCTGGGTGCTGACATGCTTTTTGTGGTGCTAATCCGACCCCGCCTAAAAGCCGGCACTAAATTATTAACTTCGTCAATGCTGCAGCCCTGAAACAAGTTTCACGCACAAGGGGTCTAATCCAAGAAAATCCTGCATTGCCGCCAACCGGTGTTCGGCGCAGACTCGGCGACACCATGAAACGCCGCGAATTTCTAAAAACCTCCCTCGTCGCCAGCGCTGCCGCTGCCGCTACCACGTCTCTCGCTCAAACTGTCGGAGAAAAACCTGAGTCAGGCCGCGAGTTCTATGAACTGCGACTTTATCAGCTCCGCCAAGGGCCAATGCTCGGGCGCTTCGACAAATTCTATCGCGAAGTCGCCGTGCCAGCTTGGAATCGTGCGGGTGTTAGTGCAGTGGGCGTGTTTGACGTCATGATCGGTCCGGACCAGCCGACGAAATATGTCCTGCTTCCGTTCGCATCATGGGATGCGATGAACGCCGCGCGGGAAAAATTCGAGTCAGACAAAGCAGTGTTGGAATCCGAGTTCGCGAATCTGCCGCCGACCGATCCGGGCTACATCCGCAAGCAAAGCTCCGTGTTGCTGGCATTCAAGAGCGTGCCGAAACTGGAAATCCCCGCGCAGGCCAAGGAGAAGAAGTCCCGTATCTTCGAATTGCGCACCTACGAAGCCCACAGCCGCAAGGCGAACAAGAAGAAGGTGGAAATGTTCGACGTCGGCGAGACGGACATCTTCCGGCGCACCGGCCTGCAGCCGGTTTTCTTCGGTGAAGGCCTCGTGGGCACGAATCTGCCGAGCCTGACTTACATGCTGGTGTTCGACGACATGGCCACGCGCGACAAGAACTGGGGCACATTCGTCAACCATCCCGACTGGAAAAAGCTGAGCACAACGCCCGGCTACACCAACGCCGAAATCCTGACGAACATCACGAGCGTGTTCCTGCGGCCGACAGGGTATTCGCAGGTTTGACACTCGCAGGCAAAACGTAGCGCAGACTGCTAGTCTGCTGTATCGCGGATTGGCAATCCGCTGACCCACAAAATGCGAAACGATGCCGACTGCCAGTCGGCGAAACAGCAGGTTGCCAACCTTGCGCTACATCAGTTGCGTCGCTTGAGCAAGACCGCAGGCGATAACCTGATCAAATCGGAGTAAACTCACCACCATGTATAAAATCAAAGCCTATTCCGCTGCCAGCGCCACCGCGTTGCTGGCCTCCACCCAGATCAATCGCCGCGAGCCCACTGCCACGGACGTGCAGATTGAAATCCTCTACTGCGGCGTCTGCCACTCCGATCTCCACTATGCTCGCAACGAATGGGGCTTCACCCAGTATCCCGCCGTGCCGGGCCATGAGATCGTCGGACGCGTGACGGCTGTCGGCAGTGGCGTGAAGAAATTCAAAGTGGGTGACACCGTTGGCGTGGGTTGCCTCGTTGACTCGTGCCGCACCTGTCCCGACTGCCGCGCGGGTCTGGAGCAATTCTGCACCGACATGACGATGACCTACGGCAGCATGGACAAGCATCTCAACGCCCCGACGCTTGGGGGCTACGCGCAGAGCATCGTTGTGACGGAGGACTTCGTGCTGCGCATGCCGGCCAACCTCAACCTCGCTGCCGCCGCGCCGCTGTTGTGTGCGGGCATCACCACTTATTCCCCGCTGCGCCACTGGAAGGTCGGCCCCGGCCAGAAGGTCGGCATCGTCGGGCTCGGCGGTCTCGGTCACATGGGCGTCAAGTTCGCCAAGGCCTTCGGCGCGCACGTTGTGCTGTTCACCACGTCGCCCAACAAGGTCGCCGACGGCAAGCGTCTCGGCGCGCATGAGGTCGTCATCTCCAAGGACGACGCGCAGATGGCCGCGCACGCCAACAGCTTCGACTTCATCCTTGATGCCGTCTCCGCCACGCACGACATCAACGCTTACTTGAACCTGCTGAAACGCGACGGCAACCTGACGCTCGTCGGCGCGCCCGAGAAGCCGCTCCCGGTAGCGTCCTTTCCGTTGATCTTCCGGCGCCGCTCCTTCTCCGGCTCGCTCATCGGTGGTCTGCCCGAAACTCAGGAGATGCTGGATTTCTGCGGTCAACACAACATCACCTGCGACATCGAAATGATCCGTATGGACGAGATCAACACCGCCTACGAGCGCATGCTCAAGAGCGAGGTGAAATACCGCTTCGTGATTGATATGGCGTCGCTGAAGTCTGAGTAAAACAAATGCATTCGTTCAAAGAGCGCTTGTTTGTTTGCGGGTTTGACGAAAGGCCAAACTACCATTCTCGAAAAATTTCACACTTTGTCGGCATTGCGAATCCCAGCGCGGCTCCGTCCAGACCGAGTTGGTTCAAGGGGGCGCACCTGCAACTCGTGTTCGGAGATGTGGTTTCAGAAGCTGACGCTAGACTTTTGAAAACAACAGCTCCAAGCATCGGAGATATTCAGCGAGCATTTCAGTATTTTCGCGGCGCTTGGTCTGTCCCGAAATCGAGAATTCTGGTTTCGTGTGACTACGGAGCCTCTCGATCACCAGCTCTAGCATACGGTTTTATCGCGGATCAACTTGGCGCGGGAAAAGAGGCTGAAGCTTTCAAACTTTTGTTAGATATTCGGCCTGATGCAGTGCCAAATGGTTTCGTCGTTCGCCTCGCGGATACTTATTTGTCACGAAATGGCGCTTTGGTTGTCCCCCTCAAAGAACTGTACGACAAGATCAACGCCGAGCTATTCCCGAAACAGCGCTAGTCACGCAATTAAATCCTCCACCACCTTTCCATGCACATCGGTCAGGCGGAAGCGGCGGCCCTGGTAGAAGTAAGTCAGGCGTTCGTGGTCAATGCCCAGTAGCCGCAGCATCGTGGCGTGGAAATCGTGAACGTGGACGTCGCCTTTCGTGATGTTGTAGCTGAAATCGTCCGTCTCGCCATAGACCAAACCAGGCTTCACGCCGCCGCCAGCCATCCATGTGGTGAAGCAGCGCGGATGATGGTCGCGTCCGTAATTGTCCGCGGTGAGCTTGCCCTGTGAATAGCTGGTACGTCCGAACTCGCCGCCCCAGATGACCAGCGTGTCGTCGAGCATGCCGCGTAGTTTCAGGTCGGTGAGGAGCGCGGCGCTGGCCTGGTCGGTTTCGCGGCATTGCACCTGGATATTCTTCGGCAGGTTGTCGTGTTGATCCCAGCCTTGATGATAAAGCTGGATGAACTTGACGCCTTTCTCAGCGAGCCGTCGCGCGAGCAGGCAGTTCGCGGCGAACGTGCCCGGTTTGCGCGAGTCCGGGCCGTAGAGATCGAACGTCTCGGGCTTCTCGTTGCTCAGGTCCATCACGCCGGGCACGCTGGATTGCATCCGGTAGGACATCTCGTATTGCGCGATGCGCGCGTCCACGTCGGCGTCGCCGAGTTTTTCCGCCGTGTGTTTGTGGAGATCGTTCAAGCGATCGATCAACAAGCGCCGGCTCTCGGGTGTGACGCCGTCGGGATTGTTGAGGTATAGCACGGGTTCTTTGCCGCTCCGAAATTGCACGCCCTGATGTTGTGACGGCAAGAAGCCGCTGCCCCACAGCCGCGCGTATAGCGGTTGATCCACCTTGCCCGGCGTGATGAGCACGACGAAGGACGGGAGATTTTCATTGTCGCTGCCTAGACCGTAATGAATCCACGAGCCGATGCTGGGTCGCCCGGAAATCTGCGAGCCGGTCTGGAAAAACGTGATGGCGGGATCATGATTGATGGCCTCGGTAAACATCGAGCGCACGATGCAAAGCTCGTCCACGACTTTCGCCGTGTGCGGCAACAGGTCGCAAACCCACGTGCCGTTCTTCCCATGCTTCTTGAAACCAAACTGCGAACCGGCAAGCGGCAGCGACGATTGATTACCAGACATGCCCGTGAGCCGCTGGCCCTGGCGAACGGAGTCGGGCAGTTGCTCGCCATTGCGTTGATTGAGCAGCGGCTTGTAATCGAACGTTTCCATCTGCGACGGCCCGCCCGCCATGAAGAGGTAGATGACGCGCTTGGCCTTGGGCGGAAAATGAAACTGGCCGTTGAGAATCCCGAGGTCTTTGTTGCTTCTTGTGGTAGCAGCGAAAAGGCCCGCGGGATTCATCAAATTGGCGAGCGCGATACCGCCCAGCCCCATACCGAAGCGATTGAGAAAGCCACGGCGGGAAAGCCCCGCGGCGGGAAGTGGGCCGGTGCAGATGGAGTTCATAGCGGCGCGATACGAGATGCGTGGTGCGTGAAGCGGCGGTGGAGCGCGGCTGTGTGCAACGCACCAGCCGCAGCACTGGTATTACTACGATCGTGCTTGATGAGAGCGAGGTGCTGCGGCTGGTCTTTTAGACACAGCCGCGCTCCGAGTTTTTCGCTTGTCCTCATCGTTGCACGACGAATTCGTCAAAATTCATGATGGCGTTGACTAACGAGGTCATCGCTGCGAAGTCGGCTGGGGGCAGGCCGTCGTCGCGCTTGGATTCGCCGACAGCGAGCAGTTTCCTTGCGCCCTCGGGGTTCTTGGTGAACTCGGCTTTTTGTTCTGCGTATAGCCTGGCCAATATTTCAGCCTCAGTTCGATCTGGCGTCCGGCCGGTCAGGGTGCGGAAAGCTTCACGATTGCGCGCGATTTCGTCCTTGGGGAATTGTTTGAGTAACTTTTCTCCCAACACCCGGGAAGCTTCGACGAATTGCGGATCGTTCAACAACACGAGCGATTGGAGCGGCGTGGCGGTGGAGTCGCGCTTGGCTGTGCATACTTCGCGCGACATGGCATCGAAAGTCAGCATTGAAGGCGGCGGTGCAGTCCGTCTCCAGAACGTGTAGAGGCTGCGGCGATAGAGTTTGTCGCCATGGTCCTGCGTGTAGGTCTTTCCCGTGCCGGTGGCCTCCCACAGTCCTTCCGGCTGATACGGCTTCACGCTCGGGCCGCCGATCTGGCGATTCAGCAGGCCGCTGGCCGCCAGCGCGCTGTCGCGGATTTCCTCAGCCAGCAAGCGGGTTTTTGGATAACGCGTCAGGAGGCGATTATCGGGATCGCGGGCAACGGTCTCAGGTTTGGTTTGCGACGATTGTTGAAACGTTGCTGAACTCACGATGAGTTTGTGCAGAGCCTTTACGTCCCAGCCATTGTCCATGAACCAACCGGCAAGCCAGTCGAGCAATTCCGGATGCGTGGGGAGTTTACCCTGGCTACCAAAGTCTTCCTGCGATGCGACGAGGCCGCGCCCGAAGTGCATTCGCCAGATGCGATTCACCGCAACGCGCGCGGTGAGCGGATTCTTCCGTTCGGTCATCCAGCGGGCGAGGCCGAGGCGGTCACGGGGTTGACCCTTCGGAAACGGCAGCAACCATTCCGGGGTGTCGCGTTCGACGACTTCCGCCGGGGCATCGTAAGCGCCGCGATTGAGTCGATACGTCACACGCGGTTGGGGTAACTCCTCCATGACCATCAGTTCGGGAATGTCGTTGATGAGGGCGTTTTCCTGGTCGCGAAGTTTCCTTAACTCAGCCAACGCGGCGGGTCGTTGACTGCCACCTTGGCCCGCGACTTCCGCGGCCGTCAGACAAAGATCGAACACCTGCAAGTCATCAATCAGACCATTCTTAAAACCGCTGTCGCGGAAGCGCCCGGCGAGCTGAAGAGAAACCTTCCCGACATCGGCATCGCCCCACTCGGCGCGATGAATGATGTCCTTGTAAAGATTGTCTCGCACGACCTCGGTTTCGAGCGGCGCCCCGTTCAGGTAAAGTTTGATCCCGGCAGCCCGGCTGGAGCCGTCGTAGGTCACAGTGAGTTGCGACCATTCGTTCAGCGGCAATTCCCGTTTTGCGCGCACAGCGATTGCATTGCCTGGCCAGAAATGAATGAGCCCGAAAAACGGTTTGCCGTGGTCAAGTGTGAGTTCAAAACCGCGACTGCCGGAGTCCGACCAGGCTCGGGATTGATGCAACACAACGCCGCGATCTTGTTTCTCGGCCGGTTTGAGTCGGAGCGTGAAAGAGAATTCGTCCGTGCGACCAAAATTAGGGACCGTTTTGCAGACGACCTGGTTGTCGCCGCTGAACTGGAGGGCTCCATCAACGGGGGTTGGATCATCGACGAGCTTTGCGAAGTTTGTGGGCGCGAGGCTGTCCGGCGTGGAGTTGCTTGCAAGAGTGTTGAATGTGAAATGGGCGATGGGTCGCGGCAAACCAACCGCCGTCGGGCTGGCTGGCATGGAAGCCAATTGAGTTTTAACGGCATTGATTTTTGTCGTTATGGCCGCGCGCTGTTGCTCTTTGCCCTCTGGCCAAAGCAGGAGCGTTGGGGTGGGCGTGGCGCGGGTAAAGTGCGAATACAACCCGGACTCATCAATGCTGTTGAAGAACGCCAGGAGCGAGAAGTATTCGTTCTGCTTGATGGGGTCGAACTTATGGTCGTGACAACGAGCGCATTCCATCGTGAGACCCAGCATGGACATGCCAACCGTGTTGACGCGATCAATCGCGTACTCGGTGCGGAATTCCTCCTCCACGCTACCACCTTCGTTGGTCTGGCGGTGAAGGCGATTGAACGCGGTGGCAATACGTTGTTCGCGGGTCGCGCCAGGTAGCAAATCACCCGCAAGTTGCCAGAGCAGAAACTGGTCGTAGGGGAGGTTCTCGTTGAACGCCTTGATGACCCAGTCGCGATAGGGCGACATGTCACGATCTACGTCGGATTGATAGCCGTAAGTGTCCGCGTAACGCGCAAGATCGAGCCAATCTAGCGCCATGCGTTCGCCGTAGGCGGGTGAGTTTAAGTAGCGTTCCGCGGCGCGCTGCAGCGCATCGGGTGATTTATCGACCAGGAAAGCGTCAATGTCAGCGATGGTTGGCGGCAGGCCGGTAAGGTTGAATGCCAGCCGACGAAGCAAAATCTCCCGCGACGCCTGGGGTGCTGGTGCTAACTCTTCCTTTTCCAATCGCGCCCGGACGAACGAATCAATCGGGTTCGAGGGCGATTTGCCGGAAGCAAGCGCGGGTGGTGATACCTTTGCGACGGGTATGAATGACCAATGCGGATTATACTCGGCGCCCTCCAGCACCCAGCGTTTGATCAATTCCTTTTCGGCAGCCGTGAGTGAGAGGTGCGAATCGGCCGGCGGCATCACGTCATCTTCGTCGTCGGTCAGGATGCGACGGATGAGTTCGCTCTTTTCCAGATTGCCGGGCCTGACGATGGCCCATCCGTCCTCAAGTTCCTTCAACGCACCATCGCGCTGATCGAGCCGGAGCTTGGCTTTGCGCGAACCTGAGTCGGGGCCGTGACAGCGAAAGCACCGATCGGAAAGAAGCGGGCGGATCTGAAAATTGAAATCAACTTTGCCGGATTCGGCGGCGGGCAGGTTCGTGGGCGACATCAACAGCACCATTGCCGCTGATGCCGCCGCGCAAAACCGCTTCGCGAAGTTACTGACCAAAGGCATCGCTTCAGTTTATGCCACGAACCCGGCTCAAGTTCACGTCAAATTTCCTGTGCGACCGGACAAATTTCGCCAAAAGCCTTGGCAATTCTGGCGGTGGGCGGCTGGCCTTTCTGAATCGGTTTGCTAGTCTGGCGCCGTGAAATTGATTTCGTGGAACGTGAACGGGTTGCGGGCGGTGTTGAAGCGGAACTTTCTGGAGTTTCTCGCCGCGGAAGATCCTGATGTGCTGTGCCTGCAGGAGACCAAATGCTTGGCGGATGACGTTGAACAACTTTGGCCGGCGAAATATCTGGTGCATTGGAACTGCGCCGAGAAACGGGGCTATTCAGGGACGGCGATCTTCACCCGGCGACCTCTCATCAGAATGACTCCGCATTTGGGCATCAGCGAACACGACCGCGAGGGGCGCGTGCTTACGGCGGAATTCGATGGGTTTCATTTGGTTAATGTGTATGTGCCGAACTCCAAGCGCGACCTCTCACGCCTGAAGTATCGTCAGCAATGGGACCAGGACTTTCTGCGTTTTTTGAAGAAACTTGAAAAGCGCAAGCCGGTGATCGTATGTGGCGACATGAATGTAGCGCACACCGAGATTGACCTCACCCACCCGAAGGCGAATGTGAAGAACCACGGTTTCACCCTGGAGGAACGGGCCGGCTTCAGTGCGTTTGTCGGCGCTGGTTTTGTGGATACGTTTCGCGAATTTGAGAAGGGCGGCGGGCATTACACCTGGTGGAGTCAGTTCGGGGGCGCGCGGGCGCGGAATGTGGGCTGGCGGCTGGACTATTTTCTCATCAGCGCGGCGTTACGGCCGCGGCTCAAACGGGCTTTCATTCGACCCCAAGTCATGGGCAGTGATCATTGCCCAGTCGGGATTGAACTGAAATAGGTTTCGAGATATCTGGCCTTCGCCAAATTCATTGCGGATTGATACCACGCCGGTAACTTGGCGGCGTTGAAATTCGGCATCCTGCAACTCAATTCGACGATCGGCGATTATGACGCTAATCGCGCGAAGCTGGTGACAGCTTACGAAACGGCTTGTCGTCAAGGCGCCGAGTTCGTGATTGGGCCGGAGCTTTTTCTCTGTGGCTATCCGCCGCGTGATTTGCTGCAACGCGAGGATTTTGTGGAAGCCAATCTCCGAGCACTGGCAGAAACCGCTCGGGCCGTTGGCTCAATTCCGCTTTGCGTTGGGTTTGTGGATTGGAATGCCAAGCGCCCGGGTCGGCCGCTTGCCAATTGCGTTGCTGTGCTGCAAGCAGGAGAAATCATCTGGCGGCAAGCCAAGTCGCTGCTTCCTACTTATGACGTATTTGACGAGGACCGTTACTTTGAGCCGGCGAAGGAAGTCGCGCCGTTCGTTTTCCAGGGTCGTAGGCTGGGCATCACGATCTGCGAAGATATTTGGAACGACGAGGATTTCTGGCCGGAACGGTTGTATCGCCGCGATCCGGTGAAGGAGCTCATGGCCCAGGGCGCGGAGTTCATCGTGAACATTTCCGCGTCGCCCTGGCATGCGGGCAAGCAGCGGACGCGCCTGGCGATGTTGCAACGGGTTGCGAGAGACGAGCGTGTGCCGCTGGTGCAGGTGAATCTCGTCGGCGCGAATGACGAATTGATCTTTGATGGCAACAGCGTGGCATTGAATCGTGCGGGTGAATTGCTCGCGCAGGGTAAGGCATTCGCTGAGGACGTTTTCGTGGTGGACGTAGACAATCCGTCCTCGTCCTCAAACTCGTCCTCGTCCTCGAACCTAGTGACGAAGTCTGCCGAGGACGAGGGACGAGGACGAATGCAGAGCCTGTTTGCCGCGCTCTCGCTGGGTATCCGCGATTACGTGTGCAAGTGCGGATTCAAATCAGTCGTGATTGGACTTTCAGGTGGGATTGATTCGGCGATCACAGCGGTGCTGGCCGTGGACGCGCTGGGCGCGGACAAGGTGATGGGGATTTCGATGCCGGCGCGCTATTCGAGCGAAGGCAGCTTGAGCGACGCGGCGGCCCTGGCGAAGAATCTTGGGATTCGCTACGAGGTGCTGCCGATTGAGAATTCGTTCAAAGCGCTTGAGAGCCAGCTCGCCGAGGTGTTTGCGGGCACGAAGCCAAACGAGGCCGAAGAAAATATCCAGTCGCGCTTGCGCGGGCTGACCTTGATGGCGCTCTCGAACAAGTTTGGCGCGCTGGTCCTGACCACGGGCAACAAATCGGAGATGGCCGTCGGCTATTGCACGCTCTACGGCGACATGTGCGGCGCGTTGGCGGTGATCGCGGATGTGTTCAAGACGGACATTTATCGGCTGTCGCGTTGGGTGAACCGGGAGCGGGAAATCATTCCGGCGGCTTCGATCACCAAACCACCGAGCGCCGAGTTGCGTCCCGACCAGAAGGATCAGGATTCGCTGCCTCCATATGAAACGCTGGATGCCATTCTCGAAGCCTACGTGGTGCGCAATCAAAGCAAGGCGGAAATTGTCGCGGCGGGTTTCGACGCGGCCGTGGTCAATGACGTGATCAACAAGGTGACTTTCAGCGAATACAAGCGCCGCCAGGCGGCGCCGGGATTGAAAGTCTCTCCGCGCGCCTTCGGCATGGGGCGGCGCATTCCCATCGCGCAACGCTTCCGGCCCGCGAAATGAAATTCTCCATCGTCACGGCCAGCTACAATCAGGGCCGCTACATCCGCGATTGCATCGAAAGCGTGAAGTCGCAGACCGGTGTGGAATGGGAACACATCGTGCAAGACGCTGGTTCGACGGATGAAACCCACGCCGTGTTGAAGGAGTATCCGCATCTCAACGTCACGATCGAAAAAGACGGCGGCATGAGCGACGGCATCAATCGCGGCTTCCGCCAGGCCACGGGCGAATGGGTGATGTGGTTGAATACGGATGATTATCTGTTACCCGGGGCGCTGGCGCAGGTGGCCGAGTTTGCCGGCCAGCATCCGCAAGCCGACATTGTTTACGGCGATTCGGTTTTCGTGAAAGAAAACCGCGAAGTCATTCGCCGCAAACGCGAGCACGAGTTCGATTTCAATGTGCTGTTGTTTTACGGCTGTTTCATCCAATCAACAACCACCTTTCTGAAACGTAAAATCGTCGCCGCCGGCCACTTGCTGAACGTCGATTACCGCGTGTGCATGGACTATGAGTATTACGTGCGATTGCATCGATTAGGTTATCAGTTCGCTTATTTACCTGCGGAGATTGCCGCGTTTCGCTGGCATGAAACCAATACAAGCTCGATGCAGTTTCAACGGCGCCGCGAAGAGCGCTGGCGCGTTCAGTATGAAGAATTGGGGCGTCAGGGGCGACATTCGCTGCAGCGTCGTGGCGTGTTGAACGTGCTTTATCGGGTTTTTCAAGCTCGCCGCGCGTGGTTACGTTGGAAGGCTCACGGGTTCTTGCTCTGAGCCGGTGTGCGATGGCGAACGATCTTGCTGCGCGCGCGAACGACGGCACCCAGGCATTTTCTGACGTCAGCCATGATTCCGGCAGCCAGTTTCACCGTCCATTCGCAGCCGAGCCCAGCAATGTGGTGACGCTGCTGGTGCCGATCAGACTCGCGCCCGCTTTCAAAAGTTCCGTCGCCATAAGTGGCTCGCGAATGCCGCCTACAGCTTTGATTTGCGCTTTCGGGCCGATGACTTCGCGCAATGCGTTCAGGGTGTCTACTGCCACCCGGGCATCGGGCCAGAAATCAGTGCTCGTGCAAACCCGGATGACGCTGGCTTCCTGGACTACGTCACCGAACAGTTTCAATTCGTCCGGGGAAAGTTGGGCAGCTTCGACAATCACTCCCAGCAGACTCTCGTCGGCCGCAGCCGAAAGGTCGCGCAGCTCGCGTAGCAGCGTTTTCGGGTCGCCAGCCTTGATTTGGCCCAGGCCGATCACAACTTCTACCTCCTGCGCGCCAAGATCGAACGCCAGTTCCGCCTCGTAGCGCTTGGCGTCCGCATCGGCGGCGCCGAGGGGGAAACCAATCAACGCAACCGTCTTCACGCCTGATTCTTCAAGGCGCGCCGCGGCGGCCATCACGCGGGAAGAATTTACGCAGACCGCGCGCAACTTGCTGGCGCGGGCGAACTCGCAAAGCGAATCCACAATTGCGTTCGTAGCGGCGGGATTCCAGAGAATGGCATCCAGCTGCGCGTTGAGCGGGTTTGTGGCTTGAGTACTCATCAGCAAAAGCGGCGGCAGGATGACTTCCGCCGCCGCATGAATTCCTTCAAATCACTTGATGCCGACCAGATAGCCAAAGCGCTGGCGGAACTGTTCCGCGGTCATCGAGACGATGGCAGCGAGTCGGTCGAGCTGGGTCACGTCTTCAAAGTCCGCTTTCTCCAGCTTGATCATATAGTGGCAGGCGCATTCGTACGCTTCGCCATCCACGTTTACCGTGCGCACGGTGAACCGGTTCGTTTTCGGGTTGAGCATCTTCTCGAATTGCAGCGGGATCATCTTGCCGTCCACGAAGCTGATGATCGCACCGAACTTTCCGGCGTCCGGTGACAGGATGAATTTCACCGCGCCATAGCCGAGATCGCGCGTGTATTCGGCGTCGAACGGAATCGGGTCGGCGCAGCGCAATTCGTAGCCCAGATCCTTGTCAATCATCGTCATCTTGATGCCGAGTTGTTCGAGGCGCGACGTGACGAGATCTTTCATCAGGCGGCCAAACTCAATTTCCCCCAGGCGCAGATGGCCGTGGTCGTCGCGAATGACTTTGCCATAACGTTCCAAGTTGCCACCGGGCACGGCGCTGACGAGGCCCTTCTCGCCCATGGATTCGATCAAACCTTCCGCCAACACGGCCACGCCGTATTGCGAGCCTTCCGCCCGCCGTTTGATAATGCCGCCGATGATGATGTCCGCGACGTGTTCCGCGGTCACTGCGGCGCCGCGGAATTCCTCCGGAATGATCGTGATGGTTGCCGCGCCGGCCTTGCCGATGCCGAGCGCGAGATGGCCGGCCGCGCGCCCCATGCTGATGATGATATACCAACGCGAAGTGGTGCGGGCATCTTCGGTGAGGTTACGCAGCAACTGCACGCCGTAGTGCCGCGCGGTCTCAAAACCGAACGTCGGCGTTGAGCCGGGCAGGGGCAGGTCGTTGTCAATTGTCTTGGGCACGTGCGCCACGCGAATGCTACCCGCGCCGCGCCGGTAAACGTGGCTGGCGGAGAAGGCCGTGTCATCACCGCCGATGGTGACGAGCGCCTTCACGTCGAGCTTGTTCAAGACATCGAGCACGTTGTGCATGCTGGTCTCGGACTTTGCGGGATTGGTGCGCGCCGTGCCGAGAATCGAGCCGCCTTTCAGATGGATGTCCTTCACATCAGCAATCGTCAGCTTCGTATAATGCTGGAGATCGCCAGCGGCGAGCCACTTGAAGCCGTCGCGAAAGCCAATGACTTCAAAGCCCTGGTTGATGCCCTCAATGGTGGCTGCGGAGATCACGCCGTTGAGACCGGGCGCGGGACCGCCGCCAACCAATATGCCCATTCTTCCTCGTTTCATGTTCAGTTTCGATGTCTTGTTGGGTTCAAAAATCGCGGGGCCGACGGCCCCGCGTATCAAGCACCGATTCTGACAAATTGCTGGGCAAAGTCAAAAGCGGTTTGCAGGCGCAATGGATACGCCGGGCCGATTTACAACATCCAGTCCGGAGGGCTGGCGCATGGGTGAACGACCAGTTTAGCTACGCGATTGCAGACGGGGGAGTGTCGCAGCGGGGCGCAGGGCGGCCAGTTTGACTTTGCCTTTTCCAATTGTGTTCGCAAACTTTCGGGCGCTGCATGTTAAATCAACTCACCATCGCTGAACTCACTGTCCAGTTCGCCCGGCGCGAGGCCAGCGCGCGCGAAGCCACCCAGGCTTGCCTGGATCAAATCGCGCGGGTCGATGGACAACTGCACGCATTCATCAGTTGCGACGCCGAGGATGCCCTGCGGCAGGCGGACGAAGCCGACCGCGCATTGGCCGCGGGCACAACCCATGCGCAGCAGCCACTGCTAGGTGTGCCCGTCGCAGTGAAGGATGTGATTGCCGTCAAGGGCCAGGCACTGACGTGCGGATCGAGAATCCTTGGCCAGTTCATTTCGCCCTACGATGCCACCGTGACGGAAAAACTTCGCGCCGCGGGCGCCGTCATTTTTGGCCGGCTCAACATGGATGAATTTGCCATGGGCAGTTCGACAGAGAACTCTGCATTTGGGGTGACGCGCAATCCGTGGGATGTAGCTCGGATTCCCGGCGGCTCTTCCGGCGGCTCCGCCGCCGCAGTGGCCGCGGATGAGTGCATCGTCTCGCTCGGGTCGGACACTGGCGGCAGCGTGCGGCAACCGGCGGCCCTGTGTGGCTGCGTGGGCTTGAAGCCGACCTACGGCCGCGTTTCTCGCTATGGCTTGGTTGCCTTTGCCTCCTCGCTGGATCAAATCGGTCCGGTCGCGAAGACCACCCACGATGCGGCAACAATGCTGAAGGTCATCGCCGGCCATGACCGGCGGGATTCAACGAGCTTGAACGAGGCCGTGCCCGATTTCACGGCCGGACTGGCGGGTGGAATCAAGGGCATGAAGCTCGGCCTGCCCAAGGAATACATGATCGGCGGGCTCGACCCCGACGTCAAAGCCGCGACCGACGCGGCGGTTCAGAAGCTCGCCAGCCTTGGCGCGGAGATTGTGGAAATTTCGCTGCCTCACACAGAGTATGCAGTCGCGACTTATTATATTATCGCCACGGCCGAAGCATCGGCCAATCTCGCGCGCTTTGACGGCATCCGTTATGGCGCCCGGGTGGATGGTGACAACCCGATCGAGCTTTACTCGCGCACGCGCGGGGCGGGCTTTGGTCCGGAAGTGAAGCGACGAATCATTCTCGGTACTTACGTGCTGAGCAGCGGTTACTACGATGCGTATTACTTGCGCGCCCAAAAGGTCCGTACTCTTGTCCGGCAGGATTTTCTCAAGGCCTTTCAGCAGGTGGACGCCATCATCACTCCCACCACACCCACGGCGGCGTACAAACTCGGGGAGAAATCCGAGGACCCGCTGCAGATGTACTTGGGCGACATCTTCACGCTTTCCTGCAACCTTGCCGGCATCTGCGGCATCAGCGTGCCCTGTGGTTTTGCGACAAACCCGGGAACCGGCGTCCGGAATCCAAAACTTCCCATCGGCCTGCAATTGCTCGGTAAACCGCTCGGCGAAGCGGCGTTGCTGCGCGTGGCCCACGCCTACGAGCAGAGCACCAACTGGCATCGCGCGCGGCCGGTTCTCCCCAATTAGATACGCGGCGGCTAAACCATGCAGATCCGCCCTTATCAAACTGGCGATTTGTGTGACGTCGTGACCTTGTTCACGGAAACCGTGCATCGGGTCAGCAGCCGCGATTACACCCCCGAACAGGTGGCCGTTTGGGCACCGCGCGATGACGACTGGCCCCGTTGGCAAAACCGGTTCGCGGGTCTGCAAACGCTCATTGCCGAGATGAACGGAAAGATCGTTGGATTCACCGCCTTCACGGAGCAGGGTTATGTGGACTTTCTCTTTGTCCATCACGAGCACCAACGGCAGGGTGTGGCGCGGGCGTTGTTGCAGGAAGCTGAGTCGCAACTTCGTGCGTGGGGCGTTCGCCGGGTGACCGTCCACGCCAGCATTACGGCCCGCCCGTTCTTTGAAGCTATGGGCTATGTGGTGCTCGAGCAACGGTGGTTTGAGAAGTCGGGCGTCACTCTCACGAACTTCGCCATGGATAAGGATTTGCCGTCCAGCTGAGCGGCAGCCGGGCCTGAAGCCAAGCTTGCACCGACTGGCTTCGTTTGTTATAAACCCTCGCGTGCGGGTGTGGTTCAATGGTAGAATGTGGCCTTCCCAAGGCTGAGACGAGGGTTCGATTCCCTTCACCCGCTCCAATCCAACTGCGCCAGCCTCTAGCCTTTTCTCAATCGTTTACATTCATTGGGGTTATATTCTGAAAGTTCCCAGAAAACGCCGACCGTTTGACGGAGCGAATCGGAAGATAAGTTTACGCATTGTTTTTACACGCATACGAGCATGGTTGTTTCTTTGCGGGGCGAAGGAGTATGATATTGTAGGGCCAGTCGTTGACCCATTCCTGCACGCGGGGTAAGGTTTCCGCTCTGTTTAATGACTAGTCGTTTTCTTTGTCTCTTCGGCGGGGCTGCTATCGGCATGCTGGTGACTCGCCGGCGCGTTACTGCCGAGTTTTCTTGGGATATTACTCAAGATTTCAGTCGCCGTCGCTTGCACCTGAGAGTCTGGTTCTGGCTGACAATCCTGGTGGGATTGTCTCCGATTTTGGCTGTCGCCGGAACGAATCTTTATTCTCCCTATCCACAGGTTTCCAACATCACCACCGGTTTCTCGTGGCCCAGCGGACAAGCATTGCCGACGTTTGCGACGCCGGCTGTTCCGCTCGACACGATCCTGGTCCAGGATCTGAGTCCGGACGAAGAAATCACCTTTTCTGCACTCCAAGGACTGATCAATAAAGCCAAACCCCGCGTGTATCTCCTCGACAGTGGGGCGGACGAAGGAACGTACACCTGGGCAAACACCGCTCTGGTGGGGTTTAGTTCTCGGATTCTCTACAACAATGCGAACCGCTACAACCTGATTGCAAAATATACAAACCAACTCGCCGGCGTGGTCCTTTACGATCCGTCGATCAGTATCCATTACCGCAATCTCGCCAGCACAGTTGCGGGACTGAGCAACGCTATTCCGGTCACGCCCGCGATTCACACCGCTCTCGCTGGTCAAGGAATCAACCTGACGGTGGTGGTTAACCTGACCAACCTCTCCTACACGACGCCGGTAGACATTTACAATTACCTCTACAACACCTATTGGTCGGGATGTAACAAGCGGGTGATTGTCAGCGCCAACCCCGTGGATAACGGCGACCTGCATCACACCCGGGACATTGCAGTCGCCACGGGAGGCGCGGTAGTCTGGCTTTCCACAACGACCACCTCAGAGCGCAATGTGCTCCGGAAATTTCTTGCCGACATGACGCCGGGCCAAGCCATCGTCCTTGGTTGGTACACCACGGAACGTTCGGGGATAGTCAACGCCACTACTTACGGCATCGGCACGATTCCCGCCGACTTCTTCATCAGCGGCACAGTCTATGGCGGCAACGACCATCGCATTCGCATCCCCGCCGTCCCGACCCGACCGGCATTGCAGAACAAAATCTACATCTGCCTTTTCATCAGCGACGGCGACAACGCCCAATACATGCAACGCGCGATGCGCAAGATTTGGGATCAGAACACTGCCAGCCGCGGCGTCTATCCGCTCAACTGGACTGTTGCGCCCGGAATGGTTGATCTCGGACCGGCGTTGCTGAATTACTACTACACCACCGCCACGACCAAGGACTGTTTCGTGTCCGGGCCGTCTGGCATGGGTTACATCATGCCGGTAAATACTCTCAGTGAAACCGGTGCAGGCGTCGGCAACTACCTGACCAACTCCGTTGCCGCTGATGCCTACACGCGTCTCACCGAAACCTACATGCAACGCGCCGGCTTGCGCGTGCTGACCGTGTGGGACAGTGCCACGGCGATGAATCGCGCGGCTTACGAAAAAAACGTGCGCAATCTCTACGGCGCCACCGTGCAACTTTTCGCTGGATCATCTTCCGTCGTTCCCAGCATTGAAAACAATCGCGTCCGCTTCGATCGGTTGGTCACCGCTTACGCCAGCACCTACAACGATCTTCGCACCACGCTCACCAATCAGATCAACGCGTGGAATGGAAGCAGCCCGACCTTCCTCTCCGCGCAAGTCAGCATTTGGGGTGAGATGAAACCGAATCGGATCGTGGATCTTTGCAACGAACTAAATGCGCTGCACCCGGGCAAGCTCGAGTTCGTGCGGGCCGATCATTATTTCAATCTGTTCAACCAGGCCAGCAACCTTCCCTTCAACCTCTGCATGGCCACGCAAACGACAGTGTCCGGGAGCGCTGGTAGCAGCGCAGCCTTGGCGCGCGACGGAACTCCATACACGCTCTGGACTTCTTCCGCTGCTGGAATCCGCTCGTTGACCTTCAATTTTGGCACCAATTACAACCTCAGCCGTTACGTCATTCGTCACGCCGGAGACACCATGTTGAGCCAGACTTTGAACACGAGAGACTATCGCTTCCAGGTCAGCGCGGATGGCCAGCTCTGGTCCACGATTGACACTTGCATCAGCAATACGCTCAACGTCACCGACGTCGAATTCCCGCTCGTTACGGCGCAATACGCCCGTGTCCTTATCGACAATCCGGGAAGCGATGCCACTGCGCGGATCGCCGATGTAGAACTCTATGGTCGCAATCCGTTGGTAACGATCCCGCCGGTGCCAGACCCGTCATTCGCTGCCTGGATGGCGTCGCTTCCTGAAAATGAAAAACCTCCAGTTAACCAGCGGGGTCCGTTGGATGCGCCAGCGGGAGATCGAATGAGCAACCTCTTGAAATACGCACTCGGCCTCAAGCCGCTAACGTCGTACGCAAGTGATGGACTAAGGTTGGCCCATGTCTCCGGCAATACGCTGGCACTCGAAGTCACCCGCGCCAGGAACACAACGGCAGTTATCATTCCCGAAGGCGCGATTGGTTTGACCGGCTGGGCGCCGGTTGCATTTACCGAAGCATGGCAAGAAAATGTCGACACAGACCGCGAGCGCGTTCATTACCTAATTTCAACGCCGTCCGGCGACACCTACTTCCTTCGGATCAGGGTTGAATTGGACGAATAGTGCGCCTTGAAGCGGCAGGCAATGGTCGCTGGACAGATGGGGGAAGGACTGTGAATCTAGAAGAAGTTTATGCCGATTTACGAATACGAACTGTGTGAAGGTGACTGCGCCGCCTGCGGCGGCAAATTCACTTTGAATCGCCCGCTCTCGGCCAAACCGCTCACGAACTGTCCATCCTGCAAAAAGCCGGTCCGCAAGATCATTTCCGCCTTCAGCACCCCTCATAAGCTCAAGCCCCTCTCGGTCACCGACGCCAAGAAAGCCGGCTTTCAGGTCTATAAACGCCTCGGCAAGGGCGAATTCGAGCGGCAATAGACGAAACATTTTCTGGTCAGCGGTGTCTATCTGAACGAGGACGGGCTTGGGCCTGTCTGATCGATGTTAATTCACTCGCCAAACCTTTTGGTTTGGGCCAATGTTGCGACAAGCCATGAGCGAACTTCAGATCATTGAAAACGCGCTCGGCAAGGCGTCCCGCCGCCGCCGATTGGCGCGTGCCTTGCGCGGTCTTTGGATGGGGCTGCTGATTGGTGGCTCGGTCTGGCTGCTTGCCTTCGGTCTATACAAGGTTCTGCCGGTTCCGGCTTCGATTCTCTACTCGTTGGGAGGTGCGGCGCTGGCCTGTCCGCTGGTTGGTTTCTTGGTCGGCGGTTGGCGCAAGCCGACGCTTGCCGAAACCGCCCGGTTCGTGGACGTGAAAAACAATCTCAAGGAACGGCTCAGCACAGCCATCGAATTCGCCGATGACCGCGAGGCTTCCACCTGGGAACAATTGGTCTTGGCCGACGCCGTGAGCCATGTGAAGGAAATTGATCCGCGCAAGCTTGTCCGGTTCTCGCTCACCCGCGCGGCGCGCTGGGCGCTGCTGGTTTTGTTACTGGCTGCTGGGCTTGGCTTCGTTCCTGAGTACCGCAGCAAAGCGTTCGTGCAGCAAAAGGCTGACGAGAAGATCATCAAGGAGGTTGGCAAGCAACTCGCCGAACTGACCAAACGCGATCTCGAACAGCGCAAACCCGCGCTTGAGACCACACAGAAGTCCATGGAGGCTGTGAATACGTTGGGCGAGCAATTGCAGAAGGCGTCGCTTTCGCGCAGTGAAGCGCTCAAGGACCTCGCCAGCGCCACGGACAAGCTGAAGGACCAGCTCAAGGACATGGCCAAGGACCCGGGCATCAAAAAGCTTGAGCAGGCGGCGCGCAGCGGTGGCGGCACGGATTCGCAGAAGTCGGCGGCGTTACAAAAGCAGATGGAGGCATTGCAGAAACAACTCGGCGATCAGGCCGGTAACCAGGACAAACTGGAAAAACTACAGAACGACCTGGAAAAATTGCAGGAAGCTGCCAAGGCCATGGCGGACAAGAACAGCCCGGGCAGTGACGCAGAAAAACAAAAGCTGCAATCTTCGCTCGCTGCGATGTCAAAACAGGCGCAGCAGATGGGCCTGAACCTTCCGCAGCTCGATCAGGCGCTCGAAGCACTTGCCGCCAGCGAAACCGACAAGTTGATGAAGGATCTGGACGCCGCGCTGAATGACCTGGACAAGCTCAATGACATGGCCAAGCGGCTCGAGCAGTTGCAGGCACAGGCGCAAGCGGAGAAGCTGGGCAAGGACCTCGCTGAGCAACTGAAGTTTGGTCAGGCCACCGCCGCTCAACAGACGCTTGAAAAGCTTTCGCAACAATTGAAGGAAGGGAAAATTTCCAAGGAGCAACTCGACCAAGTCATGAAGGAGGTGTCGGAAGCCATCCCGCAATCGGCCGAGTACGGCAAGGTTCAGGACTTTCTCAAGGAAGCCGCCAAGGAAATGAAGGCGGGAGAGAACATGCAAGCATCGAAGTCGCTGGCCGACGCGGCAAAAGAGCTCGAAGACCTGATGCAGCAGATGGCGGACGCGCAATCGCTGCAAGCGACGCTGGATAATTTGAAGGTCGCTTCCATGTGCGTGGGTACGTGTCAGGGCTGGGGTGCGTGCAACAAGCCCGGTATGGGCAAGGGCGGTAAACCCGGTAGCGGTGTGGGCACGTGGGCGGATGATGATAGCGGTTGGGGTTACGACGGCGAATGGACGGACAAATGGGACAACTCCGGCAGTACGCGACCTGACATGGACGCGCGCGGGCACACCGACCGTGACATCACGCAGAGCGATGGCCTGACTCCTACCAAGGTGAAAGGCCAGATGGCGCCTGGCGGTCAGATGCCGAGCATCACGCTCAAGGGCGTCAGTATCAAAGGCCAGAGCAAGGTTCAATACGAAGAGGCCATGGCCTCCGCGCAATCGGACGCCCAAAGCGCGTTGAGCCAGGAAAAAGTGCCCCGTGCTTACCAGGGCGCAGTGAAGGATTACTTCGACGATAAGAAGTGAGCCAAGGGCTGAAGGGGGAACTCAGGAACTCATGAAAAAACATGAAGAATGAGGAACTCACTGGGAGGATCATTGCCGCAGCCATCAACGTCCACAAATCTCTCGGCCCCGGTTTCCTTGAGGCGATTTACGAAGAAGCGCTGTCAATCGAGTTTGACGCGCTGGGAATCAAGTATGAGCGACAGCAAACCGTTCCTGTCCATTACCGCGGTCGTCAGGTTGGCGAACATCGACTCGATTTTCTCGTTGAGAGGTTGATCGTGGTTGAATTGAAAGCCGTGGTCGCTCTCGAAAAGATATTCTTCGCCGTTGTTCGTTCTTATTTGAAAGCAACGAATCTTGAATCCGGTTTGCTTTTCAATTTCGCTGCGATGCCATTGACCATCAAACGTATCGGTGAAGAAGATTTGCATTATTTAGTTTCCGATTCCTGAGTTCCTGATTTCCTCCTTAACAACCATGAGCACCGAATCCCAAATCCAATCCTTCCGTGACAACTACGCCGCGCTCCAGGCCGAGATCGGCAAAGTCATCGTCGGCCACACTGATATAGTCGAGAGCACGCTCATCGCGCTGTTCGGCGGCGGACACGTTCTTCTCGAAGGCGTACCTGGTCTCGGCAAGACGCTCCTCATCCGCACGCTCGGCGAGGTGCTCGACATGCCGTTCAATCGCATCCAGTTCACGCCCGACCTCATGCCCGCGGACATCCTCGGCACGAACCTCGTCATGGAAACCGACGCCGGCCGGCGCGAATTCCAGTTCCAGCGTGGCCCCATCTTCGCGCACCTGATTCTCGCTGACGAAATCAATCGCGCCACGCCCAAGACCCAATCCGCCATGCTCGAAGCTATGCAGGAAAAACAGGTCACCGCCGGCGGCGAACTCCGCAAGCTCGGCGAACCCTTCTTCGTCATGGCCACGCAAAACCCGATTGACCAGGAAGGCACGTATCCGCTGCCCGAGGCGCAACTGGACCGCTTCTTCTTCAAAATTCTCGTCGGCTACCCGAGCGCGGACGAATTGAACGAAGTCATCAATCGCACCACCACCGGCACGAAGACCGAGGTGAACAAGGTTCTGACCCGCGAAGCTCTCAGCGAACTCATGAAACTCGTGCGCGAAGTCCCCGTCGCGTCGCACGTAAAGGATTACGCCGTGCGCCTCGTGCTCGCCACGCATCCCAAGACCGACACCGCCGCGCCGATTGCGAACCAGTATCTGCGTTTCGGCAGCAGCCCACGTGGCGCGCAAACCCTCATCCTCGCCGGCAAAGTCCGCGCGCTCGCCCAAGGCCGGTTCAACGTCAGTTTCGAGGACATCCAATCCGCTGCGCTGCCCGCGTTGCGCCATCGCCTCATCCCCAACTTCGAAGCCGAAGCCGAAGGCATCACCACCGACCACATCATCGCCCAAATCCTGCGCGACGTGCCCGTAACGGCAGAAGCGGTGAATGCGTAGAATATGCGTCGGCCGATAATGATCATTCTGTGGACGGTAGTTTTGTTTTATGCTCCCGGCTTGGTCGTCTTGCTTCTTATCCCTCAAAGGCAAACTCATTTTACCGAATCTCCCTTGGCGATGATGTTCACTTTAGTATGCGGGCTGTGTGGGTTGGTTCTAGGAATTCTGGGAACACTTCCGGGGACGCGGCGAAAGTCCAAATGAAAGTCGCGCCGTAACCATGTCCCTCCTCACCCCAGAACTTCTCCGCCGGCTGGAGCAATTCCAATTGCTCGCCGCGCGCCGCGCCAAGAGCAGCGCGAAGGGCGAGCGCCGTAGTCGCGCGCGGGGACAATCCGTCGAGTTCGCCGATCACCGCAGCTACGTCCCCGGCGACGATTTCCGTTACCTCGACTGGAACCTTTTCGGTCGCCTCGACAAACTTTTCCTCAAGCTCTACGAGGAGGAACGCGAATTGCCCGTGCGCATTTTCCTCGATGCCAGCGAGTCCATGACCTTCGGCGAGCCGCGGAAGTTTGATTTCGCCCGCCAAGTCGCCGCCGCCATAGGTTACGTCGCGCTGTGCGGATTTGATCGCGTGAGCGTCATCCCGTTTCCAAACGCTCAAGGCCGGGGGCAAACCACTCAAGCCAATGCGGAAGCTTTGGCCAACTACAATCAACAATTCGCAATCGAAGGCGCGCTCCGCTCCGTGCGTGGCAAAAAATCTTCGATGCAATTCTTCCAAAATCTCAACGCCCTCACCGGTGGCGGTGGCGCGGACTTGAACGAAGCTTTGCGTCGTGGCGCGTTGGAAGCCCGTCACACCGGCCTCGCCATCGTGCTGAGCGATTTCCTTGATCCCGCCGGATACGAATCCGGCCTCACCGCGCTTGTAGGTCGCGGTTTCCAAGTGAATTGCGTTCAGATTCTCGCGCCGGAAGAACTTGCACCGTCAACCTTCGGCGACCTTCGCCTTGTGGATTCGGAGAGCGGCGGGCTACAGGAGGTTACCTTCGGCCGCTACCGCATGAAAGCGTATCAGCAGACCGTGCAAAATTTTGTCCAACGCCTGCGCGAGTACACGACCAAACGCGGCATCAACTTCTTCATGGCGCCGTCCAACATGGATTTGCAAGACTTACTCCTGAAACAATTGAGGAAGTCGGAGGTGTGGGGCTAGGGAGTGCGGAATTCGGAGTGCGGAGTGCGGAATGGCATTAGGCGAACGTCACGGGCGAATTTGAACGATGAACGGTAAACGATGAGCAACGAAAATCTAAAGAAGCGAACGAAAAAGTTCGCGCTTGAGGTCATCAAGTTCTTCGAGACACTGCCGAAGAGCGAGACTTGCCGGATTCTCGGCAGGCAACTGCTTCGCTCAGGAACTTCCGTGGGCGCAAACTACCGCGCGGCTTGTCGCGCGAAATCCACCGCTGATTTCATCAGCAAGATGGGAACGGTAGAAGAAGAGGCCGACGAATCTAGTTACTGGATTGAATTGCTGATTGAAGACGGCAAAGTTTCTGAAGCCAAAGGAGGGCCGTTAATGAAGGAGGCCAACGAACTTCTAGCGATCACAGTTTCTTCCATCAACACGGCCCGAAAGTCTGGAGGCCGTCAATGAGCCATGACGCACATCGCGGAGGATTCCGCACTCCGCACTCCGCACTCCGCATTCCATGAGCTTTCTCGCCCCACTCGCCTTCGCTTTCGCTGCCAGCATCCCGGTGGTGATCGTGTTCTACTTGCTGAAGCGCAAACGCGTGGTGAAGCTGGTGTCCAGCACGTTGCTCTGGCAAAAATTCCTCGCGGATACCCAGGCCAGCGCGCCGTTTCAGAAGCTGCGGAAGAACTGGTTGCTCTATCTGCAAATCCTGCTGCTCGCGCTCGCAGTGCTGGCGTTGACGCGACCGTTCTTCGCCACCACGGCCAAGCCGGCGCAATTGCGCGTGGTCATCCTCGATGGTTCGGCTTCGATGCAGGCCACGGACGAATCGCCATCACGTTTCGAGAAAGCGCGCGCGGAGGCACTCAAGTGGGTGGACAGTCTCGAGCCGGCCGATCAGATGGTCGTGCTGCTCGCAGGCGCGAACACCGAAGTCAAACAATCCGCCACGAGCGAGAAAGCCGCGTTACGTCGCGCACTGCAGGCGTGCGCGCCGTCGGATTCCGCCACGCGACTCGTCCCCGCGCTCAAGATGGCAGAGTCGCTCGTCCGCGATCGGCGCAGCGCGGAGATTCATCTTTTCAGCGACGGCGCGGTGCCGGAGTTGAGCGATTTCGAGAACAAGGCGCTGCCGCTCATCTATCACAAGATCGGCCAGCGCGCGGACAACCTCGGCATTACCGCGCTCGATGCCCGCGCGAATCCGGAGGACGCCAGGCAACGCGCCATCTACGCCAGCATTGCGAATTTTTCCTCGAACACGATGAGCGGTGATCTGGAACTCTATTTCCAAGGTGCGGACGAAACCTCGCGCAATCTTCTTGAAACTCGACCGTTATCGATTCCTGGACAGCAAACTGCGCCACAAGTTTTCAAGGCATCGCAGGCAAAGGACGGCGTGTTCGCCGTACGGCTTACGAGCAAGGACGATCTCGCCGCCGACAACGAAGCCTCCATCGTGAGTTTGTTGCCCAAGCCCGTGAACGTTTTGCTCGTCACGCGCGGAAATCGGTTGCTTGAAAAAGCGCTCCGCGCCGTGGCTAACGTGAACCTGGCCGTCGCGAATGATTTGACCGACGCGGGCGCGGGATTTGATTTCATCGTGCTGGACAGCGTCGTGCCGACCGAATGGCCCCGGGGCAACGTGCTCGCATTTCGCACGGTGAACACGAACTGGGTCGAGAGCGTGCTGGCCGTTGAATCGCCGGTGATTGTGGATTGGAAATCCACGCACCCGCTATTGCGCTACGCTGGGTTCGACAATGTCCAGATCGTGCAGAGCCTTGCCGCGCGCGCGCCGACGTGGGCGATTTCGATCCTCGAAGCGCCGCAAGCGCCGCTCATTCTCGCGGGCGACCTCGGCCGGCAGCGCATCGTGTGGGTCGGCTTCGATCCGCTGGAGAGCAATTGGCCGTTGA
>Ga0315912_10001215_pt1 | contig 33444 bp, 28 predicted proteins | sample VfabasoilMG_FD_204469 | JGI IMG/M metagenome (GOLD analysis project Ga0315912, IMG submission 204469) | Garden soil microbial communities collected in Santa Monica, California, United States - V. faba soil | ecosystem: Environmental > Terrestrial > Soil > Garden | place: USA: California... | reverse complement strand
GATCTCTTCGAGACCGACTTCTCCAAGGCGCAGGTCGTGACGATGTTCCTGCTGCCCTCGATCAACCTCCGGCTGCGTCCCAAGATCCTCGAGATGAAGCCGGGCACGCGCATCGTCTCGAACACGTTCACGATGGACGACTGGACTCCGGACGAAACGTCGAACGTGACCGAGGACTGCACGAGCTGGTGTACGGCGCTTCTGTGGATCGTGCCGGCGAAGGTTGAAGGCACGTGGGCAATGCCGCAGGGCGCGCTGACGCTCACGCAGAAGTTCCAGATGGTCACGGGCACGCTCGGTTCGACGCCGATTGCCGACGGCCGCCTGCGCGGCGACGAGATCACGTTCACGGCCGGCGGTGCGAAGTACACCGGCAAGGTGAACGGGAACTCGATGAGCGGCACCAACGGCGCCGGCGCCAAGTGGTCGGCGACGAAGAAGTAGTCGTCGCGAGCCGCATCACACGGTAGACGGACGTGAAAGTCTGGCTGCTTCTTCTGAGTACGTGGCTGGCGTCCGGGCTGGGCCTTCAAGCCCCGCCCGACGCGCCGGTCGATCCCACCTTCTACGCAGTCTCGTACTTCGAAACGAGGGCGTCTTCGGCGAATACCGCTGCTGATGCGCTGCGCAAGTATCGTGACGCGAGCCGCACGCTCCCCGGCTTCGTGCGAATCGACTTCTACGAGCAGATTGGCCGTCCCGGCCACTTCGTGGTGTTCGAGACCTGGCGCGATCTGCCGGCGTTCGACGGCAGGGACGCGGCCATCCAGAAGACACTCATCGCCGCTCTCGAACCGATTCGCGTCGCCGGGTACGACCAGCGGCCGTACAAAACACTGAGTCTCGGAAATGGACCGGCTGCGGCCGATCGGCAGGCGGTGTATGTCATTTCTCACGTTGACGTGGCGCCCAACATCCCTGGTCCCCCACCAGGCCCGCTGCTGAGGACGCTCGCCGAGACGAGCCGCAAGGAACCAGGCAACATTCGGTTCGACGTCGTTCAGCACACCATGCGCGCCAATCACTACACGGTGGTTGAAGGCTGGCGGAATCAGGAGGCCTTCGACGCCCACGTGGCGGCGACGCACACGAAGCAGTATCGCGATGCGTTACAGCCGATGACGGGCAGCCCGCTCGACGAGCGCGTCTACAAGGCCGTCCAATAGAAGCAGTCGGAGGAAGCATGCTCAGTGATTCGACGATTGCCGCGTTCAAGGCGTCCTTGCGCGGCCAACTCATCACGCCCGGCGACACGCAGTACGACGAGGCACGCAAGGTCTACAACGGAATGATCGATCGTCGGCCCGGGCTGATCGCGAAATGCGCCGACGTCGCCGACGTGCAGACGGCGGTGAACTTCGCTCGCGAGCAGAAGCTGCTCGTCTCGATTCGCGGCGGCGGCCACAACGCCATCGGCCTCGGCGTCTGCGACGACGGCCTGGTGATCGATCTGTCAGCGATGCGCTACGTGCGTGTCGATCCGAAGAAGAAGACGATTCTCGTCGGCGGCGGATCGCTCTGGGGCGATGTCGATCACGCCGCTCACGCGTTCGGCCTGGCTGTGCCGGCTGGAATCATCTCGACAACCGGCGTGGGCGGTCTCACGCTGGGTGGCGGCATCGGGCACCTGACCCGTCAGTACGGCCTGAGTATCGACAGCATCCTCTCCGTCGACATGGTGCTCGCCGACGGTCGATTCGTCACGGCAAGCCCCAAAGAAAATGCCGACCTGTTCTGGGCCATCCGCGGCGGTGGCGGCAACTTCGGCGTCGTCACGGCGTTTCTGTTCAAGGGGCATCCCGCGCACACCAACTACGCGGGACCGATGCTCTGGGAACTGGAGGACGCGCCGGCCATCATGAAGTGGTATCGCCGCTTCATCAAGAAGGCGCCGAAAGAATTGAACGGCTTCTTCGCGTTCCTCACTGTTCCACCGGGACCGCCGTTCCCGGAGCACCTACACAACAAGAAGATGTGCGGCGTCGTGTGGTGCTACACCGGAGCGCTCAAGAGCGCACCGAAGGTGTTCAAACCCATTCGAGCCGTCAAGACTCCGGCACTCGATATGGTGGGACCGATTCCGCATCCAGTCATGCAGGCCATGTTCGACCCACTCTTCCCTCCCGGCGATCAGTGGTACTGGAAGGCCGACTTCGTTCACGAGTTGAGCGACGAGGCGATTGCCCTCCACGTCGAGCACGCCCACAAGCTCCCGACCTGGCAGTCGACGATGCACCTGTATCCGATCAACGGCGCGGCCGCGAAAGTAAAGAACAAGGCGACCGCGTGGGCGTATCGAGATGCAACGTGGGCAGCGGTGATCGTCGGCGTCGACCGTGATCCGGCGAACAAGGAGAAGATCACCAACTGGGCGCGCGACTACTGGGACGCGCTGCATCCGTACTCGGCACCCGGCGCGTACGTGAACTTCATGATGGACGAGGGCGAGGAGCGCGTGAAGGCGACGTACGGCAAGAACTACGAGCGGCTGACGAAGGTGAAGAAGAAGTACGACAAGAACAACCTGTTCCGCTTCAACCAGAACATCAGGCCGGCGAAATGAGAACTCAGTAGTTCGAGTTTCTCGGTTCTCAGTGCTCAGTTCGTGTTCAGGTTCGGTTCAAGGTTCGGGGTTCGGGGTTCGGGGTTCGGGCCAACAGTCGAATGCGAACATGAACGTAGAAACAGAACAGAGAACCGAACCTGAACACGAACCGAGAAGCGAGAAGAGAGAAACTTGAACGGCAGTTCTTTCATCTGGTCCTGGTTGGGGCTCGGCGCACGCGAGCCCCAGGAGTCTTCTGCTCTTCGTGATGTCGTCAGCGCGCTCGACCGGCTCGAGCCGGAGCGCGCGCGCTATGTCGCTCGATTCGCCTATTTACTCGGCCGTGTCGCCCACGCCGATCAGCACTCCAGCGCCAGCGAGACATCGGTGATGGAGCAACTGGTGCGCGACGAGGGTGGCCTCACGTCCGAGCAGGCGATCCTCGTCGTCAGCCTCGCCAAGACGAGCAATCTGCTCTTCGGCGGAACCGCGGACTTCGAGGTCGCGCGTGATTTCGCCGCGAGCGCCACCTACGACGAGAAGCTCGCGCTCGCGCGATGCCTCTTCGCTGTCGCCGCAAGCGAGGATGCGATCTCGATGACCGAGGAAACCGAGATCCATCGCATCCTCAACCAGATGAAGATTCAGCCTAACGACCTCACCGCACTGCGCGTCGCCAATCGCGCACATCTGCCGGGGCTTACAAGAAAGAACTGACACTGCACGGTCCGACGGGGCGAGGGGTCGAAAGTGCGAAGGTCCATTACGAGGGTCCGGGCCCCGTCGCCCCTTAGGACCGCAGCGTAGCCTGCAATCATCCTTTGACGATGTATCCGCGCTTCTCCAGGATGTCGCGCACACGCGCACGAACGTCGCCCTGAAGTTCGACACCGCTCTCGACAACTGACCCACCGGTGCCGCAGGCTTTCTTGAGCTCCTGACTCAGCTCTTTAAGGAATTGATCGTTCTGCGGCAGGTCGTAGACCACGGTGACGGTCTTGCCCCCGCGTCCCTTCTTCTCCATTCGCAGCTTCGCGACCAGGCGTGCAGGAATGGGCGCGTTCACCGAACGACGGGTGCTGCACTGGCAATCGCGTTGAGGCCATCCGCACACGGGACACTTGCCCGAGCTCTCCGTGGAGTAGACCAGCCGCGAGTTGTTCTTGAAGCTCACAAGACGATCATCTGCGAACCGGACCGGAATCGCTACTCAGAGTGATACCGCACCAATGCGAGCAGACGATAGACACCGTGCACGAACTTGCCGTACGGAAGCGTCAACAAGAGGACGAGTACAACGGCGAGGTGCACGACGAGCAGAATGCCCATCGCCGGGCTGTGACGGAGGACAAGCAGTGCGAGGCCAGTCAGGCTCGTGAGGAAGAGCAGCGCGAGGAACAGGCTGTCAACGCCGTGAGTCTCATCCCCGCCGAGCACCGGGTCGCGCGTCTGTCGAAGTGCAGCAAGCCCCAGGGGGCCGACGAGCAGACCGAACCCGCCGGCGGCGCCGAGCAGCACTGGCAGACTCGAGTACGCGTACGGTGCATGCCAGCCAAAGACGCTGTGATAGATCGCCGCGACCGTCGTTGACGCGAAGCACAGCGCGAAGCCGTAAAAGGTGCAGTGATGAAACCACCGCCGCCATGGCATGCGCACTTCCAGGTTGGATGTGCAATCGCTGCCGCTGCCGTGCAGGTGACGAAGCGTCAGCGCGTCACGCATGGCAGGGCCGATGCCGCGACCGGCGACGACAGTGCCTACCTCCGCATCGCGCCAGAATCGGATACTCGAGACCGCGAGCGCGAGCAGCACGAAGAGAGACACGGCTCCAAAGGTCGTCACCATGGCGCCGTGCGAGATGACGCCGTAGAAGTTGGCTGAACCGTCGGACGAGGCGATGGCCTGGCCGTTCGCAATCGTTGCGAGCAGCAAGGCAGAGAACACGAGCGCCAGCGCCGCCAGACCCGTGCGGAATCCGTTTCGTCGAAACGCGCGTCCGAGAGTCGACGGCCACGCCTGCGCCTCATATGAGCGCGTGCGTACTTCCGCGAGCAGCGAGGGGACATTGATGCCGAACTCGTGCGGCGGCGCGAACTGGCAGGCGTAGAGACATTCGCCGCAGTTGTGACACAGGTTTGCGAGATACGTCAGGTCGGCGGCGTTGAAGGTGCGTCGCTTCTCGAGCGCAGGGAACACAGGACAGTACTGCTCGCAGTAGCGGCAGGCGTTGCAAACGGTCAGCACATGTTGACCGTGCCTAACGAGGTCATCGGGCAGCATGGCGTGCCGCCTCCTCGCCGGCTATGCGCCCGAAGACGGTGCCGATCGTCATCCCGAAGCCAGCAAGGTAGCCCTTGAGGAGGATGTTCCCAGCCATGACTTCGCCAGCGGCGTAGACGTTGGCCGCAGGCTGACCGTTGGACATCAGCACGCGTGTCTGTGCATTCACTGTGAGGCCGAGATATGTGAACGTGATTCCCGGCCGAAGTGGGTACGCCCAGTACGGTGGCGCGTCGAGCCGCTGCGCCCAGTGCGTCTTATTCGGGGTCAGTCCCTCGGTGCGGCAATCGTCGAGGGCGCTCAGGTCGAGCGTACCTGGGCGCACAGCGCGGTTGAACGTCTCGACCGTCGTCTCGAGCGACGCAGGCGGAAGAGTGATTAACTTCGCCAGCTCGCCGATCGAACCCGCGACGATCGGCGGAAACACCGACGGCATGAACTTGTCCGCCGTCTTTGCATCGACGATCGAATAGGCAATCTGTCCTGGCTGCCGCGCGATCAACTTCCCCCAGATCGCATACCGCTTCGGCCACACCTCCTCGCCTTCGTCGTAGAAACGCTGGCCGTGTGCGTTCACCACGATTCCAAACGGAATGCAGTCGAGCCTGGTGACGATGCCTCCGTCGAACTTGGGGGCACGGGCGTCCACGGCAATCGCGTGGCACTCGCGAGGATCGCCGATCGGTTGCGCGCCGGCCTCGAGCATCCGCTTGAGCGGCACACCCGTGTTGTACGGTGTGCCCCGCACGATGAAGTTGTCAGCAACATCACCCCAGGCCTCGCGCAGCCAACCCAGGTTTGCTTCGAAGCCGCCTGACGCAATGACGACGGCAGCGGCACGAATCGTCTGCGTGCGACCTGCAATCCTGACGTCGAGTGAGTCACACCGCCCGGCCGCCATACGAAGGTCCACGACGTCCGCGTCGTAGAAGACGTCGATGCCGAGGCGCTCGGCGGACGCATAGTACGTGTTCATCAGCGCCTTGCCACCGCCGAGAAAGAAGAGATTCGTTCGGCCAAGCTGCAGCGTGCCGTGAAGCGCGGCCTGAAATCGTACGCCCTCCCGCGCCATCCACTCGGGGCAGGATGCCGACCGTTGAATCGCGATGCGCGCCAACGACTCGTCGATCGAGCCGCCGTTCACACTGCGCAGATCCGACAGGAACTCGTCTTCGGTATACGTGCCGGTCAGATACTGGCCTGGCGCCGCGTGCGAGCAGCGGAAGTTGCGCGTGTGCCGGCTGTTGCCGCCGCGGAAGTCGCGAGGTGCACGCTCGAGCACGATGACAGTGGCGCCGGCACGTCTGGCCGTGATCGCCGCGCACAACGCGGCATTGCCGCCGCCAACCACCGCTACGTCGTACTCAGGGATCTCCTGCATCTCTGTTCAAGGCGGGTCTAGAGACCCGTCTCTGCGGTTGCCAGTTTTCTCGTGAGTAGTCTCGACCCCAACAACAGCATCGCGGCAACGAGCAGCAAGACGAGGGAGATCGGACGCGTGACGAAGATGGAGATGTCGCCTTCGCTGATCGCCATCGCACGCCGGAACTGCAGCTCCGACAGCGGGCCGAGGACGAGGCCGAGCACCGCTGGGACGAGCGGGACATCGTAGATCCGCATCGCGCAGCCCACGACGCCCACGAGATAGAGAATCGCCAGATCGAGCAGCGATCCATTCAGGCTGTATGCACCGAGCGACGCGAGCACCAGGACGCCGGCAAAGAGCAGACGCCGCGGCATCAGCATGACGCGAGCCCATACACCCACGAGTGGAAGATTGAGCACGAGCAGCATCACGTTGCCGATGTAGAGGCTCGCGATGAGCGTCCACACGAGATCGGGCCGCGACGTGAAGAGCAGCGGGCCCGGCTGCAGCCCATACTGTTGAAAGGCCGCCAGCATCACCGCCGCCGTTGCGGACGAGGGGAGGCCGAGCGTGAGCAGCGGAACCAGGACGCCGGCCGCGGCCGCATTGTTCGCGGCCTCTGGACCGGCCACGCCTTCGATCGCGCCGTGTCCAAAGCGCTCCGGCTCTTTGCTCAGGCGCTTCTCTGTTGCGTAAGACACGAACGTCGGTATCACCGTCCCGCCGCATGGCAGAACGCCGAGCGGGAATCCGATTGCCGCGCCGCGCAGCCAGCTTCCCCACGATCGCCGCCATTCGTCGCGACTCATGCCGGTGAAGTCGTGCAGCACGACTGCCTCGGGCTCGCTTCGTCCGTACTGCCACGCCTGGAAGAGCGTCTCGCCCACGGCAAACAGTCCGATGACGAGAATCACGACGTCGATGCCATCGAGCAGCTGCGGGATGCCAAACGAGAAGCGAGCATCGCCGGTGAGTTGGTCGATGCCGACCAGGCCCACTGACAGACCGAGGAAAAGGCTGAAGAGCCCCTTTACACGCGATGGACCGAGCAAGAGCGACACCGTGGTGAACGCGACGACGGTGAGCGCGAAGTACTCGGCAGGACCAAACCGCAGAGCCGCGCTCGCGAGTGCGGGGGCAAAGAATGTCAACGCAACCGTCGCGAGCGTACCGGCCACGAACGATCCAACCGCCGCCGTGGTGAGCGCAGCGGCACCGCGACCCTGGCGCGCCATCATGTATCCGTCGATCGCCGTCGCGATTGATCCGGTCTCCCCCGGCGTATTCAGCAGGATGCTCGTCGTCGAGCCGCCATACATCGCGCCCGAGTAGATTCCGCCGAACATGATGAACGCGCTGATCGGATCGAGGTTGAAGGTAACAGGCAGCAGCACCGCGACGGTGAGCGCCGGGCCGATCCCTGGCAGCACGCCGATCGCTGTGCCGAGAGTCGTTCCGACGAGCGCCCATCCGAGGTTGTGGAGCGCGAACGCGCCCGCGAACCCGGAGCTCAATGCGCGAAGCGTTTCGAACACAGACTAGAGCCAGCCCTCCAGTGGGCCGGCCGGCAAGGGAAGCTGAAGGAGACGTCCGAACAGCAAGTACGCACCGATGGCCATGACGACCGCGAACACGGCGTCTCGCATCGGATGGCGATCGTCGAATGCTCTGGCCGTCAACCAGAACATCGCTGTCGATGCGGGAACGAAGCCGATGCTTTCTGCCATCGCGAGGTTGACGACAAGCGCGACTCCAATCCACCACACCGTGCCTGAGAGCGCGATGCGCGGACGAGGCGTGGCCGCAGTGGCGCCGCGTCCGACGACGAGCGCGGCGATCGCGCAGATGGCGAGGCCAGTGAGCACGAACGCGGGGTACGCGCCGACGGATGCCAGGGTGCCGCCACTGCCCTGACCCGTATCCAATTGCATCAACGTCGTGCGCACACGTGTCTCTTCGCCATCGACGAACTGAGAGAACTTCTCGCCGGGGAGGTAGCGGTCGATCCATCGATACCGTGCCAGCGCGTCTCGCCATTCCGGTGTGGCGACCATGGCAGCAATCACCGACTCGAGTCGCTGACGCTCACGCGCGCCAATCCCTGGCGGAGCGACAACAGAACGCCAGTTCTCGAACTCGAGATCGACGCCCTGCTCGCGCAGCGTCGGCACGTCGAGACCAAGCAGTCGCTCTGCGCTCGAGACCGCGAGCGCACGCACCGTCCCTGCCTGGATCTGAGGCTCGAGCTCGGCGAGACCGTTGATGCCGAGCGACACCTGTCCGCCGAGAATCGCCGACAGCGATTCGCCACCGCCTGAAAACGCGACGTAGTTGATGCGCCCGGGTGGCACACCGACCGCTTCCGCAACGAGACCCGCGAGAATCTGGTCGCTGCCGCCGGCCGATCCTCCGCCCCACGACAGTGCCTCCGGTCGCTCCTTGAGCGCGCGAATCATGTCGGCCAGGGTGCGAAAGGGCGAGTTGGCCGGCACCACGATCGCTTCGTATTCGCCGGTGAGTCGCGCGATTGGTGTCACCTCGTGCAGCGTCACCGGCGATCGATGCATCACGATGCCGCCTAGCATGATCAGCCCCGACACCAGAACCGCATCGTCTCGGCCCTGTTCCGAGCCGACGAATCGCGCCAGTCCAATCGTGCCCGCGGCACCGGGAATGTTTTCAACCGGCGCGGTTCGAACGATGCCGCTCCGCTGGAGCACCTGCTGCATTACGCGGGCGGTTTGATCCCAGCCGCCGCCGGGAGCAGCCGGAGCGATCAGACGAAGCTGGTCGAGATGTGGCTGCTGCGCAGCCACGACACCAGTCGCGGCCAAGCAGAACACGATCGTCGTCAGCGCTCGATGCATCGACGTGCATTCTAGTCTTTGGAGTCAGCGGAGGGTACGGAGGACTCGGATCACCGCGGAGGCGCGGAGACACGGAGAAAGAACGGAGCAGGCTTGACCTTGGAGACGAGGCATGAAGATGCGGGTGATCCGATGTCTCCGTAACCTCCGTGGCCTCAAGGACCGGGGAAGCAGCGCCTCCCTGCCTCACTGGCTTGAAGCTCGATCGGTGGGGAGTCCGAAGCATCCCGACTCAACCAGATCGATCGCGGCCCTCGAAACAGCGGCAACCAACCCTCGGCGAGGAGATTCGAAACAACAGGAAGATCCACTGGCAGCCAGATGTGATCGGGGAGCGTCTCCGCCAGAAACGCATCGCGGGACGCTGGCACGTAGTAGAAGTTCAGATGTTTCTGCATGACCTGATCGGTGTAGACCGTCTCGCGTCTTCCATCGATCGAAACCAGCAGCTCCGGTGCGAAATGCCAGATGGCGTACTCGCCCCAGTCGAACCACACGACCAGCCGTCCCTGCAGCTGACGCTGCTGCACCATCGCCACGACTTCAGGCTCGGACTGATCCGCGGCCATCCGGACGCACGTGAGATTACTCGCCGATGTGACGGCACCACCGGCGATGAGCGCGACAGCGATGGCGATGGCAAGAGCAGTCGCGAATCCGTTTCGCGGTGCCCGAGAAGCCACCGATGCATGGCGCCGAGCACTCAGCACGGCTCCGATGTCGGGACCAAGAAGCAGCACGACCGCGATCGCGAAGAACGCCTCCAGGCGGCCCACCTGAAACGACGCGACCGCGAGCATGACGACCACGACAAGGCGCCGCAGCTCCCACGTACGCGCGCGCCAGGCGTGCACGATGCCGACGATGGCTGTTAACGAGAGCACCACCCACAGCGCGACGTAGCCAGCACCAAGCCGATACAGCGGCTGCCAGTCGGTGATCTCGGCCCTGCCGAATCCGACTGTCGTCATCAGGAACTGCCACATTCGCAAGCCGTACGGGTTTGCCAGAGTGCCGACCAGCGCCATCGCGCCCACGAGAAGTAGTTGTAGAGGCGGGCCTACAGGCCCGCCTTGTCCGGGCGGGGACCCGCCCCTACGGAAGGAGGTCACCGCCCACATCGCCAGCACGCCACCACCGACGATCCAGCCGCCATGAAAGTTGACCCATGCCGCAAAGAGCAGCGGAATCAAGAGCAGACGTCGTGCTGATCCTCGGGTTACCAGCACCCACATCAAGATCGCGAATGCGAGGACCGAGAAGATCTGCGGACGAACGTGATTGAGCTGCGGAAAGGTGCCGACGACCGTGAGCGCGATCAACAGGTCGCGTGTGGCGGGCTCGACTTGCTGACGGCTCAGTCCATTCCACACGAGCGTCAACATGGCGAGGGCCACCAACACCTTCAGGACGACGAGACCGGGTCCACCTCCGACCGCGTAGGCGATGTACATCGCGCACTCGGCCAGCCACTCGTGGTTGATCCACTCTTTGTCGGAGGTGAACGCATACGGGTCGAGCCGGGGAATGCTCGCCTCGGCGACGATGTCCCCGCCGAACCGGACGTGACCCCAGAGATCGGGATCGGCGCGTGTGTGAGTGATCACCGCGAGCAGAACGACGCCGAGCGCCGCCCTGATGAGGACCTTGTGCCGGTCCGTCATGCCGTCGCCGGCACGATCGCGTCGAGCTCGGCGAGCAGGTACTCCCGGAAGAGAGGGTAGTTCTCGATCATCGGAAAGTGTCCGATGCCTTTCATGACGGTGACGCGCGAGCCCGGAATCGCCTCCGCAACTGCGAGCGTCATCTCCGGTGTGCACGAGTAGTCGAACTCACCGGTGAGCAGCGACACCTTGCACACACGCGTGTCGATGCGCGTGATGTCCTGCCGCCCGTCCCAGTCGTTGCTGTAGTAGTGAACGTCGCCCGCGTAGACGCCTGGACCGGCCTGGCTGTAGTACCACCAGTTCTCCCGCGCGTTCACCTCAGGGCTTTGCGGTGCGCACAGACCGTAGGTGTACGACGCCGTCATCTCGCCGCCGTGAATGGCGGGGTGATGCAGGTAGTCGTTGTAGCGCCCGGGTGCGTACGCCGTGCTCTCGAGGCCGACGATGCCGCGCAGCTCTTTCTGATAGTCCGCCGCCAGCTTGAGGACGATCGCGCCACCCATCGAGCAACCGAGCACCACCGGCCGCTCGAGCGAGAGCGCCTGCCACACCTCACGCGTGAGGCTTAGATACTCGTTCGTCGTCAATCGAAACTTCTTCAGCCACCAACCAGACGGCGGGTTCGATCGGCCGTGGTACGGCAGGTCGAACGCGATCACGCGAAAGCGTTTCGTGACCTCCGCATCGTTCAGCAGGTGTCGATACTGCCGGCTGTCCGCACCAGCCGTGTGCAGGCACAGCAGCGGAATGCCCTGCCCCGCTTCCTCGAAGAAGATCCGATAGTCCTGCTCGTTATAGCGAAGCTGGAGGTAGCGGCCGACGATCGGTTCGAGATTCACGCCGCACCCACCAGCCGCATGACCTTCATCGCACGATGCAGCGCCCGCGCGTGTTGCATGGCGACGAGCGAGTCGCCTTCGAGGATGAAGCCAGGGACGCGCATGAGCATTGCGAAGACATCGTGGTAGAGCGGCTCGGGAGGATGGCTCAGATACTTCTGCCAGATGTCCGGGCTGGCGCGAAAGCCGAACGCGCACGGCACACCCATCTTCGGCGACACGAACCACTGGACCATCCTGCCGCGCTCGAACCGGACGATGCAGCGATCGTCGCCGCTCGTGAGCGACATCGAGAGCGAGAACCAATCGCCCACGACTGCCATTTCGGGATCAGCGGCGAGCAGGTCGCGGAACCGTTGTAGCCAGCTCTCGGTGAACATAGCTGTAGGCAGTATGCAGTAGGCCGTATGCAGCGATAACGCCCGTGAATCAGTGCTTACCCTTGGGCTCGACGTGCTTGTCGATCCAGGCGATGACCATGTCAGCGAGCTGAAGGTTGTTGCGATCCTGCATCAGCATGTGACTGTTGCCGCGGATGCCGAGCTTGGGCAGATACATCATCTCGGCGTCGCCGCCGGCCGCCTTGATCTTCTCGACGTAGCGCTCGCAGGTCGCGAACGAGTCCGCCCAGTTCGCCGGACCGCCCTTCACATCACCGAGATGGTCGCCAAACATGATCAGATTCGGGATCTTCGCAAGCTTGGCGATCTGGTCGGCGTTGAGATCAGCACAGGGCATCTCGATCGAGATGAGCCCACGAATGCCTTTGGGATTGATCAGTGCCGCCTGCTGCGGGAAGAAACCGGACTCGCTGTGCCCCATGAGAATCGCGCCATTCAGTTGAACCGCAAGCGCCGCCATGTTCGTCCACGACGGGTTCGGGTTCGGGAGGATCGCGTTGAAGTCCGGGATCATCTGCTTGTACAGCTCGTCCGCCGCTTCGACCGGAAACTGACCATCAGGGAAGGGCTTGCCGTACTCGGGCCCGAAGCGAAACACCGTCCATGCGATCTGATTGCTCGCCTGCAGCACCGTCGGCAACTGACTCGCAGGAGCGGAGCCGTTCTTCACCGCGTTGATGGCCGACGCGTCGAAGCCCGAGCGCGCACGCGACACCTGATCGGCCAGATAGACGGGACGATCGCGGCGGACGAAATACTCATCCCACCCCATGCGCCCGTCCGGCGTCGTCTCCCATGTCTTGCTGCTCAGACAACAGCCGTGCACCATCACAACGGGAACGTGACGGTCGCCATTGGGCGGCACCTGGTACTGGACGTACATCTGGTTGACGGTGATCTCGCCACCAGCCGGCGCTCCTCCCCGGCCACCTGGTGGCGGCGCGGGCAGCGCCTTCTTCTCGCCGCCCACGAAGAAGCTCCCCTGCTTCGCGATCACGAGGGCCTTCTCCAGATCCTTCCCACGTGGCCCCTGCGCAAACGCAGTCATCGTCGCAGCCACACACACGCAGGACGTAAAGGCCACTCTCAATCGCGACATGACGGCTCCTTCTGCCTACGGTCTACTGCCTACCGCCTACTGCAGCTCGCGCAACCCCTCGGTCAACTCGATCGAGACGCCCCACGGATCAATCATGCGAACCGTCGGCAGGTTGTTCATCTCCGGATCCTTGCCATACGGCTTCGTGACCTTGATGCCCTTCGACTGTAGCTCCTTACTGAACGCCTCGAGTCCTTTGACCTCGAATCCGACGTGGTCGTAGACGCGGCCGGCCGTCGGTGCGTGGGTGATCGTCCGGTCACCCTCCCAGCGAAAGAAGTTGAGCATGTACCCGACGCCAGGCAGATCGGCTCCAGCGAAGAAGTCGGTGAAGGTGTTCGGCCCCGTGCGGGCCGTGGCGTTGAGCGCCTTGATGTACCACTGCTGCATCTCCACGTACTCCTTGTTGATGAAGTGCACGTGGTGATGCGTGATCGGCGGCGCGTTCGGCGCCATGTTCGTGACAAGTTCCACCTTTGCGCCATCCGGGCCCAGCAGATACGAGAAGCGCCCGTAGTTGCCAGCGGTCGGCAGCGCAGCCTTCTCTCCGGGCTTCGGCTCACGTCCGGTCGTCAGCTGATAGCCATTCGCAACGATCTTCGTCGTCAACGCCGGCACGTCCGGGGCAGCGAAACCAATGTGATCGAAGGCAGTGCCATAGGTTGGGCCAGTGGGTTTCTGGACGTGGAGGAACAGGAAGACATCGGGGAACTTGATGACGTCAACGTTTCCGATCTTCGTCGCCGTTCCGCCGAGTGTGTCCACCCAGAACTTCTTGTGGGCGTCGATGCTCGTGACGTTCAGGTGATAGTGACCGACGATGATCGGCGCCTCTTTGTTGAGCAGCTGCGCGACCGGCCGCGCCGGCACGCTCCACATCAACAGGCTGAATGCCATGACCCACACGACAGACCTGGGAGTTGGGAATTGGAAGTTGGAAGTGTTCATATTTTTGGCCCAGTTATTTTCTCTCAAGTCCATTGCGGCACTGAAGGCACGCGCAGGCGCTCGACATCCGGCAAGTCGAAACCGAAATAGTGGATCAGCAAATGCCGCAAATCAGTTCGATCGGTGACGACGGTCTTTCGTTGGCCACCGGCATCGCGCACTGTAAGGTCCTGATTCATCATCGACACGCGCTTCGTCGAAGTGAGCGCCCGGAGCATCAGCCGCGTGACGAACGGCGATTCGGGGAACGTCGAGACGAAGTGGTTCGCCATCACGAAGTCCACCGGCTCGGCCGGTTCGACAGCTGATGACCAGAGGGCCGTGGGGACGCCGTCGATCGCCGCCTCGAGCGCCCACTCGCGCCCCTGCCGGACCATGCGGTGGACATCGTTTCCATCTCGCACTTCGTCGCCAGTGAGTGGGACTGGGACACGTGGTGCGTCGCCACCAAAGCCCGGGTCGAGGACGAACGTCTTCCCTTCCAGTTCCACGGTGAGAAACATGTGCGTCAGCGGGGCCTCGGCCCGTGGCCTCAGTTGAATGACACGTGCGGTGTGCGCAGCCGCCTGGAAACCGAGGTGCTGCAAGGTCGCAAGCAACAGTGTGCCGTGCTCGAAGCAGTAGCCGCCGCGACGCGCAGTCACGAGCTTGGCGTAGACGCTGTCGAGATCGGGACGGACGCCGCGCCCCAGGAGGACATCGAGGTTCTCGAACGGCACCCTCGTCATGTGCGCGCGCAGGATGGACTCCAACGTCGGCCGCGTTGGCTCGCGCGCGCCGTTCCATCCGATTCGCTGGAGGTAGCCGTCGAGAGTGAATGTCGTCACAGCACCGGATTGCAGAACTGCATCAATTGAGGTCGGCGGTCTGCAGCAGCGGATTGTGCCAAGCCTTGTCGCGCACGTGCGTGCGCGACTGAATCCGCCATCCAGCCGGCGTCCGCACGTAGACATCCTCGTAGCCGCCGTGACGCTCGATGGTGCCGGGCCCCTTCATCCCCATCTGGACGAGATAGACCCGCCCGGTCGCACCTTGGGGAGTCGGCGTGATCTGATGGTTCAACATCAGGTGACTCCAGTCGGTCCACACAAGCTTGGTCTTGCAGCCACGCGATCCACCACCCACGAGTGTCGCAAGCGCTTCACGCCCCTTCGCGAGAACCCGACCGCCCGCCTTGAACCCGGCGTCCGAGTTCTTGTCGATGAACATGCCGTCCGGCGTGAAGACATCCGCGTAGTCGTAGCCGTTGTTGGCGCACGTGTCGATGCCGTAGGCGTAGCGGTTAATCAGTTGCGTGATCTCCTGATAGTCGAGCGCCGTGAACGCGCGCTCCTGCGCCTGAACCGGCGTGGCTTCGAACGGGACTCGTCCAGCCATATACGACAAGGCACACGCACCAACGAACGCAGCAACCAGTTTCACATTCGACATGACGTCTCCATGAGGCACACGTATAGCGAAAATTAAGAAGCAGGTAGAGGCGGGTCTTTAGACCCGCCTGGAGAAGCGGCTTTCCTAACGCGGACCGCCCTCGGGAATTGGCTGGCCACCAACGGTCAGCGCTCCTTGAATCGGCCGGCGCGGACGAATGATGCCGCGCTTGGCGTCTTCCTCGACGGCCTTGTCCTCGACGCGTTCGCCTCCCAATCCCTGAAGAACGGCCAGGTTCCCCTCATGGCAATCGTACGGAAGCACCTGATACCCCTGCGGCGAGGTGTACGGGATCGAGATCGTAAATGGCCGCGTGTACGTCTTGGGGTCGGTGATGGTCGCTTCGTAGCGAAGCAGATCGGCCTCGACCCTCGTGATGCGCTCGACAATCGTCAACTCGGTGCTCGCCAGGACGTTGCTTCCCGGTGTCGTGGCCCTGCCGTTGAAGTTGGTTGTCTCGATCACCAGCGTGTTGCCTTCCCAGTGCCCGCGTGAATCACCAAGATACCCGCGCACGCCGCCCCCGACATGCGGACGGCCATCGAGCGGGATCACGCGTGCCTCGTGAATCATCTCGGCCATGATCACCGCGTATCCAGGCGCCTGCACGATGCGATAGCCGTTACCGTAGATCTTCGGCGTCATCGATCCGACGACACCGAGCGTGACGCAGCGGTCGTAAAGCGTGAAGTCCGCGGCGCTGTCGAGCGGCCCGTTGCCGTACGTCCCTTGCGGTGTTCGGCGCTGTTCCGCGCCGGCCACCAGCGCGGGCGCCCGTCCATCCGCTGGATCGACGATGAGCGAGGTCTGCCGGAATGTTCTGGTCAACCAGGAGTTGTCGTTGCGGAAGGAGCCGACGGCGTTCTCCGCACGGGTGCGGGTCTCCGTGTCGCGCTTCGCCTTATCCGCGAGCTCCTGCTCGGTCAGTTCCGCCTTCGTCCCGAACTCCACCGGCCGCTGGAGCGGAATGCCGAACGCGGAATCGCCAGACCAAGTCGCTTGCAGGTCCGGATCGCCCCATGGCGTCTTCTCAACCGTCCAAGACTTGCTCGCCGTCGCCGAGGTCGCAGCGTTGCCAGCCTTGGCATCGCGTGTCTGCGCGAACGAGGTAGACGCCGTCAGCAGCACGGCCAGCGCACATGTCACGAGGAATCGGACGGTCATGACGCCTGCTCCTTCTTTCCGTCCCACGGGCGTGGGCCGGCCGCATTATCGCTCAGTGATCGCCGCGTTCAAACCTGAACGACGGGTAGACCGCCGCCCATCCCTCTCGCGCACTCGCGCGCTGCGGTGACCAGTTTCCCGCCTGCCGGAGCTTCGCGTTCGAGATTCTGAGCGACCGCGCCATTGTCTCTCCCAGGTTGCCTGTCACCCGCACCAGCCATTGCGGCGGAGTCTTTGGCAGTGGCACTCCAGCGATTGCAGCCAGGGTCTCCGCGAACTGCCGATGCGTCATCGGCTCGTTATCCGCGACGTTATAGATGCCCGACGCAAGGTTCAGCGCCGTCACAACTGCCGTCGCCGCATCGTCGTGGTGACACGTCGAGAAGTACGCATCGGGTGAGCCGAGGAGTGGCAACCAGCCTCGAGCGACGTACTCGAACATCTCGCGCGTAAACCGATCGATGGGTCCGTAGAAATACGCGAACCGCAACACCACTCCGCGGCCGCCCTGGCGCGCGAAGCGTTCAGTCGAGGCTTCGGCCTTGAGCGTGGTCTCGTTGTAACTCACCGGCTGGACGGCAGCGTCCTCGGTAATCCAGCGATATTCACTGTCGACGTAGATCGGAGCAAATGACTCCTGGATGTATGCGCGCGCGCCGGCGGCCTGCGCTTCGTCGACGAGCAATGCGGACGCGTGCTCACGTATGCGGTCGTTCTCTTTCCACGCATTGCGAAAGAACATCCCCAGCGTCGAACTCGGGATCGCCGTTGCAAGATTCACTACGGCCTCATGCCCGGCGACGGCGCGCTTGATCGCGGGGCGATCGAAGAGATCAAGTGCGATGGTGGACGCACCCTGGCTCGCGAGATTGCGCAGACGCTCCTGCGACCGCCCGACAGCCGTAACCCGATGACCCTCGCGGATCATTTGTGGCACGGCCCGGCGGCCAACCACACCTGTAGCACCAAAGACGACGACTCGCATTGTTTGTGTTTTCCCAAAGGCCAGCAGTTCGGTTCCAGCTAAGCAGTAGGCGTACCACTGGGATGAGTCACGGCCATCGAGGGTTTTGCGAGCCCGGCATGATCTGCATGAGCAAAAACTGCGACGCGGAGCAAAATGCGCAAGGCATATCAAGCACTCAACTCGACGAGGCCCTACAGTCAAAGTGATGAAGCCGGACACCCGATCCTTCTATGCACGGGCCGTGCAGGCCGCGATCGAACACATCGCAACGCACCTGGACGATGCGCTGGAACTGGAGGGATTGGCTCGCGTCATCTGCCTGTCACCGTTTCATTTCCATCGTGTGTTCCGCGGCATGGTTGGCGAGACGCCTCTCGAGCTGACGCGGAGGCTGCGATTGGAGCGTGCGGCGTGGAGGCTGAGGGACAAGGACCGCGCGGTCACTGAGATCGCGTTCGATGCGGGCTACGAAACGCATGAGGCGTTCACGCGGGCGTTTCGATCCAGCTACAGCGCGTCACCCTCCGGCTTCAGATTGCGGAAGTACCCGCGGATCGAAATCGCGACCCCGTGCGGTGTTCACTACAGCGCCGACGGAGTGGTGCCGCAATTCATCGCTCGAGACTCAGGAGGACAAACCATGGAAGTCGATATCAAGGACATGCCGACGCTTCGCGTCGCGACGGTGAGACACGTCGGCCCCTACAACCAGATCCCGAAAGCGTTCGAGCACCTGGGCGCAGTGGCCGGCCCCTCGGGGCTGCTGCAAAAGGCGGGCGCGATGATCGCCATCTATCACGATGACCCGGAGACCACCTCGCAGGATCAACTGCGGTCGGACGCCGCGCTTGTCGTGGAAGAAGGCGTCAGGATGCCCGACGGGCTCATCGAGCAGCACATCGCCGGCGGCCGCTACGCGCACACGGTGCACGTGGGACCGTACGAACAGCTTGGCGATGTGTGGGCGCGCTTGCTCGGCGAATGGGTGCCCGCGAGCGGGCACCGCATCGGTGATGGCGTGAGCTACGAGATCTACACGAACACGCCGGGGCAGGTGCCGAAGGAGCAGTTACGAACGGAACTGTACGTTCCCTTGGCCTAACGAACTCCCAACTTCCAATTCCCAATTCCCAAACTCCCAATTTGCGAACTTGGGAGTTGGGAGTTGGGCCTTGGGAGTTGATCGCTACTGCACGAGCGTCGTCGTCGGCAGCATTCCCGGCTTCGGCTTGCCGAGGCCCCTGTAGAGGAAGCGCTGGAACCTGCGTGCGTCGAAATTCTCGCCGACGTAGATGTTGCCCTTGCTGTCCACGGCAATCGCGTGCGGCACGTTGAGGAACCCGCCCCACAGGCCTTGCTGACCGAACCGCGCGATGACCTGAAGCGTGCTGCGATTCAGGATCCAGACGTGATGGTTTGCGCCATCGATCATGTAGAGGAACCGCTGCTCGGGATCCGCTGACAGCGCGAAGCCGGACGCCGCGCCCTGCAGCAACGTACGCTTGGAGATGAAGACCTCCTTCACGTACGTGCCGTCCTTGCGAAACACCTGGATGCGATTGTTGGGCCGATCCGCCACGTAGACGAAGCCGTCTCGCGAGATCGAGATGTTGTGCGGCAGCCGGAACTGCTGCGCGGGCGGGGCATCCGGATTGTACGGGCCGAGATCCGCGTCGCTCGGCTTGTTTCCATACGCGCCCCACATCCGCTTGAACCCGAATGTCGCGGCGTCGAGCACGATGACGCGTCGATTGCCGTAACCGTCGGCGACGTACAGCTCGTTGCTCATCGGATCGACGACGAGGTTGGCGGGCCCGCGCATGTTGGACGTGTCGTCACTCCCCTTGCTCATGCCGGCCTTCCCGAACTGCCGAATGAACTTCCCCTGCTTCGTGAAAGTCAAAATCTGGTGATCCTTAGCGCCGTTGCCGGCGAGCCAGACGACGTCCTTCTGATCGACGAAGATGCCGTGCTCCGACTGCGGCCAGTCGTAGCCCTGCCCAGGACCTCCCCATGAGTTCACCAGCTTGCCCGTCTGATCGAGCTCGAGAATCGGAGGCGCCGGAATGCAGCAGTCAGCCTTGGGCGGCTTGTCGTCTGAGCCGGAGAACCGCTCGTTCGTCACAATGGTGCCCGGACGCTGTGCAACAAAGAGATGATCCTGTCGATCGACGGCGAGCCCGCCGATCGCGCCAATCGCCCAGTTCTCCGCGAAGGGCTTCGGGAAGGTCGGGTCGTACTCGAAGATCGGGACCTGCGCACCCTGCGCTTCCCCGACAGTGTCTTCGCGATTGAGCGACCAGCCTGCGACCAGGCCAACGACTACCACTGCCCCGATGATTCGCGTGCGATTCATATGCCTCCGCTTCGCAGGGGCGCGCATGCGCCGCTCTGCCGCACGGCATTCTAGTCAGTTCCTCCCGCGGTTTAGCTACCCATTCGCGGGTAGTCGACGCCGCTCGATAAGTTCAACTCACTTCCCTACTTTGACCTTTGAACTTTGCACTTGCACCCGCGTCGCAGGATCGAGCCGCGGCGGCCGCTTGCCTTGTCGAATGGCGCCAGCGACAGGGATGTAGTCGAGTTCCTCGCCGCTTGCGGCACAGCGCAGCATGAGCCCACCGCGGCTCATGTCGCCCCGGCCGATGAACGACGGCGGAAAGAGCAATCTGTCGCCGAAAATCGGCAGCAGCACTTCGACGTACTTGCCGGATGCGATGCTGCCAAGCAAGACAACGTCGCAGTCCGGGCCGATGCTGGCGCCGAGCGCTCGTGCGCCTTGCTCGAGGGGCCGGCGATAGCGATCGTTCGTGAGATCGATCGGCTCACCGGCGAACGCCTGGATCGACTCGCGGGTCACCGCCACATCAGCAGCGCGCAAGCCGGCATTCGGAGTGATGACCAGGATGCCACCGGCCACTACGCGATCGGTAGGGTCCGGCGGACACGTGAATCGCCTTGCGTAAGCGAGTTTGCCCCGAAAGTACAACCCGCTGACGAAGCTGAACACCTCGCCGAGAGACGCACCAGTCGGCGTTCGCAACTGCTCGGCAAGCGCAAACTGAGCCGCGTCGGAGACCACACGCTTCGCCCGAGTCCCACCACAGTTAGCCGGCGAGAGCAGGAAGATGCGGTTCTTCATCTAGCGAAGCAAATCGAACTGCCGGATGTATTTGACGATGAACGCGCGGTTGATCGGGCCAAACCCTTCGAGACTCTCGGTGTCGTTGTAGACGACGAACAGACCCGTGCCGGCTGTTTCGAGCACGTGGAACCTGAGGTTGGTGGACCAGCGATCCGTTCGATCGTTGAACTGGACGAGGCTCTGGATGAATACCAGCGGCGTGAAATTGTAGGTCACGCGCATATTGGCCAGGTTGGTGTGAAACGAACCCTCCGGCAATGAGATGTCGCGATACGACCATGTACTGTCAACGGTCAGCCGCCCGCCGTCACGCACGGTGACCTGGACCGTGGGGCTGTTCTGATCGCCGGTGAGAAATCGGCCGACGTCCCACTGCATGCGCCCAGACAGGTTCTTGCGCTGGTCGGTGTTCGAGTTCAACCGGAACCTCAGCCCGCCGTGCTCGCCCACCGGGATGATCACACCTGGGTAGATCTCGAACGGAACGCGGAACCCTTCCCAACTCCCGTTGACGGCGGTATCGACGCGATACCCGTTCTCCCAATCCCAGTGGTTGTCGACGTGCAGTTCGGCGTTGTTCAGCCCGCCATCGAGGTAGTCATAACGCCTGTAGGTGACGTGCGGCTGCCACTCGCGAAAACCCCAATCCCGGATCTTCTGCTGGCGCATCGTCTCGTGAAAACGAAACATGATGCGACGATAGCCGTCCTCGTTCTCCAGGAACCCCACTTCCGGATTGAAGTCCTCACCCGTGCGGCCGTACTCGAACCCGGCGCGATGGCGCGGGTCGTTGTATTCGGAATCGATGTTGAACGCGTAGTCGCGCCCCGTAAGACCGGGGGTCTCCGTGCGAGCGGCAAAGCCGTCCATCGTGAAGTACTCGCCGACGCCGAGTCTCGCGTCCACGCCAAACGTCCGGTTCCAGTTGTCCGGGAGCGACTCACTGCCGGTGGCAGTGCGGTTCACGAACATCGCGCCGATCCCCGACCGGTTCGGCAGATCCTTGCTGACGCGCATGACCGAGAAATTGTTCGCCGGCACGGTGAACGTGTCGTCCGTCTGCATGTTCAGGACGCCGACATTGAGCCCACCGGCCTTGCCGGTCAAACGACCGCCCGCCACGATCGGAACGAGAAGCCCGTTCTCGTCGAGACCGATGCGCCGGCTGAAAAACAGGTCCAGCTCCTCGCCCTTGCCGATCGTGAAGAGGCCCGAGTTCTCCAGGAAGAACGGACGCTTCTCGGGAAAGCGCAGATTGAAACGCGAGAGGTTGATCTGCTGTGTATCGACCTCGACCTGGGCAAAGTCAGTGTTGACCGTCAGATCCAGGTTCAAGCTCGGGGTCAATCCGAACTTGGCGTCGAGACCCAGATCGCCATCGAAGAGAGTCGAGGCGCCGGGCGCAAAATTTCGATCGGCGGATCCGACGACGTACGGGAGCAGCTTGAAGTTGCGCGGCGTTGAGAGCTGAAGCCCGCGCAGCTCTCCGGCCGACGTCAACCGTCCGAGGTCGTACACGCGTTCGAGCGGAGACCAATACGTGCGCTCTCGCGTGCGCTGGATGTTGCGAAAAAAGTTGACGCCCCATGTCTGCGGCGCCGGTCCGTACCTCAACGTCCGCAGCGGAATACGAAACTCGGCGCTCCATCCCTCGGGCACCATGCTGGTGCTCACGTCCCAGCTTCCATCCCAGCTCGTCGCCGGATCCCCCTGATCGCGTACCTGCGCGTCGTACTGAATGCCCGCGACGTTGGTCCCGAACACGAATCCGTTCTGCTGGTCGTGAAACGTGTCGAAGATCATCTGGAACGAGTCCATCGATCCCAGGCCCGCGTCGCGTCTCGTATCCGTGGTCACGATGAGCGTAGGATCGCGATCGAACAACATCACGCCGACGTAGATCGCGTCGTTGTCGTAGAGCAGCCTGACCTCGGTTCGCTCAGAACCCGGCGTGCCCGTGAATGGCTCCGCCTGAATAAACTCGCCCAAAGGCAGCGCACTCTTCCACATGACGTCGTCAAGCACGCCATCGATCGCTGGCGCCTCTTCGACCTTGACCGCGGAAGCGACGAGACGCCCAGGAGTGTTCAGCGGCATTGGCGATGTTGCCGAAAGCTGCGCAACCGCCGGAGATACGCTGACCGCGACGAGCAAAAGACCGGCCGCACACACGGGTATCGAGAAATAAGACATGGGGGTCGCTAGTCATTATGGACGAGGTCATGTCTTGGCTGGCACATGGCCGCGCTTGGCCACATCTCGTCGCGTGGCACGAGATCGGAATACCAAGTTTCGAGTAGCACGCGATGCTATTTCGAGGGGCTCAATGACGATCGGCGGCGTGTGAACACGCTACTCGAGGACTACGCGATCATCGGCGATTGTGAGACTGTCGCGCTCGTCTCGCGCCGCGGCTCGATCGACTGGCTGTGTTGGCCGCGCTTCGACTCGGGCGCGTGCTTTGCCGCGCTGCTCGGCACCTCTGAGCACGGCAGGTGGTTACTCGAAGCGACAGACGCCGACGCGACGATCACGCGCCGCTACCGTTCAAACACACTGATCCTCGAAACGACAATCGAAGTGCGCGACGGCGCGGCCACCGTCATCGACTTCATGCCGCTCCGCGGCCGCAACTCCGACATCGTCCGGCTCGTTCGCGGGGATCGTGGCACGGTGGAGATGCGTACGGAGCTCGTGCTGCGCTTCGACTACGGCCGGACAGTGCCGTGGGTGAGCCGGCTACCTGATGGGACGATCCGCGCGATCGCCGGGCCCGACATGGTCGTGATGCACACGCCCGTCGCGCTGCACGGCGAGAACCTCACCACCGTCGGCACGTTTCACGTCGAGGCCGGAAGTACGGTGCCGCTCGTGCTCACGCACGGCCCGTCGCATCTGCCGCCGCCGGAAGCGATCGACGTCGAAGCCGCGCTGGAAGCGACTGAAGACTTCTGGGTGGACTGGGCTGCGCGCAATCAGTCGCGCGGAGAGTGGTCGGACGCCGTCACGCGATCGCTGATCACGCTCAAAGCGCTGACTTACGCGCCCACCGGCGGCATGGTGGCCGCGCCAACGACGTCGCTGCCCGAAAAGATCGGTGGCGTGCGCAACTGGGACTACCGATTCTGCTGGCTGCGCGACGCGACGCTCACGCTGCTCGCGCTGATGAACGCCGGCTACTACGACGAAGCGCAGGCGTGGCGCGACTGGCTGCTGCGCGCCGCTGCCGGATCGCCTTCACAGTTGCAAATCATGTACGGCCTCGGTGGCGAGCGTCGTCTCACGGAGTACGAGGCGCTGTGGCTGCCCGGGTACGAGCGATCCGCGCCCGTGCGCATCGGCAACGCGGCGCACGGCCAGGTGCAACTCGACGTGTATGGCGAAGTCGTTGACACACTCTTCCAGGGCAAACGCGGCGGGCTCGACACGCGACCGGCGGACTGGGCGTTCCTGCGGTCAATCCTCGAGCATCTGGAGAAGGTGTGGAGCGAGCCGGACGAAGGAATCTGGGAGACACGCGGCGGGCGCCGCCACTTCACGTTTTCGAAAATCATGGCCTGGGTGGCGCTGGACCGTGGTGTTCGCGCGATCGAGGTGAACAAACTCGAGGGACCCGTTGCGCGATGGCGCGAAGTCCGTCAGCGCATTCACGCCGAGGTCTGTGCGCGCGGGTTCAACAGCGAACTGGGAAGCTTTGTCCAGTCCTACGATTCGAAGAATCTCGACGCGAGCCTGCTGCTCATTCCAACCACAGGCTTCCTGCCGCCAGCCGATCCGCGCGTTCGCGGCACCATCGAAGCGGTCGAACGCCATCTGTTCGTCGATGGGTTTCTGCTTCGCTACGACACGGAAACGACCGACGATGGGCTGCCGCCAGGGGAAGGAGCATTTCTGGCGTGCAGCTTCTGGCTGGTGGACGCACTGCTGCTCGTCGGCCGCGCCGATGATGCACGGCGGCTGTTCGAGCGCTTGCTTGGCTTGAGAAACGACGTCGGGTTGCTGTCCGAGCAGTACGACACGGAGGGGAAACGGCTCGTCGGAAACTTCCCCCAGGCGTTTTCACATGTCGCCCTGATCAACTCGGCACACAACCTTGGCCATGTCGCCAAGCCTGCTGAGCAACGAGCGTCGCGCGATAACGGCCAGGCGAAGCCGTGACAACTCCCAAACGTCCAACTCCCAACTCCCAAGAAGTTGGGAATTGGAAATTGGGAATTGGGAGTTGAGGGCGTCAGAAGGTGTATTTGACAGCGAGCTGCAGCACGCGCGGATCGAGAGCCGAGGTAATCGTCCCGAAGTTCGCTGCACCCAGTTGCGATGCCGGCGCACCGAAAGTTGCCGTGTTCAACAGATTGAACACTTCGGCGCGCAACTCGAACGCTCGCTCGCCCCCGAGGCGAATGAGACGCATCACTGCGAGATCGACATCGCGATACGTCGGACCACGCACAGGGTTCCTCGACGCGGTTCCGATCTGAAATTGATTCGCCGTGGCGAACGCCGCGGTGTTGAACCAGCGAGTGGGATTTCGCTCATCAGCCGGTAGTTCGGGATCGCCAACCAGATTCGGCCGCTGTGTCGTGAAACCTGCATACCCGAGCGAATTGGCCTGCGTGACCGCGACGGGAACGCCTGACTGCAACGTGACCACCGTGGCGACACTCCAGTCGCTGGCCAGCACTCCGAGAATCCCGCCTGGTTGCTTCCCGCGGCCCGCGCCGAACGGCAGATCCCAGACGACCGAGCCGCCGAAGTAGTGCGGAATGTCGCCGGTGGAATAGTCGTAATCGCGATCGAGATTGTGACTGTCCGCGACGGCGGCGTTGGTCAACGGCCCTGTGAGAATCGACGCGTCGAACACCGACGAGGCCGTGTCTTTCAGAGTCGAGTAGGTGTATGCGGCCGAGTAGGTCAGCCCCTTCGAGAAGCGCTGACGGATGCTGAACGCCACACCCTGGTAGTTCGTCACGCCGACATTGTTTCGATAGAAGCTGACGGCGGTGTACTCCGGGTACGGCTTCAGCAACTGCGCGCGCGTCACCGTCGGGTCGCCGATCGAGGATGAACGCGGAATGATCCCGAAATAGGGATTCGGAACTCTGACAAGCAGCGCCGAGCCGAGCGCGAGTTGTTCCTCGGTCAACTGGTTGATGTTGCTGTCAGGGATACCGACATGCGTGATCTTCGATCCGAGGTACGACACTTCGACGACCGTGTTCGTCGCTAGCTCCCGCTGCACCGACGCGTTCCACTGCTGCGCGTACCCTGAGCCGAGCCCGGCGTCCACAGTGAAGACGCCTTGTCCAAGGCCGGCGGCGGGAGTGTGATCGATCGGGGCCGTGGTCGGGCCGTTCGCCAGGACGAACGCCGGAGAAATGTTGTCGAGCGTTCGGAGCGTTGCCTCCTGCAGAAACGGAAACGTTGGCGTCGTGAACGGCGTGGTGATGCCGGCCATTTCGATCCAGATAAGCCCATAGCCTGAGCTCAGGACCATCTTGTCCGTGAGTTGATAGACGGCGCCAATGCGTGGGCCGAAATTGTTCTTCTTGAGCGGCCGCACGGGCTCGTCGCCCGGGTAATCGAGCAACCGGGTCTGCAGATTGAACACCGCGGTCTGGCCGTTGATCTCAGTCGATGGAAAGTTCAGCGTGTAGCGCAGCCCCGGGTTGATCGTCAGGCGATCGGAGACTTTCCAGTCGTCCTGAATGAAGTACTCCTGGATGTGCGCACGCTCCTTGATGTCTTCCTGCTGGAACGAGATCGCAAAATTCTGCACCTGGCCGAGCAGGAAGCTCGCGAACCCGTTGCCGGTGCCGGTCACGCCTGGTAGATCGCTGCCGACGGTGCTGAATGCGAAGTTGCCGGTGGGCCACGGGGGCTGAACCACGTTGAGCCGTTCCCAGCGCCAATCGAAGCCCATTTTCATGGTGTGCCGGCCCTTCAACCAGGTCAGCGAATCGGCTATTTCCGTGACGCTGGTGCTGAAGTCCGACGCCGTGTTCGTCGGAGATCCGATTTGCTGATAACCGTTGGGAGCGAAGGTGGGTAGCGTGTTCGCGAACGCGCCATTTAGCGGGATTCCCGGAATGTTGAGTGAACTGCCCGCCGGCCCGGACAATGCCGCCGCGCTTCGCTCGACCGAGCGACGCGTATCCCCGATGCGTACCTCATTCAGCAGGTTGCCTGAGAACTGGTGCTGATAATTCGAGGCAAACGCCCACGCCTTCGTTCGTTGCGGGCCTACCGCCACGCTGCCGGCCAGGATGGTTCCACTACCATCCGGAAACGCAGTGACAGGCTCGGCCTGGCCCGAGGCGTACGTCAGGCGGCCGAACACTTGATCCTTGCCTGAAGCCAACTTGTGATCGAGGCGCACGTCGCCTTGATCCTGGTTGTCGAGCTCGTTGGCCGTCCGGCTGTAGTTGTTCGACGTTCCGGCAGACGTCGGCAGCGGGTAGCGATCGAGCAGGGAGAGCGCGATGGGATCCATCGCACCTCTCGGGATGGTGTTGTTGGGAAATGGCTGGCGTGTCGACCCGACTGTGGTACGCGGATCGTAGATGGTCGGCACCCGCCCTGCGATCGCCTCTGTGAAGACTCCCTGCCGCTGCAACAGCGTCGGAACGACAGAGGTCACGGTTCTCGCAATCGACTGGCGCTGCCCCTGATAGTCAACAAAGAAGAACGTGCGGTCTTTCACGAGCGGTCCGCCGAGCACTCCGCCAAACTGGTTGCGCCGGTAGTCGGGCTTCACCGGGTTCGACTTTTGAAAATAGTTTCTGGCGTTCAGATTCTCGTTGCGAAAGAACTCGAATAACGTGCCGCGAAACTGGTTTCCACCAGCCTTCGTCGTCAGGTTCACCACGCCGCCATTGAACCGGCCGAACTCTGCGGGCGGGCTGTTACTTTCAATCTTGAACTCCTGGATGGCATCGACGATTGGGTAGTACGCAACCTGCCCGGGCTCCGGCTGCAGCACTGAAATACCGTCGAACAGATACTCGTTTGTGCGAGGCCGCCCACCATTGATCCTGGGAAGCAACGAATTGGGCGGCAATGCCACACCGGGGGCGATGGAGGCGAGCATGATGAACAGGCGGCCGTTCAGCGGCAGCTGCGTCACCTGTTCGTTCTCGATGACGGTACCAAGGCTTGCGGTTTCGACTCGCACAACCGGCGAATCGCCGACGACCGTCACCTTCTCCTGAATGCCTCCGACACTGAGGTCGAAATCGAGGCGCGCCTTCTCACCAGTCGTAATACGGATGCCTTCGCGGCGCACCGGCGTGAAGCCAGAGATTTCCACATCGACGGTGTAATCCCCAGGCGCCAGACTGGGCGCGGTATAGACGCCATCCTCGGTTGAAGCGACGACTCGCTGCCGATTCGTCCGCATTTCCGTGACGGTGACGGTCGCGCCGGGCACCGCCGCGCCGGCCTGATCCTTCACCACGCCGGTGATTTCTCCAGCCGCCACCTGGGCAAGCGCGGGCAACGCCGAGGCGAAGCACACATACGCGATGGTGAAGAACACTGCTACCCGGGTTCGTCTCAATCCAGCCTCCGAAGCTTGGCAATGTAGATCGGATTGAGGCGACTACTCAAATCGACTTGATTCGTATCGATCAGGAAATCTCTGCGCCGGCTACATCGATCGAGACCGACTTGATCAGGGCGTAGACATGTGCGCCCACGCCAAGCCCCAGGCGAGTGATCGCATCGCGGGTCACTTCGGCGAGCAACCGCACACCGCCGACCACGAGCTGCACGATGACATGATCGCCCCCGCCGTCGCCAGCAATCGCCGACACTGTCGCGGGCAACGCGTTGTGCAGGCTGAGGCCCTGCGGTTCGCTCGTCGCAAGAATCACGTCGCGCGCGGCAATACGCAATCGGACAGTCGCTCCTGCCTCGAGCGCACGATCGGCTGCGAACAACGAGCCGCCCTCGAACGCGAGTTCGAGAAGACCACGTTGGCGATCTCGAGCGACGACGCGCGCCTCGAACACACTTCCGAGGCCAACGGCGTCGCGAAGCCATGGCAGGTCGGTGCGGCTGGTGAGATCGGCAAGCGCCCCACAGGCGATCGCCTTCCCTTTCTCGAGAATGAGCAGTCGCGTCGCAAGGCGCACGACGTCGTCGAAGTCATGCGTGATGAGCACCAGGGGGATGTCGAGTGTTCGCCGCAACTCGTCGATCTCGTCCTGCAACCGTCGTCTCACCGTGCGATCGACTGCGGCAAACGGCTCATCGAGCAGGAGCACCGCGGGCTCGCGCGCGAGTGCACGGGCGAGCGCCACTCGCTGACGTTCACCGCCCGAGAGCTGCTGCGGCCGTCGATCCTGGTGATCGGACAAGTGCACGAGCGTGAGTAACTTCTCGGCTCGCGACCGCCGCTCGCTGGACGGACGATGGCCGAGCGCGGTCATGACGTTTCCGATGGCCGTGAGATGCGGGAAGAGCGCGTACTCCTGAAACACGACGCCAACGGCGCGACGATGAGGCGGAGCGAACGTGCCTGCCGCGGTGTTGCTCCAGGTGTGGCCACCGGCACGGATCGACGCGTGCGCGGGTCGATAGAGGCCGGCGATGCTGCGCAGGATCGTGGTCTTCCCGCTGCCCGACGCCCCAAAGATGGCGAGCACATCGCCCGGATCGCAGGTGAACTCGACATCGAGGGGAATCGGCGCCTGCTGCTGAACCCTGACGGACAGGCCGCGCTCAGCCACGTCGCAGACCCACGCGGCGAGAAAGCGTCGTCGTCAGCATCAGCGTGACGACGGCGATCGCGAGCAGCGTCGCCGCCATGATTCCCGCGCTGCGGTCGTCAAACGCCTGCATCCGGTCGTAGATGGCCACGCTCAGCGTGCGTGTTTCACCGGGAAGATTGCCGCCCACCATGAGGACGACGCCGAACTCGCCCAGCGTGTGCGCGAAGGTGAGGATCGCTGCGGTCAGAATCCCCGGCCACGCGAGTGGGACTTCGATCCGCGCAAAGCGTTGCCATGGGGTGAGGCCGCAACAGGCAGCCGCGTCTCGGACGTCTGATGGGATCGCTTCGAAGCCGCGCTGAATCGGCTGGACGACGAATGGGATGTTGGCGATCGCAGACGCGAGGAGCAGTCCTTCGAAGGAGAACGGCAGCGTCTGGCCGGCGAGCGATTGAAAGGCCTGGCCGAGCGGCGAGCGCGCGCCGAAGAGAACGAGGAGATAGAAGCCGAGCACCGTGGGCGGCAGGACGAGCGGGACAGTGACGAGCGCTTCGACGAGGACCTTGCCGCGAAACTGATGAACGGCCAAGAGGCGTCCGAACCAGATGCCGCACGGCAGCAGGATCGCGATCGTGCCGGCACCGAGCCAGAGCGAGACGCGCAGAGCCGTCCAGTCCATCTGCGGCTATTGTGGCACTCCGTACCCGTGCCTCCGAAGAATCGAGCGGGCTGTCTCGCCCTGAAGGTACGTGTAGAACTGCCTGGCGGTTGCACCCGCGCGCTTGAGAAGCACCATCCGCTGACGCAGCGGCGGATGATCGCTCTCGGGAATCAGTGCATACTTTCCGCGCTCGGCGAACCCGGGACCAAGCACCAGTGAGTACGCGATCAACCCGCCGGTCGCGTTTCCCGTTGTCGCGAACTGCGCCGCCTGCGCGATCGTGTCGCCGAGCACGAGTTGCGGACGAATCGCGTCCCACAATCCGCGCTTTTTCAGTACTGCTTCGGCCGCTTTGCCATACGGCGCGACGTCGGGGTTCGCGATCGCAAAGCGGCCGCTCTTGCCGCTCTTGATCAGGCGAGCGAGCCCATTGAGCCGTTCGTCAACGGTCAGCGGCGATCCATTCGGCGCAAAGATCGCAAGCCGGCCGGTCGCGTAGACGATGCCGGCATCGCGCGTGAGTCCGGCCTTCGTGAGCTGATTGGGGAACTCTTCGTCGGCGGCGAGAAACAACTCGAACGGCGCGCCGTCCTGGATCTGTCGCGTCAGCGTACCCGAGGCGCCGAACACGACTTCGACAGACATGCCGCGATCGGCTTTGAACTGACCCGCGATTTCAGTGAGCGCGAAGTTCAGATTGGCCGCTGCAGCAATCGTCGGCGGCCGTTGTGCCGAGGCGGTGCCGTCCAACACGACGGCAAATGCGAGCGCAGACAGCAGTGCGATGAGCCGCGACATCACTGAGGCTCAGTGTACAACGGTCTGAATCGTCTACTGATTCGTACTGTTTCGGCTGATTCCGTGAACCGGGCCGAATCACTCCGGCCCGGTTTCTTGGTGATCTGACTAACTCGACGCGCTCACTTCGGCGTGACGTGGATCAAGGCGCCGTTGGCGTTGTCTTCCAGCAGCCACAATGTGCCGTCCGGGGCTTCTGCCACGTCGCGGATACGCTTGCCTACACTCCATCGCTCGGCGAGCTTGGCGCCGCCCTTTCCGTCGAAGATGACGCGCGTGAGCGATTGCGTTCCGAGGCCGGCAATGATGCCGTTGCCATCCCACTGCGGGAAGGCCTGCTTGCCACGATAGAACATCAGATTGCCTGGCGCGACGACCGGCACCCAATAGATCGCCGGCTTCGCGAACTCAGGCCGCGTGTCGGGATGCGGGATCTCCACGCCGTTGTAGTTGGGAGCGTACCCAACCAGTGGCCAACCGTAGTTCTTGCCCTTCTCGATCAGGTTCAACTCGTCGCCGCCGCGCGGGCCGTGTTCGACCTCCCACAGTTCACCAGTCGGTGAAAAAGCCAAACCGTAGGGCGTGCGATGGCCCATCGTCCACGTTTCCGCGGGCGTGGCGTTTGCGCCCTGGTAGGTGTAGGTGCTCACCGTCTTCGCGGTCTTCGCCACCTCGGTGTCGGCGGGCGGATCGATCAGATTGACGGTGGCCGCCCCGGTCTTGCCGAAGTTGGGATTATCCGGTGCGGGCTTGCCATCCAGCGTGAGATGGAGAATCTTGCCGACGGGCTGATTCGGATCCTGGGCCGGTGTCATTCGCTGACGGTCGCCCACCGACAGAAACAGCGACTGGCCGTCCGGCGCGAAGGCCACTGCGGCGCCCTCTTGCCCACCCCGGCCTCTGGGCAGCTGACGCCACAGCACCTCGAGTTGCTGCAGGGCCGCGCCGCCGTTCGGGGCCAGATTGAGGCGCGCGCGAGCCAACGCCAAGCCACCGCCGTAGTCTCCCGGCTCGACGTAGGTGATATAGACGCGCTGATCGGTGGCGTACGTCGGAGAAAGGTAGATGCCGTGCATCCCGTTCTGTCCCTGCCAATAGACAGGGGGCGTGCCGGCCACCAGGGTCTTCTGCCCCTGCTGCGTCACCAGCCAGATCGGCCCGACTTTTTCGGTGATCAGCATGCGGCCGTCCGGCAGGAAGGCCATTCGCCAGGGCAGGGTAAACGTCGTCACGGTCGTCATGTTGAAGGGCACGCTGGCTTCGGGCTTCTGATCGCCCCCATTGACCTGCGCCCATGCCGCCGACGAGACCAAAGTAAGCAGCAACGCCGCTGTTGCTGATTTCATGTTCATCTCTCCTTCGCTCCGATTCGCATCAAGACTGATTGTATGTCCGCGTATAACTCTATGCCGTACGAGGCGCATCGCGCGCCTTGAAGGTTGCGTGCGCTGATTTTCACAGTCGCATCGCCTCGGTTCACACAGTGTAATCATTGAGACTAACAGACAGCGTATCTACCGCAGCCTGGCAGCACGCGAGAACGGAGATGATGATGAGAAGGATCGTGTTTGTGGCGGCAGTCGCCCTCGTTTTCGGTTCCACCTTGTACCTGGCCGCCCAGCAAGGTCCTCCACCGGCCGGTCCACCCGCTGGTCGTGGCGGCCCTCCCGGAGGCGGGCCCGAGAACGGCTTGAACCAGCGCCCGCCCAACGCCCCGGATCAAAAGGCCTCATTCAGCGGACAGACACGTGCGCCCGAGCAGAAGCTCGGAGTCGCCTTCAACGTCGTCACGGTCACCGAAGGGCTCGTCAACCCATGGGGCATGACGTTCCTGCCGGACGGGAAGATGCTCGTCACCGAGCGACCGGGCCGCCTGCGCGTTGTGAGCGCTGATGGCAAGACGATGTCTGAACCGGTGGCGGGGCTGCCGGCGGTTGACGGTCGCGGACAGGGCGGGCTGCTCGACGTCGCCCTCGATCCCGCGTTCGCGAAGAACGGTCTGATCTACTGGAGCTACGCCGAGCCGAAGGACAACATGATGAACAACACCGCGGTCGCTCGCGGCAAGTTCGTTGACGGCGCGGCGCCAAAGGTCGAGAACGTGGAGGTCATCTTCCATCAGGCGCCATCGCTCGCATCGCCACTGCATTACGGTGGACGTCTCGTCTTCAATCGCGACGGCACGCTCTTCATCACGCTTGGCGAGCGGTCGATCACTGAAGGTCGCATGCAGGCGCAGCGCATGGATGGACTGCTCGGCAAGATCGTTCGCCTCAACCCCGATGGATCGATCCCGAAGGACAACCCGTTCGTGGGCAAAGAAGGCGTGCGCCCGGAGATCTGGTCGTACGGTCATCGCAACGTGCAGGCGGCGGCGCTCAATCCAGCAACCGGCGAGTTGTGGGAAGTCGAGCACGGCACGCGTGGGGGCGATGAAGTGAACGTGTCGCGGAAGGGCAAGGACTACGGCTGGCCGACGATCGCGTATGGCATCGAGTATCAGGGCCCGCCGATCACCGGTGGCATCCAGCACAAAGAAGGCATGGAGCAGCCGC
>Ga0315912_10001214_pt1 | contig 33466 bp, 29 predicted proteins | sample VfabasoilMG_FD_204469 | JGI IMG/M metagenome (GOLD analysis project Ga0315912, IMG submission 204469) | Garden soil microbial communities collected in Santa Monica, California, United States - V. faba soil | ecosystem: Environmental > Terrestrial > Soil > Garden | place: USA: California... | reverse complement strand
GCCCTCCGGCCTGCCAGCCTGAGGCGTCACCCATGGACTGGGCCGACTGGGACACATGTGCCCGGACGTTTTCGGGACAGATGTGACCGGTTAGGACCCGCTGCGGCCCATGGGACGGCCTCGCGTCGACGCCCCCCTGCCATGGCGCCGTCGGGCCCTTCGTCGCGCCGCGCGACAACGGCGCGGTGCTCACTCCGGGCGGGCGAACGGGCGAGGGGTCGCCGAGGCTCGCTGCGCTTCGCATTGAGACGAATGGGCGGGCTGGCCGAGGGCCGGTCCAGCTCCGGGGGCTCGGCGTAGGCGCTGCGCCTCTTCGGTGCCGTGCAGCCCCGCTCCCCGCATCTCGGGGCGAAGCGCAGCGAGCCTCGGCAGGCTAGCGCCAGTGCGCCCGCTGGGGGAGAGTGGTGGGCCTTGTCGCGCGGCGCGACGCAGGGCCCGACGGCGTCAGGGCGAGGGGTCTCGTCGCAGCGACTTTGGGGCCCGGACAGTGCGTTCTCCGGGGTGCCCCGGGCGGGTCGGGCGGGCAGCCACGGAGCAAGACGAGACCCCTCGCCATGATGCCCCAAGGGCCCGGCCCGCCCGCGCGCGACCGTCCCCCGCGCGAGCCACTCCAAGACCAGGCCCACCCGTCGATGCGTCCGTCGTCTCGCAGAACAGTCTGGTGACTGGCCGACCTCGCGCGCGGAGGAGCGGCACCCGCGAGGGCTCGGTGCGCGTGCCGCCCGCAGCTCGGTGCGTTACGCACCAAGCCTTGGTGACTCTCCGCGCCGACACGCACTCCCGACAGGCGCGCCACCACGCCCGCGACCGGCAGCCGGCACTCGCAACCCAGCGCCTGGCGCCTAGACTGCTCCGATGCTGACGCTCGTCGTGGTCATCGTCTATGTGGTCGTGCTGGTCGGCATCGGCCTCATCAAGCTGCGCTCGGTGCACGACACCACCGGTTTCCTGCTGGCGGGGCGGGGGCTCGGGCTGTTCGTGCTGCTCGGCACGCTGCTCGCCACGTGGACCGGCACGGGCTCGATCTTCGGCAACGCCGAGGAGGCCTATCGTGTCGGGCTGCCCAGCCTGGTGATGACGCTCGCCTCTGCGGCCGGCATCGTGGGGCTGATCGTCATGGCGCCGCGCGTGCGGCGCGCGGGGCGCTTCACGCTGCAGGAGCTGCTCGAGGAGCGCTTCGGGCCGCTGGCGCGCGTGCTCGGCACGCTCACGCTGGTCGCGGCCTACCTCGTGATCGTCAGCTACCAGCTGCGGGCGGCGGGCGCGGTGCTCGACGGCGTGCTCGACGGCGTGCCGTGGGGCGGTGCGGGCGATGCGGGTGCGGCGGGCAGTGCCGGCGCGGCGCAGACGCTCGGCGACGTGGGCCGTTCGCTCGGCCTGCGTCTCGACGCGCTGCTCTCCGCCTGCGGCTTGCCGGTGGAGCACGAGGGCAGCAGTGCGAGCCTGCTCGCGGTGGCGCTGCTCATCGCGAGCTACACCGCGATCGCGGGGCTCATGAGCGTGGCGACCACCGACGTGTTCAATGGCCTGCTCATGCTGTGCGGCGTGCTCATCGTGCTGCCAGTGGTGTGGCTGGCGGTCGCGCATGGCGCGGGAGGCGCGGGCGGAGCGCTCGGAGCGATCGGTGCAGGCGGCGCGGCCGCCGGGCCCGGAGCCGGAGCGGACCTGGGCGCGAGCGGCGTCGTCGACGCGGTGTTGCAGCGCCTGCCGGAGCCGGCGCGCCAGGTCGGCGGGCACTACAGCGTCTTCGACCTGCTCTCGCGCCTGCTGCCGGGCTTCCTGCTGGTGCTCGGCGACGCCAACCTGCACCAGCGCTTCGCCGCGGCCGCCAGCCCAGCCACGGCGCGCAACGCGGCGCTGCTGCTCATCCCGGGCACGATGCTCGTGGACGCGGTGATCATCCTTGCCGCCGTCGGCGGCAGCGTGCTGCTGCCCGGAATGGCGAACCCGGGGCACGTCATGCTGCAGCTCGGGCTCGACGGCGGGCTGCTCCCGCCGCTGCTCGGCGCGCTGCTCGTGGCCAGCATCCTGGCCATCATCGTGTCCACGGCCGACAGCTTCCTGCTCACCTGCGCCGCGTCGATCGTGCGCGACGTCTACCGGCGCTTCCTGCGGCCGCGGGCCAGCGAGCGCGAGCTGCTGCTCGCCGCGCGCCTGCTCGTGCTCCTGCTCGGCGGGTTGGCGTTCCTGCTCGCGCTGCAGTCGCGCGGCTTCTTCCAGATCTCGCTCTTCGCCTACACGATCTATGGTGTCGGCATCACGCCAGCGCTGCTCGCCGCGCTCTTCTGGAAGCGTGCGACGCCGGCGGGCGCGGTGGCCTCGATGCTCGTCGCGCCGGCCTGCGCCGTGCTGTGGCGCAACCTCGCGCTGGGCGAGCCGGCGGCGCGCTGGCTCGGGCAGCCTGCCGGCACCAGCATCGACGCGGTCGTGCCATCGATCCTCGTCGCGGTGCTGGTGCTCGTCACGGTGAGCCTGGCGGGGCGGCCGCGGGCCGCTCAGCCCGCGGCCTGATCGACTCTGCTGCACCGCAGCCTGTCGCCATGCGTTGCATGACGCGGACGCCACCGCCACGTGCGGCCGGTCTGCCGCGGCAGCGGCTCAGGCCGCGGCGGCCTCATCGGCCGCCTGCGCCTGGAGCGGGAAGAGTGCTTCGATGTGGCGCCTGAGCTCCCCGGTGCGCGCCACGGCGAGGCAAGCTTGAACCGCCGCTGACACACCGAGGGCAAGGTATGCGCAACCCAGAACCAGTGAGAGCGCGTGTGGTGCGTGCGCATTCACCGCGAATTTCACCGCGCTCATGGCGAGCCACACTGCGCAGAGTGCGAGCCCCCACCACCGTGAACGGACGGCTCGCAGCTGCAGTTGACGCGCGGCAGCGACGTAGGCGCCTTGTTGGATGAGCACGCGATCCGCATAGAGGTGGAGCCAGCGAAAGCGCTCGAGCTCCTGCACCGCAAGGTCCTCGGGCGTCTCAGACGTCGTCACGGAAGGCCTCCTCTGTCGTCCGCGCGCCGCTCAGCCCGCCGCCTGATCCCAGTACTCACCGGGCACATAGTTGCCGAAGTACCAGAGGTGGCCGCCGATGTCGCGCACCATGTAGCCGCGCGCGCCGTAGTGTTCGTCCTGCAGGGCGCGCACGAGCACGGCGCCGGCCGCCAGCGCGCGCGCGCAGTGCGCATCGGGGTCGGCGACATGCACGCACAAGCCCTGGCCCTGCACCTCCAGGTCGCGCGGCGGCAGGCGCCCGTCGGCGGGCTTCGGCGAACTCACCATGATGACGCCGGGCCCCAGGCTCAGCTCCGAGTGCATCACGCCGCCGTCCGGCGCCGGCACCACCATGCGCCGCCGGAAGCCGAAGGCCCGGCAGAGCCACTCGATCGCGGCCGGCGCGTCGGCGTAGGTGAGCGATGGGTAGATGTTCGAGGTCACGGGCGGGTGGCCGGGCATGGCGTGGCTCGGGGTGGGGGTGGGGATGGCCATGGGATGGGGCAGTGTGAAGGTGAGATGCGAAGTGGGTGACGCAAGCGAGCAGTCCCGCGCTTCAAGGTGTTGCCCACTGCTCACCCGTCTTGTCGCAGACGAAGATCAGGTGGCAACGCTCACCGCAACCGATGCCCGTGGGCTTGCACTCGCTGCACGGCAGCACCATTCGGGAACTCTCTGCGCGCAGCGCGCGGAATCGTTCGGCGTCCTCGGGGTGGGCACGAGCGCCGAGGTCCAGGATGTCGAGCGGGGCCCTGTGCAATGGCAGCGACTGCGCGACCTGCACGTAGAAGGCGGCTGGGAGCGCACCCGGATACGCCGCTTCGGTCGCTTCGAGCTGGTTCAGCACCGCCGCAGCCTGGCCTCGTCCCGCGCAGGCGAGGATCTCGATCTCGGTGCGCTCGACTGCTGCCGCACGATCGAGCGCCTCGGCCGGCACGCGCTCGATCAGGGCCTGGGCCGCAGCGTAGTCCCCGCGCTGAATGCACTCGCGCGCCTGGGCCATGAGATGGGAGGTTGCGTCGTCCGCGGTGCGCCCGCAGCCGAGCGAGAGCATGAGCAGCAGGCCGGCGGCTGTGGCATGTCGGAGTGCGGCTAGGGCGCGCACCTCAGGTCGCAGTCTGCGCAGCGGGAGTCTGGCGTGCGACGAGTGCGCACAGCAGGAAGGCCAGGCCGACGTACGCGTAGCCGATGGGCACCGCCAGGAGGCCGATCCATGTGGACTCGCGCAGCGACTCGATCGTGAGTTGCCGTGTCGGATCGAAGCTGAAGCCGGACGGGTCGAGCAGGACGAGCAGCGCAGCGAAGATCAACGGCATGCACAGCGCGGCGCGACGCAGGGTGCGTTCGCTCTTGCGCATCGACCAGAGCAGCACGAGGTTCGCGAAGATCAGATAGACGGGGCCGACGACGAAGAGCGAGACGACGAGCCAGGTCGCCAGCACACGCAGGATGCCTCCCGCATCCGTTGCGCTCAGCGAGTAGCCGAGCAGCATCGGAACGACCAGCGGCAACGCGAGCGACGCGCGCAAGGTGACGACGGCGTGCGAGGAGACCGACGCGTGCGAGGAAGCGGTTGGCGTCATGCGCAGGCTCCACGTCCGAGGGGCGCAGCCCACGCCTTGGACGACCTGCCCAAGTTAGCAGCGGCCCGCGGGATCGTCCACGCGCGGGACGCACGTCGGGACCTCCTCCACCGAGGCGACAACTACCCTGACACCGGGGGGACGCCGACGCCGCCGCAGCAGGGTCAAGAACTTGCTGCGCACTGACTCCAGCACGTCGGACAGGTCGCCTGCGCTCAGCCGGCGCGCCACACGGAAGACGGGACGAGCGTTGCCTGCCTCACGATGGAACACGCCATCCAGCACGAGCGCGTGGAAGTGCACGTTCAAGTTGAGCGACCCGCCGAAGCGCTGTACGCAGACCACTGCGCTCGAGCGACCGTCGGCCACGCCCTGCTGGCACGCTCCACGGCGCAGCTCGGCCAACACTGTGTCGATGAATGCGGTCCGCACTCCGCGACACAGGTCGCGATCGAAGGCCACGGCGAAGCGCAGCCCGAACGGCAGCGACAGCACCCACTGCCGCACGGGCGCGAGCGGCAGCACGTTGTCCACGAGGTGAGCCGCAATGTCCGCCATGCGCCGGCCGCCGCACGACGGACAGATGCCACGGCCCTCGCACGCTGTGCGGCATCCTCGTCACGCTCGTCGGCCAGGGCATGACGCTGCAGACCGTCGTGCGCCTGCTGCGCAGCCGCGACGACGCGACGGCCGCCGAGGAGCGCGTCGCGCGCGAGCGGCTGCTCAGCGCCGGTATCGAGCGCCCGGACGCCTTCTGCTCCGAGATGAGCTGCCCGCTCTCGGTGCACCACTGGTGCGCGCCGCTGTGGCCGAGGCCCAGGACGAGGCGCTCCTGTGCCTGCGCGACACGGGCGCGATCAACGACAAGACTTACGTCGCGCTGCAGCTCGAGCTCGACCGCGGCGCGCATGCCGGTCGGCAGGCGGCTGAAGGCGCGGCCTGTGACGCCGCGCGCCGCGCCCCGCCCGCTGCCATGCGGGCGGGGCGCACCGCGCTCGGACTGACAAGCAGGATTGAAATCGTTGGGGAATCCGCGCTGGCATTCGACCCTGCCACGCTCACCAGGACTGTCTTGCTCGACTCTCGAGGAGGCTCTCCAAGCCGCTCCGGCGGCCGTAGGGCATTGGGTGTCGAGTCGGGACGCCGATTCAGCGCTTGAATCGCTCGGGAGTCAGGTGAGACGAATCCTGGTATCCTGCCAACGAGCAGGACACGACGGGCACGGAGTGGAAGCCCTCTGCGCTCGCGGGCAGGAGTGGGTCTCGGAGGACTTGATGATGCATGCAGCAAGGGTCTTTGTGGCCTGCGTCCTCCTCGTTGCTGCCGCGGGGATCCCGGCGCAGGTGAAACCGAAACTGGCGCTGCAGGGCTCTCCGTACTTCGGTGGAGACATGGCGCTCACGCTCAGTGAGCCGACCTCGGGCGGACAGTTCGCCTGGGCGGCTCTCGGCTTCGATCCGGCTCCGCTGCACGCCCTGGTGCCTACCGCCATCGGTCCCTGGGCCATCGGCACGCTCCTCAAGGTGATCCCCGCTGGCTTCATGCCGGCCAATGGTCGGCTCGACGTGCTCTTCAACGTCGGGCCGGTCATCCCGAGCGCAATCGGAATGCACCTCGTGGTGCACGGCTACGTGCTCGAGAGGCTGAGCAACCCGGCGACCTTGCCGCTCGACCTCCCGTACTTCGAGGCCGATGCAGCCCAGGTCATCACGGCACCTAACCCCGTGTCCGGCGAGCAATTCGGAGAAAAGGTCGCATTCGCTGACCTGAATGGCGACGGCGCCCAGGATCTCGTCGTCGGATGCTGGTTCGCAAACGTGGGCGGCATCCCGTATGCAGGTCGCGCGTACGTCTTCTGGGGTCCGGACTTCGCATCCTCGGTAACTCTCGAGTCGCCTCAGCCCATCGAACGAGGCGAGTTCGCCGGCGAGGTCGGCATCGGCGACATCGACGGCGATGGTCAAGTGGATTTGGTCCTGGGAGAGACGCCGGGTGTCTCACCCATCCCTCCCACGGCCAGTGCGCACCTGTACGTGTACTGGGGTGGGCTCGGTTTCTCTGGAGATGCACCGGGCTGGACCGTCGCGAGTGGTGGTTCCGGCCCGAGCTACGCCTTGTTCGGCCGTTGCATGGCGGTCGGCGATTTCGACGACGACGGCGCCGCCGACGTCGCAGTGGGACGAATCGTTGCATCCGTCGGAGGCCAGGCCAATGCAGGCTTGGTCGAAGTGTACTGGGGGCCGACGCTCCAGTCCGTCACGACGATCTCTTCTCCGACACCGGCTACCAATGCGTCCTTCGGATCGCGATTGCTTGCCAGCGACCTCTCCGGCGACGGCATTGTGGACCTTGTTGTGGCGGTTCCACAGGAGGACGTTGGAGGCATCCTCAACATCGGTCGAATCTACGTGTTCACCGGGCCGTCCCTTGCGCTCGCCCAGCCCCCCATTGAGAACCCCATACCCGCGGGCCCCAACTCACGCTTCGGCAATTCGTTGGCAGCCGATGACCTGCAAGGCGATGGACTGATCGATCTCGTCACCACTGATGAGCGCGACCACGCCTATATCTTCTGGGCGCCTGCGTTCACGACTTATTCGGTCATCGACCGCCCACCATCGGTTCATGCGCAGGGTGAGGACAGCCCATCATACGGATACGAGTCCGTTGTCGGCGACATGAACGGTGATGGCTGGAACGATGTCGTGGTGAACGACCCCTACACTGGACCGATTGGGAGCTGCTCATTCAATCCTGGTGGCGCGGTGTTCATCGCCCTGGGGCCGTATTTTGCAACCCACAACGTACTCTTTGATGCGACGCCGCAATGTATGTCCTTCTTCGGTTGGTCGCTGGGCACAGGTGATTTGGATGGCGATGGCGCTCAGGAGCTGGCCACCGGAAACGATTTCGCCGACGTCAACGGCGTTGGCGGAGGAAAGATCATGGTGTTTGGTCGATAGTATTATCTGAACTTCAGCAGATGATGTCTACAAGTGATGTCTACAAGGAGGGGATACATGAAGAACAAAATGCGAAAGGTGTGCTTAAGGGCTGCACTGCTCGGGAGTGGATTGAGTCTGACCTTGCCGGCGACAGCATTTGGTCAGTCGACCGTCTACGTCGATGCCGACAACGGCGACGACTCCAGTGGTGACGGCTCGGAGGTGACACCGTGGAGGAGAATCAACCGAGCCGTCGCCGCGGCTGAAGAACCTCTCAGCATCATCGACCGCATCGTGATCAAAGCCGGCATCTACGACCAAGCGGTTGAGACGGTGGCTGGTGCTGGTGGATTTCCGATCGAACTCACGTTGCCCCTGGAGTTCGAGGCCTACGACGACGAGGACCTGCCGGTCATCGGAGGCGGTGTCGAAGACACGACAGTTCGTGCGCTCTTCGAAGTCGTCACCGAGACTGCCGAACAGGACCTGCAGGGTGTCGTCTTCCGAAACCTCGTCTTCTCCGGAGAGGACAGCTCGGGCGTGAACGCGCCAGGCGCCTTGTACATCGAGTCCAGCAACGGCCGGAAGGCGCAGGTCGTCGTCGACAACTGCGTCATCCGTCGTTCGGAGATGAACGACTCCGGTGGTGGTGGCCACCCGTCGATCCACGCGATCGGCGGATACAAGCCGGCCGGCAACAACCCCGAAGCACCCTTGAGCCTCGAGGTCATCGCGTGTAGGGTCGAGGCCAATGCAAGCGGAGGGGTTGTCGTCGACCTCGGGAAGGACTGCTCGGATACCAACGCCCAGCGGGGACTGATCGACCTGACCGTGCACACGGTGACCGTGGTGCAGGACAATCAGATCCGGGGCTGTGGCCTGCGCGCGCTTTCGTTCGAGTGCATGACGGACGGCGTCTCGGGCTCGGGCCTGAATATCCAGTCGTGGAAGGTCGACCGCAACATCATCACGGACAACCTTGGGTACGGCCTGGTTGTCGACGGCGGATCGAACCTGTCCAATTCGTACCTGCGTATCTACGCGCGCGGCAACGTGATGGCCAACAACGGGAAGAGCGGAGTCTACGTCAGCGTCGAGAACTACGGCACTGGCTATGGAAGTGGTGAAGTCGGGCTCCTTTGGTGCACGATGACGGGCAACGCCGAGTACGGCATCGAGGTCCCGTCCGGTTCGGCGCCCGAGTACTTGGGCTACCTTCAGAACTGCATCGTCTGGGGAAACACGTTGGGAAGCGCCGTGGGCTGGTATCCCTGTCTCAACGCGGCGTCGGGCGGCTTCCATCACAATGTCTGGGAGTGCTTCGGCCCCGATTGCCTCGATGCTGAAGACTATCCTTGCGTCGCGTCCGGATGCAATCCGGCATCGAGCACCGGCTACAACATGGATGTGGACCCGGACATGGTCGATCCCGGCTCGGGCGACGTCCACCTCGCGCAGGGCTCGTGCTGCATCGACCGCGGCACGAACTCGCCGACGACCGTCGCCAAGACGGGCTACACCACGGACATCGACGGCGAGAGTCGCCTGTGGGACGGCGATGGCAACGGGAGCCGCGTCGCCGACATCGGTGCCGACGAGTACCACCCGTAGCCCGTAGCCGAGAGGTAGCCACGGCTCTGCCGCGGACGAACCCAGGCTCGATTAGGCAGAGGGCAGCCGCTCCTGGAGATCTGAGAGCAACTCCCGGCCCAGCGGCTCGTCGCCGAAGGTGCCGACCCGGATCCAGACCCGGCTCACCTCGGGACCGAGGCGACAACTACCCTGACACCGGGGGGACGCCGACGCCGGACTCAACCCGCACTCGTCGTGCGGCCGTGCAGGCCGTGCGCATCGGCCGCCGCGAATCGCTGCAGGGCCGCCCGACTGCGCCACCACAGCCAGGCGGTCTGGCACAGCCCGGCCACCACGAACGCGCCCACCGCCCAGTGCAGGCCGGGCCAGCCCGCGCTGTCGGTCGCCACGCCGAGCAGCAGCAGGCCCGCGGCCAGCGCGCCGAACAGCACCACGGCCTCGGTGATGGGGCGCGTCGTGCGGGCGCGCACCAGCGCCCCCTGGTAGAGCGACTGCTGCGCGGCGTACCCCGGCATGAGCACCGAGAGCGCCGTGCCCAGCACGCACAGCGCGGCGATGTCGGCCGGCAGGTCGCACACCGTGCCGTACCAGAAGTGCGCCACGGGCGGCAGGGCGAGCAGCGCGAGCACGGCCATGGTGCCGAGCGAGAGGATGCGCTGGAAGCGGCGCAGCGCGGCCACGGCCCCCGGCTCGCCCAGCAGCGTGACCACCACCTCGTTGAAGGCCATGCCCAGGCTGCGCGTCATGAACACCATGCCGTGCAGCGCCGGCCAGGCCGCCATGGACAGGAGCGGCGCGCCCATGCGCGTCATGCTCGCCGCGCCGAGCGGCTGGATGACGAGCGTCACCAGCGGCGTGAGCGCCAGCGGCACGTAGAAGCGCAGGAATGTGCGCACCGTGAGCGGCTCGCCGTGCGCCGGAGCGGGGAACACGCTGCCGCGCAGCACCGGCCGCACGCAGACGCCGATGTAGAGCGCCTCGGCCACCACGCCGGTGGCGATGGCCGCGGTGCCCACGACGATGCCCGACCAGTGCATCACCAGCGTGCCGATGGCCAGCGCCGACGCGTTGGCCAGCAGGCGCACGACCGTGCCGCGCCACACCACGCCGCCGTGCCCGAAGCGGATGAGCACGCCCTGCTGGAAGCGCCGCGACGCGATGGCCCAGGTCCACGGCAGCATGATGCGCAGGCCGACGCGCGCCGACTCGCGCACCGCCTCGAGCACGCCGAGCACCTGGTCCGCGAGCACGTCGAAGAGCGGCGTGAACGCCACCAGCGCATGGCAGGCCGTGAGCGCGCCGCCCGCCGCGAGCATGAAGCGTCGCACCTGCAGATACGCCCGCCGGTGCGTGCACAGCGCCGTGGACGCGGCCAGCAGCATGATGATGGGCGCCTCGATCACGAGCGCCATGGGGAAGACCACCGAGCCGTAGGCCGCCAGGTGCGTCGTCTCGTCCGGCAGCCGCCCGACCACGGCCGTGAGCAGCGGCAGCTCCACCGACATGAGCAGCCAGCTCGTCGCGAGGGGCAGCCAGAGGCGCAGCACGTGCGCCGCGGACATCGCGGGCGCGCGTGCGTCGTTGGGCGGGTCGCGCGACGCTGCGCTTCCGGGAGCGCTCGAGAGCGCACTCACGGGCGCGGCGGATCCTGCGGGCGCGCGGGCGGCAGCTCGCAGGCGCCGTCGTCGCACGTCCGCCCGAACAGCCGCCCGAGGCGCACGCGGTGGCGCGCGAAGAGTGTGTAGCCGCGGTCCACGAGCCAGCGCAGGCCGGGCCAGGTGGTCGGTGCGACGAGCCAGCCGAGGCCCACCGCGCGATAGGCGGCGCGTAAGACGTCCACGCGGCGCACGAGCGTGCCGTCGGCGAGCACGCCGTGCAGCACGGCCTGCAGCTCGGGCAGCGTCGTGCCGTACGCGGCCGCGTCGAAGCCCGGCGCTGCGATGTCCACGAAGGCCAGGCGCCCGGCGCGATCGCGGCGCGCCAGGAAGGCGACCTCGCGCTGGCAGAACGGGCAGTGCCCGTCGTGGAGCAGGGTCAGCTCGGGGCGCGGCGCGGTGGGAGCAGCAGCGAGCGTGCCGGGCGTGCCCGGCGTGTCGCCGCTCGAGCTGCGAGCTGCCCCGGCTGGTGCCTTCGGCCGCTCATCCATCGACGGGCCGCTCCGGCGTGTCGAGCAGCAACTGGTAGAACGCGAGGTCGAGCCAGCGCCCGAACTTGAAGCCCGCCTGCCGCACGGTGCCGGCGTGCACGAAGCCGAGGCTCTCGTGCAGCGCGATGCTGGCGCGGTTCTCGACGTCGATGCCGCCGATGAGCTGGTGGCGCTGCTGGTCGCGCGCCGCGGCGATGAGCTGTGTCAGCAGCGCGCGTCCGACGCCGCGCCGGCGCTGGTCCTCGCGCACGTAGACCGAGTGCTCGACCGAGTACTTGTAGGCCGCGTGCGGGCGGAAGGGGCCGAAGGTGGCGAAGCCGAGCAGGCGATCGTCGTCGTCCACCGCACCGAGCACCGGGAAGCCGCCCGCCTGCTTGGCCTCGAACCAGGCGCGCATGCTCGCGCGCGGTCGCGGCGCGTACTCGTAGAGCGCCGTCGAATGCAGGATGGCGTCGTTGAGGAGCGCGAGGATCGCGTCGGCATGCTCGGCGTGCGTGCAGGGGACGATGCGCATGGGGTTCGGGGGGGACGGACGCGTTGAGTGGCGTGGGGGGGGGGACAGGTCAAGCGGGGGCAGGCGAGCGCATCATGCTGGCCCAGGGGTGTGGGGCGCGCCAGTTGCAACGGGGAGATGGGGGCCCGAAGCAGCCGGCAGCCACGAATGAGCAGCACGTCGTCCCGCGCCGCCTGCCTGCGCTTCCGGGACAGGTCGGCGCAAGATCGTCGCGGCGCTCACGCGAGCTGCCGCCTCGGCGAGACCCTCCCGGCGCTGGTGCCGAGCCTCGGATCAGGAGCGACGAGCCCGCCGCTTCCGCCGGTTCCCATGGCCGACCTCGATCGGCTGCCCCGTGAGCTCGCTGTAGAGCACATCCGGATCCAGGTCGGCGCCGTGGGGCCAGACGACGGTTCCGAGCTGCTTGTCCACGCGCACCCTTGCGAACTCCTGCTCGTCCCTCAGCGGCGCGAACACCCCGCGAAACCGGATCAGGCGACCGAGATCGAGTTCACCCTGCGCGCCGGCTTCGAACCGCAGGTGAATCCGATGGCCGCCCAAGGCGCGGACCTCGACGATGTCCTCGAGCATGGTCACTCCAGGGGCGTGATCCTGGTGGAACATCGTGATGACGATGCCGAAGCAGCGGCTGACCTCGGGCATGCAGCGGGCGGACGGGCCGGTCAGCCTGTTGTTTCGCGGAACTTCATTCGCGCCTCGCCATCGACTCGAACTCCGGGAGCGCCCGGCCCTGAGGTCCAGCACCGTGACGGAGTTGCCTGGCGCGTCGGCGCGCTCGCGTCCCGCGCCCAGGAAGCGGTCGCCGCGGCGCCTCAGCAGGTCGATCTCCGCGGGCTGCGTGGCCCTGGAGCAGGCCTCATCGTGCGGATCGCTCGCCCCCCGCCACGCGCGCATCTCGTGACGTATCACGGCGTGCTGGCACCGGCCTCGGCACTGCGGGCGTCGATCGTGCCGTGGCCGCCGACCGGAGAGGGCACTGCTGACAGAGTCGCTGCCGGTGTCGGTCGATGTGCCGGCCAGCGCTCAGCGCGCCATCGCGGCCGACCCCCGTGGGCGGACCTGCTGAAGCGCGTCTTCGCGGTGGACGTGCTGCCCTGGCCCGGCTGCGGCGGCCGGCGCAAGATCATCGCGTCTTCGGCCTCGTCCGATCGTTGCCATGCAGCTTCATCCGGGATCTCTCCCGTGATCTGGTGGTCGTCAAGCAATCCCAGGATCACAGGGAGTCCCGGATGAAGAACATCCCCGGACGGCACAGCTAGACTGTCGCCATGGGTCGACAGTGGCTGCAGAAGCACCGGAACCTCAACGCCAACAAGCGCGCCAAGATCACCACCCGGCTCGTGCGCGAGGTGACCATCGCCGCCAAGCTCGGCGTGCCCGACCCGAACATGAACGCGCGCCTGGCGGTCGCGATCGAGGCGGCGCGCAAGCAGTCGGTGTCCAACGACGTCATCGCGCGCGCCATCAGGAAGAGCCAAGGGGGGCCGGCGGGCGGCGCCGAGCTGGCCCTGGTCACCTTCGAGGGCATGTCGCCGCAGGGCGTGCCGGTGATCGTCGAGTGCCTGACCGACAACAGGAACCGCACGGCGCCGGACATGCGCACGCTGTTCCGCGGCGGTCAGCTCGGCGCGAAGGTGCTGTTCTTCTTCGAACACGTCGGCATGATCGAGGCCACGCACCCGACCGGCGGCCTGGATCTCGAGACGGTCGCCATCGAAGCCGGCGCGCAGGAGTTCGAGGCCGACGACGCGCCCGAGGGCGGCAGCGCGGCGCACTTCTACACCAGCCCCAAGGACCTGGACGCGGCCACCGCCCACCTCCGCGCGCAGGGCTGGTCCGTGGTGCAGTCCGAGATGGGCTACAAGGCCAAGCAGCCGGCTGCGCTCTCACCCGAGGACCGCCAGGCGCACGAGGCCTTCCTCGAGGCCATCGACGACCACGACGACTGCCACCGCATCTACACCGCCTGAGCGGGGGCCCCGCGTGGGCCGGGCCAGGGCGCGCGGCGCTGCGCACTAGGTGGTAGCGCGCGACCGACTTGTGCTCGGAACACGGGCCGAGTGCCGGCGCTCATGGAATCCTCGCAGGGGTGGGGTTCAATCCAGGGAGCCGCAGGAACGAGCCATGACCATCGACCCCACGCTCGCCGCACCGCCCGCGACTGAGGAACGAGCACACACGGCGGAAGCGCACAGCGCCACATCCGAACTCATCCGCGAGCTCCAGCTCGTGCGCACCGAGATGCTGCGCTGGGAAGAAGTGGGCATGCGTCGCGCGCCGCACATCCACCCCTCCTACGACCTGAGCGCCCGCAACCTGCTGCACTACCTCGCGCTGCGCAGCCGGGACGTACGGGCACTGCAGGAGGCGCTGCGGGCGCGCGGGCTCTCGTCGCTCGGCCGCGCCGAGGCGCACGCGCGCTGCACCGTCGAGAGCGTGCTCGACGTGCTCGCACGCCTGGACGGCCGCGCCGCGGCTGCGCCGGAACCGAGCGAACGCTTCCCCGGCTTCGGTGACGGACGCCGCCTGCTCGACAAGCACGCCCAGGCACTCCTGGGGCCGGAGCAGCCCGGCCGGCGCGTGCGCATCATGGTGACCATGTCGAGCGAGGCCGCCGACGACGTCGCGCTGGTGCGCGGGCTGCTCGAGCGGGGCATGGACTGCGCGCGCATCAACTGCGCTCACGACAGCGCCGCGGCCTGGAAGCGCATGATCGACAACCTGCGCCACGCCGAGAGCGTGACGGGCCGCAGCTGCCGCGTGCTGATGGACCTCGCCGGACCCAAGCTGCGCACCGGCCCCATCGTGCCGGGCCCCGCCGTGCTCAAGCTCCGCCCGCAGCGCGACGCCCTCGGTAGGCTGGTGCGCCCGCAGCGGGTGTGGCTCACGGACGAGGACGATCCGGCGCCGCCGCCGGCCGAGGCGGGGGCCGTCGTGCCGGTACGAGGCCTCGGGTTCACGCGGCTCGACGCGGGCGACGTGCTCGACTTCGAGGACGCCCGCGGTGCCGCGCGGCAGCTGCGCATCGTGCGCCGCCTCGAGGGCGGCGCCTGGGCCGAACTCGAGCGCACGGCCTATCTGGTCCCTGGAACCGCACTCTGTCCGCGCCGCACGGGGCTCGTGGCCGGTGTCGTCGGCGAGTTGCCGCAGCGTGAGGGCTCGCTGCTGTTGCGGCCCGGCGACACGCTCGTGCTCACCCGCGCACTCACACCGGGCTGCGACGCAGAAGTCGATGCCCACGGGCGCCAGCTCGCCGCGGCCCGCATCGGCTGCACCTTGCCCGAGGTGTTCGACTCGGTACGCGTCGGTGAGAGCGTGTGGCTGGACGACGGCCGCATCGGTGCGCGCGTGCGCGCGGTCGCGCACGAGCAACTGAGCCTGGAGGTCACGCACGCCCGGCCGCAGGGCGACCGCCTGCGGGCGGACAAGGGCATCAACCTGCCCGACACCGCGCTGAACCTGCCGGCCCTGACGCCGAAGGACCTGGCGGACCTCGAATTCGTCGCCACGCACGCCGACATCGTCGCCCTGTCCTTCGTGCACTCGGCTTCCGATGTCGATGAACTCGAGGAGCGCCTGCGCGCGCTCGGCAAGCCCGAACTGGGCATCGTGCTCAAGATCGAGACCAAACGCGCCTTCGAGAGCCTGCCGCAACTGCTGCTGGCCTCGATGCAGAGCCCGTGCGACGGCGTGATGATCGCGCGCGGCGACCTGGCCGTGGAGTGCGGCTTCGAGCGCATGGCCGAGATCCAGGAGGAGATCCTCTGGATCTGCGAGGCGGCCCACGTGCCCGTCATCTGGGCCACGCAGGTGCTCGAGACCCTGGCCAAGACCGGGCGCCCCTCGCGCGCCGAGATCACCGATGCCGCCATGGGCGAACGCGCCGAGTGCGTGATGCTCAACAAGGGCCCTCACATCGAAGCCGCGGTGACCGCGCTCGACGACATCCTGCGGCGCATGGAAGGACACCAGCAGAAGAAGAGCGCCCGCCTGCGCCCGCTGCGACTGGCGCACCGGCTCGAGCCCTGAGCGCGGGCTGCCAGCGTGCGCCCCACATGCCACTGCGCACGAGTTGCGCGTTGTACTCTGGTGCCCCGCCGCGGGCGCATCTCGTGACGTACCACGGCGTGCTGGCGCCGGCCTCGGCGCTGCGGGCTTGCGATCGTGCCGAGGCCGCCGACCGGAGAGGGCACCGCAGACAGAGTCGCTGCCGGTGTCGGTCGATGTGCCAGCCAGCACACAGCACGCCGCTGTGGTCGCCACCCGTGGGCGGACCCGTTGAAGCGGTCTTCGCGGTGGACGTGCTGCGCTGCCCCGGTTGCGGAGGCCGCCGCAAGATCGTCGCGGCGATCACCCAGGTTGCCGTGGGCCGCGCGATCCTCGCGGCGCTGAGCCTGCCGACGGAGCCACCAGCGGTGCACCCCGCGCGCGGGCCGCCGGGGCTGTTCGAGGGGGAGTCGCCTTGACGTGCGGTGCGTGGTGGTCGCGTCAGGAGGGCGTGATGGGGGAGGCTCCGGCCGCAGGGGGAAGCCGCGCGCTCAGGAAGAGGAGCAATAGGCGCAGCAGCCGCTACTCGACGGCGCGCGCGACCATGCAGCGCCGCATCGGGCAGGCCAAGGCCGAGGAGGTCTTTCAGCGGTGGATGAACGCGCTCACCTCGGCCTGCGCCCCGCACACGACGTGCTGCGTGCCGCGTGCGGCCGAGAGGCTCGAGATGCGATGAGCCTCCCGCTCGAGTGCATGGGGCAGCACCTGCGGCCGGACGACGAGTTGGCGCACGTCGAGCGCATCATCGCCGCGTTGCGCGGTGCCCTGAAGGTACCGGGCGTCCAGGGACTGCCGCTCGACGTGCGCGACAACGGCGGCGGCGCGCTCACGGAGGCCCATGAGCCGTAGGGCCCGCTCCCGGGGCGCGTGCGGGTGGTGCAGGTACGCGACGCCGAAGCCCGCCTGCGTGTGCTCGGGGCAGCGGCGACAGCACACCGCACGCCGGCGTGAGCCCGGACGTCGAGCTGCCCGCGGTGTACCACCCGCGCGAGATCGGCTGGAGCGCGCTCGACACTCCACCGGCGTGGGAGCGCATCGACCCGGTGAAGCCCGGCCGACGCCCGGCGCCTGAGGCAGCACTCGGTGCGCTGCTTCGCGCGCTGGCCAATCACCAGGCGGCGCTCGCCGTGCTCCGCCGGGCGGGGATTCGCGGGCCGGAACGAGGGCGCCCGCTGGCCGCGTGCCTGCCGGTGGGGGGCCGGAGACACCGGCCGGGTGGCAGCGACTCAGGATGTCCGGCGCGGCGGACGACAGGAGGCGACACGGCCCGTCGCGGACGGTGCTCGACACTGGAGGACTCGTCCGATGCCACATGCACGCTTCCCCTGGCCCCTGCGTTCCTTCGTCCTCGCGGTCCTCATCGGCGGCTCGCCGCTGTCCGCCTGGGCGTCCGCCGACGAGCTTGCCGACAACGGCGTCTTCCGCTTCCTCACCCAGGGCCTTCCCACGGGCAGCACGAACGCCGAGTACATCGGCCAGCTCGTCGTGGTGAACGCCGACGGCCCGGTGAGCTTCTCGGTCGACAACCTGCCCCCAGGCATGAGCCTCGACCCCCAGACAGGCCTGCTCACCGGCCGACCCGAGAGCACGTTCAACCAGGAGATCCACTTCACCGCCGACGATGGCGTGGCGTCGATCCCGCTCGCGCTGGTGTTCTCGGTGAACGCCTCCGGCGGCGGCGGCAACGAGGGCTCCACCGTGACCAACACCTCGCTCGCGGGAGGCCGCGTCGGCAGCGCCTATCTCGAGTCGATCGGGATCGAGAACGGCGTCGGGCCCTACATCTTCGGCGCCGTCGACCTGCCTCCGGGGCTGTCGCTCGACGGCCTGACGGGCGAGATCTCCGGCGAACCGCTGGCCCCGGGGACCTACGCGCCGCGCCTCACGATCGTCGACCTCGGCGAGGACAACAAGGTGGTGACCGTGATCCCGCTCGAGGTGCTCCCGGCGACCTCGGACTTCCGTTTCACGACCTCGGCGCTGAACAACGGCGAGGTGGGCACGCCCTTCTGCGATGCGTGGTCGACGACTGGCGCGACCGGCAGTGTGACCTACTCGGCCTCCGGGCTGCCGCCGGGCCTTGCCGTGGACACGGCCACCGGACGCGTCAGCGGCACGCCGACGGAGGCCGGCGCCTTCCGCGTGAACCTTGGCGCCGCGGACGGCCACGACACGATCACCGGCAGCCTGTCCATGCTCATCGCGCCCGCGTCCGACAGCAATTTCTATTGGTCGTACTTCGGCATCCCCACCGCCATCACCGGACTGACCTACGATCGGCAGCCGCCCATCCTGCTGGCCGCCGAGAACGGCGGCGCGGTGAGCTACAGCGCGACGGGACTGCCACCAGGCATCCTCTACAACCCGTTGTCCGGTGAACTCACCGGGATGGCCACCGACATCGGCGAGTACACGGCCACCTTCACCGCCGCCGACGCGGGCAGCGGCCAGCAGTTGCACCTGAGCGTCGACTTCCTGGTGCTTCCGCCCAGCGGAGGCGATGCGAACAGCCTGCCGGTCAACTTCTGGGTGCAGCGCCAGCGGCTGTTCGGCGGGAACCCGGGCCACGACCGCTGGAGCGGCTCGGTGATCTACAACGCCGACCGCCGCACCGGCAGCGCCTTCGACCCCGCGCTGGATGCGCTGCAGCTGGAGATCGGCAGCCGCGTGATGCGCGTGGAGCCGGGCAGCTTCAGCGGCAATGCCGCGCAGCTCACGTCCAAGAGCGCGGAGGACGTGCAGCCGGTGGAGATCGTGCGCCTGTCACCTCGCCGGCAGACGATCCGCTGGGAGACGTCCCGGGACGACCTCGGTGACGGCACGCCGGGCATCCTGCGGCACGTGGCCACGCTGGGTGACCGCGGCTACCGCCTCGACGCCTTCTTCGACGCACAGGGCCGCTTTTCGCCCGCCTCGGGCCTGCGGCGCTCGGCCTTCGTGGTGGAGCACGCGCTGCTGAAGCGCAAGGCGGCCGCCCACGACCGCGTGCTGCTCAAGCTGCGGCTCGGCGACCCGTCGGTGCAGTTCGACGAGGCGCAGGACACCCTGCGGCTGCGCCTGCTGGCGGACGGCGACGTGCTGCTCGACAAGGACTTCACCGCCCTGGGGACGCTGAAACTCGGAACCGACCAGCCGTCCGGTACCACGGTGTACACGCTCGGCGCCGCGAAGGACCCTGCCGACAACGAGCGGCTGCTGCGCTTCACCTGGTCCAGCCGGACGGGCCGCATGCTCGTGCACATCGCCGACACCGACCTGTCGCTGCTGCCCGCGAGCGAGCCTCACGTCGCCGTTGAGTTCACGCTGGGCGGGAAGACGTACTACACGAGCGTCACGCTGTTCGAGGCGGGGAGCAGCGGGACGTTCACGACCCTGATGCCCTGAGCGCGTCACGACCCGACCTCGTCGGAACCCAGGTCGAGTGCCTCCCCGGCGTCCGGCGCAGCATCCGGGAACCGGCAGTCGGCCGGCGGCCCTCCGTGCGATGAACTGAAGCCATGACAGCCCGTCGGCTTGCCAGGAGGATCCCAGCAGCCAGCCCCTCCCGGAACCGGCTCAACGACACGCGTGATGACGAGCCACCGGCAGCGCGCGCGGGGGCGCACGCGGCAGGACGCCTGGCAGGCCCGGTTCGTGCGTGGGGCCGGTGCCCTGCCGCGTGCGCAAGCACCGCCGAGCCCAAGCATCGCAAGGCGACGACGCACCCGCGGTAGCCTGTGGCGCCATGAGCCCCGCCGAACCGCCCGCGCCAGCCCCTCTGCCCCCGTGGTTCCAGCGCTACATGTACGCGGTGGGCCTGGTGGGCAACCTGTTCTTCTTCGTGCAGGCGTACGGGATCTTCAGGAGCCGCAGCGCGGGCGACGTGAGCCTGCCGGCGTTCTGCATGGCCTTCTGGGCCGTGACGAGCTGGTTCGTCTACGGGCTCGTGCGCTCCGACCGCGTGCTCGTGACCGCCAACCTCGTGGCCATGCTGGGTTCGGGCCTGGTGGTCGTCGGGCGGTTGATGTACGGCTGAGCAGGCGGCGGAGCCGGCGGATCCGGTGGCGCCCAGCCTGCGCCACGGCGGTACCGGAACACCGGCGCCGTGGCCCCGCCGGGAGCGGTGCCATCCGCGCGCGCTGCTGGGCGGGCAAGGCGATCGTGCTCGAGGACAACACGCCCGGCGTGCCGGTCGTGAGGCTCACCTAATACCTCCCAGCAGTACCTGCAGGCCCTCGTGGTCGCGGTGCTCACCGCTGGCGACCGGACGGCGCACCGCGCACCGCCGACCGGGACGGAGCCCTCGACCTTCCTACAGTTCGACGGCGACTCCGAGGTACAGGACCCGGTGCCATCGAAGGAGGAGCGCCGGGTGCGCTTCTCGGAGCGGATGGCTCGATCGACGGCGACCTCCTGGCCGCGACGACGCGTGGGCAGGAGCACCGTCGCCGCGGCCGGCTGTCCACCCCCTCCGCTCAGTGGGGAGACGGACGACGGGCACCGGGTGCACCGCGCCGTCGTCCCAGCGGGTGGCGCGGCCGATCGCCGCCCGGCCCGCACCGCGCCCGCACGGAGACTCCCATGACCACCCCGCGCCATCGCCTTCCGCTCGCCACCGCCCTCGCCGCGCTCGCCGTGGCCGTCACCGCCGCCGCCCCGTGGGCGCCGCCCGCCGCGCAGCGCGCCGGCGACGTGCCGGCGCTGCACGCCACCTGGGCCGAGGGCGGCTCGCACGAGCGCCTCACGCCCGACAACGTCGTGTTCGCCTTCATCGACCACCAGACCGGCCTCATGAACCTGGTGGACAGCGCGCGGCCCACCGAGTTCAAGAACATGGTCGTCGCCCTGGCGCAGACGGCGCAGCTGCACCAGGTGCCGAGCGTCATCACCACCAGCGCTGCCGACGGCCCCAACGGGCCCTTCCTGCCCGAGGTGCTCGCGCTGCTGCCGGACGCCCCGGTCATCTCGCGCCCGGGCCAGATCAACGCCTGGGACAATGCCGACTTCGTCCGGGCCATCGAGGCCACGGGCCGCAAGAAGGTGGTCATGTCGGGCATCACGACCGACGTGTGCGTGGCCTTCGCGGCGCTCTCGGCCCTCGACGCCGGCTACGAGGTGTACGTCGTGGTCGACGCCTCGGGCAGCATGAACGCGGACACGCAGCAGGCGGCGCTCATGCGCATGTCCGCCGCCGGCGCCACCATGGGCACCTGGTTCGCGCTCTCCTGCGAGCTGCTCTCCGACTGGCGCCGCCCCGCAGGGCCCGGCAGCGCGCAGCTCTTCATCGACCACATGCCGTCCTATGCCGAGGTCTTCCACAGCCACGCGGCGGTGCAGAAGTAGGTCGGGCGCAGCGGGAGGAGGGCCAGGCCATGACGCGCACAGGCGCACGACATCGCAGCCGGTGGGTCCGGGCCGGTGCCCTCGTCGCCCTGGCACTGGCCGCCGCCGCGGCCAGGCCCGCGCCCGACGCGGCCGACCTCATCGTGCACGGCGCGCGCATCACGACGCAGGCCGACGATCCGGCGCTGGTCGAGGTGCAGGCTCTCGCGGTGCGCGACGGGATCATCGTGGCGGTGGGACGGGACGAAGAGGTGCTCGCCCTCCGTGGCCAGGACACGGTGGTCGTCGACGCAGGCGGGCGGCGCGTGCTGCCCGGCCTCGTCGACGCGCACCTGCACGCCATCCGCGGCGGGCGCTTCTGGAACCTCGAGCTGCGCTGGGACGGCGTGGACAGCCTGGCGCGAGCGCTGGCCATGCTGGCCGAGCAGGCGGCGCGCACCCCGCAGGGCCAGTGGGTGCGCGTCGTCGGCGGCTGGTCGCCGGAGCAGTTCGCCGAGCAGCGCCTGCCCACGGTGCCCGAACTGGATGCCGCGGCTCCGCACACGCCGGTCTTCGTGCTGCTGCTGTACAGCCAGGGCTACCTGAATCGCGCGGGCGTCGAGGCGCTGGGCCTCACGCCGGCGAGCGTGGCGCCGCCCGGCGGGCGCTACGAATTCGTGGAGGGCGGCGCGATCCTGCACGCGGAGCCCTCGCCCGCGATCCTGTACGGCACCATCGGCAAGCTGCCGTCGCTCTCGGCCAGCCAGCAGCTCGACGGTACGCGGCGCTTCTTCCGCGAGCTGAACCGCTTCGGCCTCACGGGCGCGCTCGACCCCGGCGGCGGGGGCCACGCCTTCCCCCAGGACTACGCCGCCACCTGCGACCTGGCCTCCGGCGGGCACCTGCCGCTGCGCCTCACCAACCAGCTCTTCGCGCAGGTCAAGGGACACGAGCGCGAGGAGTACGTGCGCGCCTTCGCCGACCCCACGGCGGGGCCCGGGCATGCGCCCTCGAGCGAGCGGGCCCTGGACGACCGCGACGACTGCACGGTGACGGGTGCCGGCGAGAACCTCGTGTGGGCAGCGGGCGACTTCGAGAACTTCCTCGCTCCGCGGCCCGAGTTGGAGGCCGGCATGGAGGCCGAGCTGGCCGCCGTGGTGCGTCCGCTGGCCGAGCGCGGCTGGCCGCTGCGCCTGCACGCCACCTATGACGAGACGGTGGGTCGCATGCTCGACGTGCTCGAGCCGATCTTCGCCGAGACGCACTACGGCGCGCGCTGGTGGCTGGACCACGTCGAGACCATCGGCCCGGCGAACATCGCGCGGCTGAAGGCGCTCGGCGGCGGCGTCGCGGTGCAGGACCGCATGGCCTTCGCCGGTGAGATGTTCGTGGCGCGCTACGGCGCGCCGGCCGCCGCCCATGCGCCGCCACTGCGCGCCTTGCTGGACGCCGGCCTGCCCGTCGCCGCCGGCACCGACGCCACGCGCGTGAGCAGCTACAACCCCTGGGTCAGCCTGCAGTGGCTGGTCACCGGACGCACCGTGGGCGGCCTGCAGCTTGCCGCGCCCGAGAACCACCTCGGCCGCGACGAAGCGCTGCGCCTGTACACGTTGGGCAGTGCCTGGTGCTCCGGCGACGAGACGCGTCGCGGCCGCCTGCTGCCCGGCCAGGACGCCGACTTCGCCCTGCTGAGCGACGACTACTTCGTCGTGCCCGAGGAGCGCCTCGGTGAGATCGAGTCGCTGCTCACGGTGACGGGCGGCGAGGTGGTCCATGCGGCCGGGCCCTTCGAGGCGCTCGGCCCCGCGCCGCTGCCGCCCGTCGACCCGCCGTGGTCGCCCGTGGCCGTCTTCCCGGGCTACCCGTCGCGCCTGCACGACGAGGCCGCGGCGCACTCGCAGCCCGCCCGCGACCAGTAGTGCTGACCTCTTTCTGCAGGCCCTCACCCGAGGTCGCGCACGCCGCCTCACCACCGATCCACCTTCGCCTTCACCTTCACGCACCGGAGATCCTCCATGGGCACCATCAACACGCAGGACGGCACGCAGATCTGGTTCAAGGACTGGGGTGAGGGACGGCCCGTCGTCTTCTCCCACGGCTGGCCGCTCAACGCCGACAGCTGGGACCACCAGCTCTTCCACCTGGCGACTCATGGCTTCCGTGTGGTCGCCCACGATCGCCGCGGGCACGGGCGCTCGAGCCAGCCCTGGCATGGCAACGAGATGGACACCTACGCCGACGACCTGGCGACGCTCATGGAGACGCTCGACCTGCGCGATGCGACGCTCGTGGGCTTCAGCACGGGCGGCGGCGAGGTGGCGCGCTACGTCGGTCGCCACGGCACCGGGCGCGTGCGGCAGGTGGTGCTCGTCTCGGCGGTGCCGCCGCTCATGCTCAGGACGGCGTCCAACCCGGGCGGGCTGCCGCTCGAGACCTTCGACGCCATCCGCGCCGGCGTGCTGGCCGATCGCTCGCAGTTCTACAAGGACCTCACGCTGCCGTTCTACGGCTACAACCGCCCGGGCGCCAAGATCAGCCAGGGCGTGCGCGATGCGTTCTGGCGTCAGGGCATGCAGTGCGGCCTCAAGAACGCCCACGACTGCATCGCCGCCTTCTCGGCCTCCGACTTCACCGACGACCTGCGCTCCATCGACGTGCCCACGCTCGTCATCCACGGAGACGACGACCAGATCGTGCCCATCGACGCGTCCGGTCGCGCTGCGGCGCGCCTCGTCGAGCGGGCCAAGCTCGTCGTGTACCCCGGTGCGCCGCACGGCATCACCGACACGCACCAGGACAGGCTCAATGCCGACCTGCTGACCTTCGCCTCCGCCTGAAGGCGCGGCCAGCGTGCCAGTCGGGGCTCCCAGGTCGGGTCGCAGTGCGTGCTACCATCCCGCGCGTGGGCAGCGCGGACACGACGGCAGCCATCCAGGAGTACCTGCGTCGGCTCGACGGCGCCTCCGACGAACCCGCGGCGGCGATCGTCCGCGAACTGCTGGAGCGCTCGGCGAACCGCCTCCACACGCTGTGCGTCCCCATGCTCTACCGCAGCTACCCGCGGCTGACGCGCCCGCCGCTCAACCTGCAGGCCGAGGAGATGCTCTCGGCCGTGGTGGAGCGGTTGATGAAGGCGCTGCGGCACGTGCGCCCGGAGGGGGTGCGGCAGTACTTCGCCCTGGCCACGCAGCACATGCGCTGGGAGCTGAACGAACTCGCGCGGCAGCTCGACGCGAAGGCCACCGAGGTGGGGCTCGACGAGGAGGCCCTGGCCGCGCCGGAGTCGGAGACGCAGGCGCCCGCCATCGATTCGCGGCGCATCCTGGCCGCGATCGACGCCCTGCCCACCGAAGAACGCGAGGTCTTCGACCTGGTGCGCATCCAGGGGCTCTCGCACCCGGAGGCCGCAGAGGTGCTGGGCGTCGCCACCAAGACCGTGCAGCGGCGGCTCCACCGCGCGCTGCTCACGCTCTCGGAGGCCTAGGGCGACCTGGTGGCTCCGGCGCACGCCGGCGCGCCGGAGAGCTAGTGGCCGCCGGCCGACGTCGCGGTGACCCGCCGCCGGGCGGTCCGCCGGCGCCGCGCGTTCGGCAGAGGCGGCCGACGCCCCATGCTTGAACCGCAGGTCCGCCAGCTCGTCGAGCGCGTGCTCGACACGGGTTGTGCACCCGAGGAGGTGTGCCACGGCGACCCCGTGCTGCTGGAGCAGGTGCGCACCCGGTTGCGGCGCGCACAGCGGCTCGAGCAGGAACTCGAGCTGCTCTTCCCGACCCCGGTCGCCGCAGCGGAGCGCGAGCGCGGCCGTTCGCTCGACGTCGATGGGGTGCGCACCACGCTCCCGCTGCCGCGCATCCCCGGATACGAGGTGCAGGGTGTGCTGGGATATGGCGGCGTGGGCGTGGTGTACCGCGTGCGCCATCTCGGCCTGCAGCGGCCCGTGGCGCTCAAGATGCTGCTGGCGGGAGAGTTCGCCGGGCCCGTGGAGGTTCAGCGCTTCCTGCGCGAGGCCAGCGCCGTGGCGCAGCTGCACCACCCGCACGTGGTGGCCGTGCACGACGTGGGCGAGCACGAGGGCCGTCCTTACTTCACCATGGAACTGCTGGAGGGCGGCACCCTCGCGACGCGGCTCGCGGGCCGGCCCCAGCCGCCGCGCGAGGCGGCCGCGCTCATCTCCACGCTGGCCGACGCGGTGGAGGCCGCGCATCGCGCGGGCATCGTGCACCGCGACCTCAAGCCCGCGAACATCCTGCTCACCGCCGACGGCGTCCCCAAGGTGGCCGACTTCGGCCTGGCGCGCGGCATCGACGAGGGCCCGGGCCTGACGCGCACCGGCTCGCGCCTCGGCACGCCCAGCTACATGGCGCCCGAGCAGGCGCGCGGCGACGGTGCGGCGCGCGGGCCGGCCTGCGACGTCCATGCGTTGGGTGCCATGCTCTACGAGGTGCTCACCGGCCGGCCGCCGTTCCGCGCCGACACGGCGGCCGAGACCGAACGTCAGGTCATCGCTCAGGACCCGCTGCCGCCCTCACGCCTCGAGGCCGCGGTGCCGCGCGATCTCGAGACCATATGCCTCACGTGCCTGCGCAAGGACCCGCACCGGCGCTACGCGAGCGCGGCGCTGCTGGCAGCCGACCTGCGGCGCTTCCTGGCCGGCGAGCCCGTGAGCGCGCGGCCGCTCGGGCTGCTCGCACGGCTCGGGCGCCGCGTGCGCCGCAATCCCTTGGCGACGGCGCTCACGCTCACGGCACTGGCGCTCGTGGCGCTGGCCGCCGGCTTCGGTGTGCGCGAGTGGTCGCTGGCCGGCCAACGGCGTCTCGAGGAGGAGCGCTGGGTCGAGCGCCTGGCCTTCGTGCAGCGCCTGGAGCACGAGGGGCGCTTCGCGGAGGCGCGCGCCATCCTCCTGCGCTTGCCCGACGCCGGCTCGGAGTCGCTGCGCGCGCGCATCCGAAGCGCCCAGGACGAGCTGGACGTCCTCGAGCGGCTGGACCTCGTCCGTTTCGATCGGGCGGCTGCCACCGGCATCGACTTCGATGATGCGGCGACCGACGCACGCTACGCGCACGTCTTCGCCGACGCGGGTCTCGGCCAGCCGGGCGATTCCATCGACGAGGTGGCCAGCCGCGTGCGCGCCGCCGACTCGCGGCTGGCCCTGGTGGCGGCCCTCGACGACTGGGCCTTCAGCTGCCGCGACCGGGGCCGGCTCTCCTGGATCCTCGGCGTGGCGCGCCGCGCGGACCCAGACCCCTGGCGCGATCGCGTGCGTACGCCGACGCTCTGGACCGACGGCGACGCCCTCGAGCAGTTGGCGGCTGACGCCGACCCTGCGAGCCAGTCGGTCGCGCTGCAGCTCGTGCTGGCCGGACGGCTGCGCGCGGCCGGACGCGATCACGTGGGCTGGCTGCGCCGCGGGCCGGCGGCGCACCCCGATGACTACTGGGTGGACTTCGTGCTGGCCGAGGCCCTGGGCGTGAGCGAGGAATCGGTGGGCTTCTACCGCGTGGCCCTGGCCCTGCGGCCGCATGCCGTACCGACCTATGTGAACCTGGGCAACGTGCTGGCGCAGCTCGGGAGGGTGGAGGAGGCGCGCGGCTACTGGACGCAGGCGCTCGCGCTCGAGCCGCGCGCTCCGCTCATCCACCAGAACCTCGCCGTGGCGGCGCTCAACGTGGGCGAGCTGGAGGCTGCGGTCGCATCGGCGCACGACGCGCTGGCCCTCGACCCGACGCTGCCCAACGCCCAGGCGGTGCTGGGCATGGCCCTCTTGCGGCAAGGTCGGCCCGGGGAAGCGGTGGCGCCGCTGCGCAGCGCGCGCGAGCTCATGCGGCCGGACGACCCGCAGCATGCGTACGTCGTGAGCCAGCTCGCCTTCTGCGAGCAGGTGGAGGTGCGCTTGGCCCGTGCGCGCGAGCTCCTCGAGCAGCGCGGCGCGCCGGCTGCAGCAGGCGAGCGCCTGCTCCTCGCGCGCGACACGCTGGTGGCTCACCGGCCGCTCGAGTCCGCCGCCCTCTACGCTGCCGCCTTCGAGGAGGACCCCGCCGTGGCCGACGACCTGCACGGGGGCCACCGCTACAACGCGGCCTGCGCCGCGCTGCGCCTGGCCGGCGGCGTCGGTGGCGCCCCCCAGCTGCCTGACGTGGAGCAGGCGAGCTGGCGGCGCCAAGGCCTGGCATGGCTCGCGGCCGACCTCGCGGCCTGGACGGCGGCGTGGAAGAGCTTGCATGCCGCCCCGGCGGGCGCCGCTGCCGCGGAATCGCTGCGCGACGAGCTGCACACCACGCTCGGGCATTGGCAGCGGGACGGAGACCTCGCGCCCTTGCGCGAGGTGGCCGCCCTCGCCTCCCTGCCGGAGTCCGAACGCCGTGAGTGCGAGACCCTCTGGCACGACGTGCAGGCGTTGCTCGACGCGACGGCCGGCTGACGCCTGCGCGCTGCCAGTGGTACCGGACCTCAGGTGGCGCCGGACTCCGGAAGGGCTGGCGGTCGGGTGCGGCGGCTCAGTCGTCCAGCGCGGGCAGCGTGCCTTCCAGGCACACCTGGCTCTGGGCGTTGCGCACCTGGACGCGGCGGCCGGCCAGTTCGGACAGCGCGTCCACGCCCAGGGGCAGTGCATCCCCGCGCCGCGTGCTGAGCCGCAGGCCGGCGCGCGTGCCCTGCAACCGGGCTTCCAGGGCGCCGACCAGCGCGAAGCTGCCGCTGCCGGCCGCCGTCTCGATCAGCAGCGCGAAGGCCTGCGGGACGAAGTCCGCGCCGCGGACCTTCAGCGCGAATCGCTGGGCGGGTTTGCGGGCGAAGGAGCGCGCGCGGAGCACGCCCTTCATGGCGGGCTCGGGCGAACCCTCCGGCGCGCTCAGCCGCAGCTTCCACTTCACGGGCACCTGGTCTGCCAGCGGCGCGAGGTCGCGGTCGCCGCCGGGCACGGTGCACGAGACGACGACCTCGCCGCCCGCGCGCACCTCGAAGCGGCAGCCCGCGAAGTCGAGCACGTCCTGGGCGCCGAGCGGCAGGCTGTCGCCGTGATGGCTGTCCAGGTCGAGCACCAGGGTGTCTCCGCCCTGCGTTTGCAGCAGGCCGGCGGGCTGCATGGCGTCGGTGCCGTCACCGTCCTCCACGTACAGCGTGTGGGGCACGGCCGCGTCGACGTGCTGCAGCTTCAGGTCGAGGCGGTGGAAGCCCTGCGCCATCTGGCTCATGAGCCGCAGCGTGCCCTGGGCGTCGGCGTCCGGGCCGTCCTGGGGCCGGGTGAGGTAGAGCTTGAGCTTGTGCACGCCGCGTTCGTCCGCGCACGGACGAGCCAGCGGTGCCAGGCCCAGGATCAGGGCGAACAGGGTGAGGACAGGGAAGGACCTGCGAAGGGAACACATGATCAGCGTCTCCACGAGAACCGGGTCGCTGGATGGGAGTCGCCGCTGGTCGGCCTGCACCCCTTGCGACTTGACCGGCTGCCCGCCGACGCGTGCCGAGGCGGCCTTCGGCGTCGGTCGCGCCCCCCCGATCAGAACGAGAACTGCCTGCGGCCGATGAAGACCGGCACCTCGGTGCGCCCCGCGTCGCCCGCATAGCCGGTGGAGAGCGTGTACGTGCCCTCGACCAGGTCGTCGAAGGCCGCGCGCCACTCGTCGGCGGTGATCGCGGGCGTCTGGGTCACGGTCTGCGGCGGCTGGCCGAACACCTCGCGCCTCAGCGAGACCTCGAGCTGGCCGGAGAGCGCGCCGTAGCCCATGCCGCTCACGAGCAGGCGCCCGTCATCGCCCTTCTCGTTGCGTGCCGGCAGCGTGGTGATGGTGAGCGGCGCGGTGAAGGGCTGCGGCATCGAGATGGCACTGGCCTCCAGGGGGTAGAGCGGCCCGCCGGAGACGATGGGTGAGAGGCCGTTCCACTGGCCGTAGATCGGGCTGCCCGCCTTCTCGAACGACTTGATGCCCTTCTTGCTGGCCTTGTCGAAACGGTCGTGGAAGCCCGCGTAGCTGCTGCAGACCTCGTCCTGGAACCAGTCGAAGCTGCCGCAGCCGCCGGCGAAGAGCCCGGGTGGCGCGTCGCCGGGCTGGGCCGCGTTCGCCGCCAGCTGCCCGGTGCCGAAGGTGAGCAGGTCGGTGTAGGCCAGCTTGGCCGCGACGTCCCAGTCCAGGCGCAGCGTCGCCGCCGCGTCGTGGAAGGCGTCGTGCAGGCCGACGTCGTCGAGCTGGTCGTCCTTGTATTGCAGCGAGAGGTCGAGCAGCCGGCTGGAGTAGTCCTGGAAGGACACGTTGGCCGAGAGCTTGAACTGCTTGAAGTCGGCCTTGGCCCGCTTGTCGAAGTCCTTCACCACCTGGTTCCAGTCGGGGTCGACGTCCACCTGATAGGTGTGCGTCGCCGGCGGGCAGCTGCCGTTGAAGGACATGATCGTGACCATCGTCGAGCCCACGCCGATGGCCTCGATGCCGATGGTCGCCTTCTTCAGGCCCGTGCCCTCGATGCGCGAGAGGGCCACGATGCCGGGCGTGCCGGCGCTGGCGCTGAAGTCGAAGGTGCAGCCGTCGGCGTTCCGCAGCACGACGTTGACGACTCCTCCCGGGTGCAGGCCGAACTGCGCACCGCTGGGCGGCTTGGCGATCGAGGCCAGGGTCGGCGCGGCCAGGGCCGCGAGCAGCAGGGGCAGGCTGAGGACGTGCAAGGGACGCTTCATGGCTCCTCCGTGATCACCCCACCGCGCCAGCAGCATGCCGAATCCGGGCAGCCCGGGGCACCGGTCGTCCCTTCCAGCACCCGGCGGCGGGCCTCGTGCAACCGGTGCGCGTGTCGTCGGGATTCCCGACGGACAGGCCGCGGCGTCGGCGGCTGCCGGCGTGCAGCCCCCGGTCGCGCCGTCGTAGGATGGGGCCGCGTACGCCCCGGGCGTGCGAACTCCTCGTCTCCCGACTCCACCCCCGACCTGACCGAGGCCATGGGACGCATCTTCGAGAAGCGCAAGCACACCATGTTCGCGCGTTGGGACAAGATGTCCCGCGCCTTCTCCCGCATCGCGAAGGAGATCGCGATCGCCGTGAAGCGCGGCCTGCCCGACCCGGACAGCAACCCCGCGCTGCGGCGCGCCATCGTCAACGCGCGCGCCGTGAACATGCCCAAGGACAAGGTGGACGCCGCGATCAAGCGCGCGTCCGGGCAGGAGGCCGTCGACTACCACGAGGTGAACTACGAGGGCTACGCACCGCACGGCGTGGCGGTGGTGGTGGCCTGCGCGACCGACAACCCGACGCGCACCGTGGCCAACGTGCGTTCGTGCTTCAAGGTGCACGGCGGCAACATGGGCAACGCCGGCAGCGTGGTGTTCCACTTCAAGCACATGGGCGTGTTCAGGCTGGACAGCGCGGCGCTGGCCGAGGCCGGGCTCGACGCCGACGGCCTCGAGCTGGAGCTGATCGACCACGGGCTGGAGGAGATGCTCGAGGGCCAGGGCGAGAAGGGCGAGCCGCAGCTGGTGCTGCGCTGCGCCTTCGCCGAGCTGGGCAACCTGCAGCGCGCGCTCGAGGAGCGGCAGATCAAGCCGGCGCTCTCGCTCACCGAGTACGTGGCGCTCAACCCCACGGCGCTGTCCGAGGAGCAGGAGAAGGAAGTGCTCGCGCTCGTCGACGCGCTCGAGCAGGACGACGACGTGCAGAACGTCTTCACTACGCTGGGGTAGCGCAGGCATGGGCCGGGGCGGGCGGTCCCCCCGCCGCCGCGGATCTCAGAGCGAGGCGAAGACCCGGCCCAGCTCGGTGAGCCGGCCCCTCTCGTCCAGCAGGGCCGAGGTGCCGAGCGCGGCGTTGCTGGGCGGGGCCGAGTACCAGGCGTGACGCTCGAGGCACTCGAGCGTCTCGAGGCGCGGGAAGGCCTCGCGCATGAAGCGGGCGATCCGTTCGGGCCGGTGGCGATGCTGTTCGACCGTGCGCGTGTTCCAGTCGCCGACGGCGAACTCGGTCAACCACAGCGGCAGGTCGTCGAACTGGGCCGAGATGTCCTCGAGCCGGTCCACGAGTTCGTCGGCGTCGGGCCCGCCGTAGGAGTGCATGCAGATGAAGTCCACGCGCAGGTCGCGCTCGCGCACCCCGTCCATGAACTCGACCATCCACTCGCGGTGCGCATGCACGCACGCCGGGCTGCCCAGCCGCAGGCCGGTCTTCATCAGCATGGGCCACACGTCCAGCACCGTGGCCACGGACAGGTTGGCTTGGCTGCGCTCGTCGGGTTCGTTGAACCCGAGCAGCGAGTGGGCGCCCTCGTCCGTGATGCGCCGGATCATCGTGTCGATCTCCCGGTCCTGGCCCCAGTAGCCGAAGACCATCGGCACGAACTCGACGTGCTCGGGCATCTGCGGCGGGCAGGTCCAGTCCCAGGTGTAGACCCAGCTCGGGTCGAGCGCGTCGAGCGCGGCGCGCCAGCCCGGGCCAGGCCGCAGCGGGAGCCCGAGGCCCTTCTTGCTGCGCAGCGGCAGGTTGCCGTAGCGACGCGGCGGATCGGGCGTCGCGAAGCGCGCGCCGGCGGCCATGGCCACGGCGACGGCGGTACCCAGGGTGAGGAATTCGCGGCGGAGCACGGCAGGGCCAGGGCAGGCGTGGGGACGCCATGGCCCATCGGCACCTGCGCGGTCGCCACCTGAGGGCCGGCTGCCGGGGAGCAGCCGACCCGGCGCTCCCCGGATCGCGGGGACCGCATGCCCGCTCCCGGGGAGCGCGTGCCCGATCCCGGGGAGCGCGTGACCGCCGTGCCCGGCTCAGTCGCGCTGCAGCGGACCGGCCACGATCGGCAGCTTGTCCAGCTCCTGCTCGATCGCCGTCAGCTCGAGCTCCTCGAACAGCAGCGAGGGCGACACCACGGCCGAGCCGGCCGTGCCGCTCACGTTGTTCACGAAGGGTTCGCTGCCGGCGACCAGGATGCGCCGCAGGGTCTTGGCGTCGGCGGCCGTGAACTGCAGGCGCTGCACGAGCTCCCGGCTGCCGTCGGCGACCGACACCTTGTAGATGAGCAGCGGGTCGGGCAGGCGCACCTGGCCCACGCCGCTGCCAGCCGTCAGCCGGCGCTCGTCGCCGAAGCGTTCGACGAGCAGGCCGAACTCCAGGCCCTCGTCGTTGGCGGCACTGCGCAGCTCGTCGAGCAGCTCGGCCTCCGGCACGCCGGCCGTGTCCTCGAAGAAGAGGTTGCCGATGGTCGCGGCCGGCATCGAGAAGCTGCCGCGCCCCCGGCCGTGGCCGGTGCTGCCCGACTGCCGGCGCGTCGGCGCGCGGCCGAGCACGGTGGCCAGCAGCTTGCCGCCCTCGACCAGCTCGACGCGCCGCGGGGCGACGCCCTCGTCGTCGAAGTCGTAGTGTCCCGCCAGCGTCAGCTCGCCCAGGCGCTCGACCGCGGGGTCGTCCCAGGCGCGGAACGAACGCGGCAGGATGCGCTGCCCGAGCTTCTTCTCGAGCGTGTCCGCGGCGCGCCCGCGTCCGATGGCGTCGGGGTTGCTGGCCAGGCCGCCGGCGATCATGGCGCGCAGCACCGCGGGCGCGGCCGTGCCGCTGAACAGCACCGGCCCGGTGTAGCCTTCCATGCGCGCGGCGGCGCCGACCAGGGCCAGGCGCCCGGCCAGCGCATCGATGTCCGCGAGCACGCTCTCGATCGGCGGCAGCTCGGCGGCCGTCCGCGCGAAGTACTCCAGGCCGTCGCGCAGGCGGTGCCCGTCGGGAGCCTGCGTCGCGGCCGACACGCGCAGCGTCGCCGAGAGGTCCGGCGTCCGCAGGCGGATGCCGTCCGAGTCGAGGAAGTAGCGGTTGGAGGCGCCGACCGAGAGCGAGACGCTCGCGTCCTGGATGTCGGGATGCGCCAGGAAGCGCGCCGAGATCTCCTGGCAGCGCGCCTCCCAGGCGCCGCGCTCGAAGTCCAGCTGCGCCAGCGGGCCCAGCTCGGTGACCACCGGCGCGGCCGTGAAGTCCACCGGCCGCTCCTCGATGGTCTTGTCCTTCATGTAGGCGCGCTTGCTGGTGAGCGTCTGCACGGCCGTCTTGTAGGCGGCGTCGCTGGCCGTCCAGAGCGCGTGGCGCAGCGCGAGCAGGTCGTCGTCCAGCGGCAGGGAGGCGCCGCCGCCGCCGAAGCCGAAACCGAAGCCCCCGCTGAAGTTGGTGTTGTCCAGCTCGGGCGAGCCCACGCGCACCGACACCGAGAGCAGGCGGCTGCGGCTGCGGCCGCTCGAGCTGAGTGCGCCCCAGGCGGCCGACATGCTGTAGCCCACCGAGTCGTTGACGGCGTAGCGCACGTAGTAGGGCGACTCGAGGTCCTCCATCTGCAGGCCGAGCGAGCGGGCCAGCTCGGCTTCCATGGCCGAGAAGTTCAGCGCGCCGTCGGGCAGCGTGTCGTCCGG
>Ga0315912_10001213_pt1 | contig 33477 bp, 38 predicted proteins | sample VfabasoilMG_FD_204469 | JGI IMG/M metagenome (GOLD analysis project Ga0315912, IMG submission 204469) | Garden soil microbial communities collected in Santa Monica, California, United States - V. faba soil | ecosystem: Environmental > Terrestrial > Soil > Garden | place: USA: California... | reverse complement strand
ACAGCAGAACGACAGGATGAGGGTAAAGCCGATCACGGTGAAGAACGGTGGCATCGAACATCTCTTCACCCTCGTAACCAATTTTCGTATGGTGTCCTTGCAGCTTGTGCCCATAGTGTTTCCATTATACCCGGACACATGATTTTTGCGAGCAGAGTGCCGTGAGATCGCGCATTGACAGATCCGGTCCCGCAATGATAACTTTCCGCTCTCATTTTCGCGCGTTTCGCGCGAGAGTGTGTACTTTGTCTCAAGATAGAGCGAGTGGATCAGGACAGTGATTAAGACAGCAGTTGCGCGGCGTTACGCACAGGCGCTCTTCGAGCTTCTCGATCAATCCAATATCGAAGCGACTCGGGGGACCCTCAATGGCCTGAGCCAGGCTATGCAGGACTCCGTCTCGCTCCGGCACGTCATTGCGTCTCCGGCGTTTAGCCTCGAAGACAAGATCGCCGTCTTAACTGAACTGGGCGGCCGGTTGAGATGCCCCCCGGTCGGGAAGGCATTCTTGGCCCAGTTGGTCAGGAAGAATCGCGCCGCATTTCTGCCGGAAATCGCAGAGGCCTTTGCCAAGCTGGTCGATCAATTAAAGGGGACCCAGCCGGTTACGGTGTTTTCGGCCGCTGCCTTGTCCGCAGCTGAGCAGCAACAGATGAAGAAGCGCCTCAGCGACACGCTGAAGCGAGATGTCGATATTACCTTTCAAACCGATGCGAGTTATTTAGCCGGAGTCAGGATTCAGATCGGAAGCGCCGTGGTCGATAGCACCGTTCGCGGGCGTCTGAAAGACATCGAGTCATTGCTGACGCACGAATAAAAGCCGCGCAGGCATGATGGTGTGGAATCGCCGACGAGCGGGTCACTACGGGGCCGACTAAGGAGTAGCCATGCAGATCAAAGCGGATGAAATCAGTGCAATCATCAAGGAGAAGATTCAAGGCTTCGACAAACAGGTCGATGTCAAGGAAACCGGTTCTGTCATCCAGGTCGGAGACGGCATTGCCAAGATCTATGGTCTTGATGGTGCCATGGCCGGTGAGATGCTTGAGTTCCCCGGCGGGCTCTATGGCATCGCCTTGAACCTTGAAGAGGACAATGTCGGCGCGGTCTTGATGGGCGACTCGGTCGGCATTAAAGAAGGCGATCCCGTCAAGCGGACCGGCCGCATCGCAGAAATACCGGTCGGAGAGGCCCTCGTCGGTCGAGTCGTCAACGCCATCGGTCAGCCGATCGACGGCAAGGGCGCCATCAAGTCGACGCAGTCGTCGCGTATCGAGATGGTGGCCCCTGGCGTGAATACCCGCCAATCGGTGCGGGAGCCGCTGCAGACCGGCATCAAGGCCATCGATGCGATGATTCCCATCGGACGTGGCCAGCGTGAGCTCATCATTGGAGACCGCCAGACCGGTAAAACAGCCATCGCGGTCGATACGATTATCAATCAAAAGGGCCTGAACGTGTTCTGTATTTACGTGGCGATCGGCCAGAAACGATCGACCGTCGCGCGCGTCGTCAAGACCCTCGAAGAAAACCATGCAATGGAATACAGCATGGTCGTCTCGGCCAGCGCCAGTGATCCGGCCCCGATGCAGTTCCTGGCGCCCTTCGCCGGCGCCGCGATCGGCGAGTATTTCCGCGATAACGGGAAGCACGCGCTGATCGTCTACGACGATTTGTCCAAGCATGCCGTGGCCTATCGCGAGTTGTCCTTGTTGCTTCGCAGACCACCGGGCCGCGAAGCCTATCCCGGCGACGTGTTCTACCTCCATTCACGGTTGTTGGAGCGGGCGGCAAAACTGAGCGAGAAACTCGGCGGAGGCAGTCTGACCGCCTTGCCGATCATCGAGACACAAGCCGGTGACGTGTCGGCCTATATTCCGACGAACGTTATTTCGATTACCGACGGCCAGATCTATCTGGGCAGCGATTTGTTCTATTCCGGTATTCGCCCCGCGATTAACGTCGGTCTGTCGGTCTCCCGTGTCGGCGGGTCAGCTCAGATCAAGACGATGAAACAGGTGGCCGGTACTCTCCGGTTGGATCTCGCGCAATATCGAGAAATGGCCGCCTTTGCTCAGTTCGGCAGCGAACTCGACAAGGCCACGCAAATGCAGCTTGCGCGCGGCGTGCGCATGGTCGAGCTCTTGAAGCAGGGACAGTACAAGCCCATGCCGGTTGCCGATCAGGTCCTGTCGATCTATGCGGGCGTCAACGGATTCCTTGACGATGTGCCGGTCGATAAAGTTCAGCAGTTCGAGGCGGATTTTCTGCACTATGTGCAGCAGAATCATCCTGAGCTCAAGAAAGAAGTCGCCAGCATCAGCAAGATCGACGATAAGGTCGGCGGCAGGCTCAAGGAAATTCTGGCGGCCTTCAAACAGAAGATGGGATACGGGGCCAAAGCGTAAGCACAGGACTGAGTAGCGAGGACTCAGGACTGAGACGGCCGGCCGTGAGCCGGGTTCCTACCTCAGTCCTCAGCGCAGTCCGCAGCCCTAATAGAATACGATGCCTAGCCTTCAATCGTTACGCCGCAAGATTGCGGCATTTAAGAATACGCAGAAGATCACCAAGGCCATGAAAATGGTGGCGGCGGCGAAGCTCAAGCGCTCGCAGGACCGCATCTTGGCCGCTCGTCCCTATGCCCATAAGATGCGGGCTGTCTTGAGCAACCTCAGCCGGCGAGTGAATCGTTCGGCTCATCCGCTCCTGCAGAAGCGCGAGGGGAAAAAGATCGAAGTCCTGGTCATTACCAGCGACCGAGGATTGTGCGGCGGGTTCAACGGCAACATCGTGCGGAAGAGCGCAGAATTTCTGCGGCAATGCGAAGCCCAGGGGTTGACGGTGGGGGTCAGCATTGTCGGGCGAAAGGGCCGTGATTATTTCCGGCGTCGGGCCTGGCCGATTCGGCACGAATGGACCGGCGTGTTCGACAAGTTGAGCTTCGAGCATGCCATCGATATCGGCGGCGACCTCACCGATAATTTCGTGAAAGGCACGTTTGACGAACTTCATGTCGTGTACAACGAATTCAAGTCGGCCATTCAACAGCGCGTCATTGTGGAGAAGCTGTTTCCGGTGGATACGGCAGCCGAATTCGGCGCAGCTCCGGCCGAGGGAGTCGCCTCAGGAGCCTACCTTTACGAGCCGGATGAAGCGGGTCTCCTCAACGCTCTGGTGCCGAAGCACTTTCAGGTTCAGGCGTATCGAATACTCCTGGAATCGGCCGCGGCCGAACATGGCGCCCGCATGGCCGCGATGGATGGAGCGACGCGCAATGCCGGCCAGCTGATTAAGAAGGTCACGCTTTATTACAATAAGACCAGACAGGCGGCGATTACAAAAGAATTGATGGATATCGTCGGCGGCGCCGAGGCTCTAAAGTAAAGTTTTGAGTGCTCAGTTGTAAGTGTTGAGTTTTCGAAAAGCTCACAACTCAAAACTTATAACGCATAAGAAAATAGAGGAGCGACATGAGTACAGGAAAAGTGATTCAAGTCATCGGACCGGTCGTCGACGTCGAGTTTCCTCCCGGGCAACTGCCGAATATTTATAATGCCCTCAAGGTGACGAAGGAAGAGAACAAGGCGGCGGGAACTCCCGCCATTCGGATTACCCTGGAAGTGGCCTCGCATCTGGGTGAAAACCGCATCCGCAGCATCGCAATGTCCACCACTGACGGGCTCACACGCGGAATGGATGTGGCGGATACGGGCGCCGCCATCTCTGTCCCCGTTGGCCGTGAGACGCTGGGTCGTCTCATGAATGTGCTCGGAGAACCGGTCGACGAAAAGGGACCGATCAAGACGAAGAAAACCTATCCGATCCACCGGCCTGCTCCGAAGCTGGAAGATCAGGAGACCAAAACCGAGGTGCTGGAAACCGGCATCAAGGTCGTCGATTTGCTCGAGCCGTACAGCAAGGGCGGTAAGGTCGGGCTCTTCGGCGGCGCCGGTGTCGGCAAGACCGTCATCATCATGGAGCTCATCAATAACATCGCGTTGCACCACGGGGGATTTTCCGTCTTTGCCGGCGTCGGTGAACGGACCCGCGAAGGAAACGATCTCTGGCACGAAATGATGGAGTCGAAAGTCATCGATCCGGATGACTTTTCAAAATCCAAGGCCGCGTTGGTCTACGGCCAGATGAATGAACCGCCGGGTGCGCGTCTTCGCGTGGGTCTTACCGGGTTGACAGTCGCGGAATATTTCCGTGATGAAGAGAATCAGGATGTGTTGCTGTTCGTGGACAACATCTTCCGGTTTACTCAGGCCGGCTCTGAGGTGTCGGCATTGTTGGGCCGGATGCCGTCAGCCGTCGGGTATCAGCCGAACCTCTCGACCGAAATGGGCGCGTTGCAAGAGCGCATTACCTCGACGAAACGCGGATCGATCACGTCCGTTCAGGCCATCTATGTGCCCGCCGACGACTTGACCGATCCGGCGCCGGCCACTGCCTTTGCGCACTTGGATGCAACGACGGTGTTGTCACGGCAATTGGCGGAGTTGGGCATTTATCCAGCCGTCGATCCGCTGGATTCCACCTCACGCATTCTTGACCCACAGGTGATCGGCGAGGAACATTACAAGGTGGCTCGCGGTGTGCAGTCGGTGTTGCAGCGGTACAAGGACCTTCAAGACATTATCGCCATTCTCGGCATGGACGAGTTGTCCGAGGACGACAAGATGGCCGTAGCCAGGGCGCGCAAGATTCAGCGCTTCCTCTCACAGCCCTTCCATGTGGCCGAGGCCTTCACGGGTGCTCCCGGGAAGTATGTCAAGCTGAAGGACACCGTCCGCAGCTTTAAGGAGATTCTGGAAGGCAAATATGATCACCTGCCGGAACAGGCGTTCTACATGGTTGGACCGATCGAAGAAGTCATTGCGAAGGCGGAGAAGATGGGAGTGAAGGTATAGGATCGTTAGGCGTGAGGGGTTAGGGGTAAGGTGAGCAAAGCGCCGAAACCCATCGCCTGACGCTTCACGTTTCACGCCTTACGGAGAGAATATGGCGGGAAAGATTCTGCTAGAAGTGGTGACGCCGGAGAAACAGCTGCTGAGCCAGCAGGTGGATGAAGTGATTGCGCCAGGCTCGGAAGGCGAGTTCGGCGTCTTACCCGGACACTGTCATTTTCTCTCGACCTTGAAGATCGGAGAGCTTCGTTATCGAGTGGGCGATCAAACGAGCCATATGGCGATTCTCTGGGGCTACGCGGAAGTGACGCCGACCAAGGTCACCGTCATGGCTGAGATTGCGGAGAAGGCGGAGGACATCGACGTCGAGCGCGCCACGGCCAAGGTGGAAGAGGCCGAACACCGGCTCCAGGCAGGAGGCCTGCCTTCCGAGGTCAAAGAAGCCCAGATCAGTCTCGAAAAAGCCCGCCTTCGCAAGAAGATTGCCGAACGCACCCGTAAGACCGGACACGCCTGACCCTCAGGTTTCCCTCCGTACGAGCCCAGTTGAATTTGACGGTTCCCTCCAGTAGCGTGGGTCTCCATGGTCACGGAATTCCTTATCACGGCCGGTGAACAGCCGAAACGGCTGGATGTCTTTCTCGTCAACCGAGAACGGGATATGTCGCGGTCTGCGCTTCAGCGGTTGATCGAACTCGGCCGTATACGCATCAACAATGCCATTGTAAAGCCCAGTCAGAAGATCAAGCCCGGCGACAAGATTACGATGGATGTGCCGAAGCCGGAACCGCTCGCGCTCAAGGGCGAGGCCATTCCATTGGATGTCCTGTATGAAGATGACGTGTTGCTCATTCTGAACAAGCCGGCGGGGATTGTCGTGCATCCGGCTCCCGGTAATTGGACTGGAACATTGGTGAATGCACTGCTTCATCACTTCCAAACTTCCGGCGGCACGGTCTCGTCCATCGGCGGGAAAGAACGGCCCGGTCTCGTCCATCGGCTAGATAAGGAGACATCCGGGGTCATGGTCATTGCCAAGACCGATCAGGCTCACCGACACCTCGCCGCACAATTTAAATGCCACACCATCACGCGGGTGTACGAAGCCTTGATCTGGGGCGTCCCAAAGAAAGGCCGCGGTTTGATTGAGTTGGCCATCGGGCGAGACTCGAAGGAACGCAAGAAATTTTCAGCCCGCACGGCGCGGCCGAAAGAGTCCGTGACCGAGTACCACGTGGACCGCCGGTATGGCAAACTGGCCGCGCATGTTTTGCTTTATCCGCGCACGGGGCGCACGCATCAATTGCGGGTTCATCTCACATCCCTGGGGCATCCCATTCTAGGGGATCAGACCTACGGTGGGAAGAAGGTGTGTGCAGTCGATTCCATCGAGATTCCGCGCGTAATGCTTCATGCCAGGACATTGGGGTTTCAGCATCCCACGACCGGAGAGACTCAAGAGTTTACCAGGCCGTTTCCAGCGGATATGGAGACTGTCTCTAAAGGGATTGAACGTTTGACTCATGACGGCCGTGCGGACGCGACTACTTAGGAAGAGCTATGCAGACTGCCGACATTCTTGATGTGATCGGAGGCTTGACCTCTCGGCTCAAGCTGTATGCCGCTAAACTGCCTCCGATTGTCCATTTGTCGACTGTGCCGGCTGGTATAAAGCCTCAGCTGGAAGCGATTGAAGACTATGAGGAGCTGGTGTCCCGCATCAGGGCGCAGAGCGCAGGGACTCCATATAGAAGTCTCAACGATTCGCTGATCGAATCTCTCGAAGCATTCGAAGCCGGCAGGTTGTTGGGGGCGGTGCAGTCCCTGTTAGCCTTGCTCGATCAATTGGAACGGATGAAACTGGACCAGGAGATCGAAGTCGGACGACTCGATGAGAAGCACGTGGCCGACTACCGGGCCGCTCTCCACAAGATTTTACCCGGCAACAAACCTGAGTTAGACGGTGCAGGACGCGGGATGTGAAACATAGTGAAGCGGAACGTTTCCCCTAACCCCCTCACCCTGTCCTGCTCAATGTCCCATCTTTGGACCGGTAGCATTCGGGCCCTCTGTCACCAGCTTGAAGCGAACAAGCGCGCCACAGTGGGGACATTTCGCACGGATTGTGCCTTCGTCCAAGAGCTCATACTGATCAGCTGTGAGCCACATAAGCTGGAAACATTTGTGGCAGCTACGGACTTGCGTTGACATAGTTTTCCTCGTACACTCCGCTTGCGGCGAATGTCCATACGTACAAGATAATCTAGTACAAGATGCCTCCAACCCTCAAGCCCGTCATTACCTTTTCAGAAAAGAAAGATCTCTCCGCCGCTCAGCTGGTTCGGCTGTTTCATCAAGCCCCCTGGGCAACGCATCGAACGATCGAGGACGCCAAGGAGATGCTCCGTCATACTGACGTCGCGCTCTGCGCATGGGACGGCGATCTTTTAGTCGGATTCGGTCGCGTGCTGACGGATTTTGTCTATCGGGCGACGATTTGGGATGTCATCGTCGATAAGGCCTATCAGAAGCAGGGTATCGGTACTGCTGTCGTTCAGCGTATTCTCGACCACCCTCGCCTCAAGAAAATCGAGCTGTTTTGGCTCTGTACCAGGCGCCCCGGTTTTTATGAAAGACTGGGGTTTAGCTCTCAAGAACAGACCGGGATGGTCTGGAGCCGGAGCAAGCAGGCCCGGACGGAATAACAGCGCGTACATCTCTGCCGCAATCGTCCGCCTGTGCGTGCCACAAACAGATGGGCGAGAGTGGCGGGACTAGCGAGACTGGCAGGCCCCGGCTTTGCGCGTCACGCGAGTCTCGCTTTCCGTGCCTGTCGCGCGGAGGTCACCATTTCGCAACGATCTCCCATGCGTCATCCCGGCTAAAAGAATGCCTTGGCACCAAAGAGAAATCCGAAGGAAGAGGCATTCCAATCATCCACGCGAGTGCCGTCGATCCTGGCATGGCCGTCGTTACGTTTGTAGGCCATTTCTACGTTGAGGGCGAACTGTCGATTGAGCATGTAGTCGGCGCCCCAGCCAAGCCGCCAGGCGAAGGTGTTACTGGGACTGATGCGATTACCGCTGTCTTCCCCGAAGCTATTGACGTTCACGCCGAAACTCATGTTCACATAGGGCACGACCGGTCCAAGCTTGACGGGCCTTAGCTCAAGGGTCGGCAATACCGACACTGTGTCTTGATGCCCCAAATCAAGGTCGCCGGACCGCCGCTCTAAATCGAAGCCATGGCGTTCCCATTCGAGCATCATTCCCACTAAGAGCCAGGTGTTCAGGCTGTACAGCGCCTGGAAGTTTACCAAGGGACCGACGTCGCTCGAAATTCGAGGATCATCATCGGTCAGCGATTGCGTCAAGGGCGAAAACCCAGCACGCGCGCCGAGCACCCATTTCTTAGCCTCGATTCCACCGAAGCCCTGTCTTCCTTCTTGCGCCAACGCGTGGTGAGCGGGAGTCATGATGAAGACGGCACTCACCATCGCACAGCTAATCACACAAGCCTGCAAGGCCGGAATTCGCATATAGTTCCTCCTCCAATAGGTCAAAAAGACAGCCTGTAAATAGCCGAATTTGCTTCGCACATCAAGCAGCTACCTCAGGCCGGCTCATGGGGCGTTCGGGCTGCGCGAGGAGTTGTTTCAGTGGGCATGGGCGGAGGCGGCACGTTTGAGTGTTTTGGGAGAGAGCAAGATCGAGAGGAAAAACACCGTGGTCGCAAGCAGCACGATGGCAGGCCCGGAAGGCACGTCCCAGAAGGCGGAGATCATCACGCCGGCCACCGATGTCGTGGTGCCGATGATGACGGAGTAGAGGGTCAGCGTCATGAGGCTATGTGTGAGTTGATACGCCGTCGAAGCCGGAATCAGGATCATGGCAAACACAAGGATGGCGCCGACGGTTTTCAGCGACACGACGACGGTGAGGGCGACGAGCGTCAGCAGGAGAAAGAAGATGGCGCGGGCCGGAATGCCGGACGCATCAGCCATCTCTTGATCGAAGGCGATAAAGTACAGTTCTTTTGAGAATATCAGGATGAGTCCAAGCACGAGAATGGCCAATCCTCCGATAACGCGCAGTTCATCGCTACTCACCGACAGCACACTGCCGAACAAATAGCCGTACACTTCGGCGTTATAAGTTTTCATCAGGCCGATGAACAGGATCGCCAGCGCCATAGTGGCGGTGTAGAGAATGCCGATCGAAACGTCCAGTTTCATTCGGCCTCTCTCTTCGACCCACCCGGTAATCCACACGGTTGCAAGCCCGAACAGAATGGCCATCAACAATGGCGGCCAGCCCATCAAATAACCCAGTGCGACTCCGGCAAACGCCGCATGGGAGGTGCCTGCGCCGACGAAGGCGAGGCCCCGGAGCACGACAAAGACGCCAACGACCGAGCAGAGTCCCCCCACCATCGCCGCCGCGAGGAGGGACCGTTGCATGAAGTCGTAGGTCAGGAGTTCCAACATCGCGATCTGCCGGCACTTCAGTGATGGTGGTGATAATCCTCAACAATCACAAGATCTTTGTCCGTGATCACCAGGTCTTTGCCATAGACCGCGCTGAGGATGTCCGGTTTGAGGACATCGGCGGGTGGCCCGGCGGCGTAGAGCCTGGTCTTGAGGAGCACCAGGCGATCGACGCGGGAGCGAATCATGTTGATGTCATGAGTGATCAACAGTACGGTCAACTTCAATTCTTCATGCAGGTGTTGAACGAGCTCGATGACATTGTGTTGCGTCGTGATATCCAGCCCGGTGGTGGGCTCGTCCAACAGCAACACTTTCGGTTGTTGCGCCAATGCCCGCGCGATGAACACACGCTGCTGCTGGCCGCCTGACAAATGGCCGAGTGCGGTATCTTTGTGTCCCTCCATCGACACGTGCGCCAGTGCCGCCATGGCGATTTCACGGTCGTTGGCGCCTGGACGCCTGAACAACCCGAGTGCTCCGTAACGGCCCATCATGACCGTCTCGAGCACCGTGACCGGAAAATTCCGATCCACAACACCTTTCTGCGGGAGATAGCCGATTTTTGCACGGTGATGACATCGTAATTTGTCGCAGGCACAGTCGAAAATGTGAAGATGGCCCTCAATCGGCGCCATGAGTCCCAAGACCGCCCTGCAGAGAGTGGTTTTCCCCGATCCATTCGGACCGATGACTCCGACAAACTCGCCGGCATCGATGGACAGCGAAATGTCCTTGAGCGCAATGACGCTGGAAAATCCGAATGATGCATGGTCGAACCGAATGATCGGTTCGTGGGAATCTGTCGGCACGGAATCAGGCATTCCTTCCATCACGGGGGCCACCAGAGATCAAGGGACACTGCTAAGGGGTCTCCAACGCGTTGGCCAATTGGAGCACATTATAGCGGAGCATGTCGAGGTAGCTTTCCGTTCCCGGCAAGCCACCCGGCAAGGTGGTCAGGACGACCACCCGGGCCTTGGTTTCCTTGGCCAGGAGATGGGGGAGTTTTTGGCTGAGTTGGATTTCCGACACAACGACTTTGAGGCGGTCTTTCCTGATTTTGGCGATCAGCGATTGCAACTGAATGGCGGATGGTTCCGTGCCCGTTTGTACTTGAATCGTTGCGGCGATCTCGAAGCCGAATCGCCTGGCCATATAGGGCCAGGCCGGATGGTGCGCGACGAAGCGACGATCCGATAACGACTTCACCCGATCGGACAATTCGTCACGCAGCCGGTCCAATCGCTGAAGATAGGCCGCCTGGTTGTTGCGGTAGGTCTCTGTATGGGCGGGGTCGATTTCGATCAAGGCTGCAGTGATATGGCGCATCATGATGGCGACGTTTTCAGGGTCCAGCCAGATATGGGGATTCCCGCCCGACGCATGTTCGTCATTCTCTTGGTGTTCATTATGATGCAGGTCAGAGTGGTCACGAATCAGGTCGACGCCTTGAGAAGTGGTCACGACACGCAGCGACGGGCTTCCGGCGTTCTTCACGAGCGAGGCGGCCCATACCTCTAAACCGGTGCCGATCTCGAACAATAATTGGGCTTTTCGCACTGCGACCAAATCGGTGGGTTTCGGTGCGTAGGTATGTTCATTCTCATAGCCGCTGAGCAAAGACTTCACCCGTACATGGGGCCCTCCCACTTGCTCGGCGAGATCCTTGAGGACTGGAATGGTTACCACGATATTGATCGGATTGTGAGCGGGTTCTGCGGAAGACGGCAAAGCCGGGCTGAATAGGACAAGCAGGGTCGAAAGGGCAATCGAAACAGGCGATCGTTTTGCTTGGTCTATCGAAAACATGGGCTGGGGACCGTAACACTCAGGTTCTACCATGTCAACGTGACAGGCGGCAGGCGCTCCCCACACGGTTTTTCCGCTGCGCTGTCTGGCTTGACCGGCGGCGAAAGTTCTATTAGCGTAGCACATTCGAAGGCCGATTCCTGGTTGAAGGGGTGGGAAAGGATGGCTCAGTCATGAAAGTTGTCGGGTTGATGTCAGGAACGTCCGGTGACGGCGTCGATGCGGCGCTGGTCGAAATCGACCCTCGGAAGGCAGGCCTTCGCATCAAGATGATCGCGTTTCATCCGTTGCCGTATCCGCGTTCACTTCGGCAACGCATTTTATCCGCGTCTGTGTCGGGCACTGTATCGGAACTGTGCCATCTCAATGCGCTCCTGGGTGAGTGGTTTGCGAATGCCGCGCTCGGCGCCATTCGCGCTGCGAAGTTACACCCGAAGGACATCGATCTTATCGGTTCTCATGGCCAGACCGTCCATCATCTTCCGTACGGGGTCAAGGATGCGGGAGTCGGCGCCATTCGTTCCACATTTCAGATCGCCGAACCCGCCGTGATTGCCGAACGAACGGGAGTCACCACGGTCGCCGATTTCCGACCGCGCGATATGGCCGCTGGAGGGCAGGGGGCGCCGCTGACTCCGGGAGTGCATGCGCTGCTTTTCCGCCATCCACGCCGCGCGCGGCTTATTGTCAACCTCGGAGGGATCAGCAATGTGACCTACCTGCCGCGAGGTTCCGGCTTTGACGGCCTGATGGCGTTCGACACCGGTCCGGCCAATATGGTGTTGGATGGATTGATGGCCCGGATTACGAATGGGCGCATGTCGATGGATCGTGAGGGGCGTGGGGCCGCTCGCGGGCAAGTTGACGGACGGTTGTTGGCTAAACTGCTCGCGCATCCGTACTTGTCGCAGGCTCCACCGAAATCCACCGGACGGGAAGTCTTCGGATCAAAGATGCTGGATGAGCTGTTGGCGATGCAGCAGGCGCAGCAGCTACCGATGGAAAATCTTCTGGCGACGTGCAGCCGATGGACGGCCGAAGCCGTCGGCTCAGCCAGACGGTGGATTCGCGGTGGAATCGACGAAGTGATTGTCGGCGGCGGCGGGGTCAAGAATCGCGCCATCATGCAGCATCTCGCCGATGTCTTTGCGCCAGTCCCGGTGAGCGCGTTCGAATCGCAGGGGTGGGACAGCAAGGCCATCGAAGCCGTCGCGTTTGCGGTGTTGGCCTATCAAACTGTGATGGAGCAGTGTGGAAATGTTCCCTCCGTCACCGGAGCTGCTCACCCGGCTCTGTTGGGCTGCATCGTTCCCAGCGGACCAGGGTGGCTTGCTCGGCTGCGTTCTCCTCGACGGCGAAAGTAACGATCGATGATGGATGCTATCCGGAGGATCTTTTCCGTATCAAAATCAAAGAAGTCAACCGGCCCATCCACCGGTTTCTCGCTGCCGCCCGGGATTGCCGTGGCATCCGCTCCATTGCTGACGGAAGCTGAGATTGCCCTCTACAATCTTCTGCAGATGGCTGCCCAGGATCGGTACCTCGTGTTCGCTGATGTGCCGCTCTGGTCTTTTGTGTCTGTCGAAGCAATGGGGAAGTCCCGATTTACTCTGTTGAACCATATGGCCCTCAAAAAAGTTGATTTTGTATTGGTACATCCGGGGTCACGGCATGTGGAACAGGTGGTACAGCTCGAAGACCTGTCTCCAGGGCCTCATCAGATAGAGCGCCAACGCGTGATCGAGTCGGTGCTGGATGCGGCTGGAATCAAATTGGTGACAGTGCGGGCGACAAAATCCTATACGATTCCCGAAATCACTGCGCTTCTGGGCCTTGCAACGGAAGAGTAATATCCGCAAACCGACGTGCGACGGCAGGCAGCGGTCCCTTGCCTATTCTGATTGGCTGTGGTCCGTATTACTCAGGCCGTCCACTACGTCGATAGCTTTCCGGGCGATTTCCGCTTCCGCACTGTCGGGGTACTGATTGGCGACGCGACCGAACATGATGCGTGCGTTGTCCTGATCACCAAGCTTTGCGTAGGTCTGGCCAAGCTTGAGTGTCGAAGCCGCCAGCTTTGGGCTGAGCGGGTAGGATAAGACAACGTTGTAGAAGGAATTCAGCGCATCCTGGTAGCGTCCCATGCGATACTGACACTCTCCCATCCAATATTGGGCATTGGCTGCCAGAGCAGAGCGCCCATGGAGTTCGATGAATAGACGGAACCCGGCCAGCGCGGCTTCATAGTCGCGCTGTTTGAATTCGCTCATAATGCGATCGTACAGGCGCCGGGAAGTATCCTGCATTTGGCCGGGAGCTGCGATGGACACATTCGGCGAGAAGAGGGTGATGAGCATCAGGAGGATGCCCAGTATGTTCCGTACCATATGTAAACTCCATTTTGAGTAGGTAATGGACCAAAGGATCATCACGCAATCGCCATGCCACACGTCACACCATTTGCAGCTGGAAACCCTATACAAAACATGAAGTTCCAAGCCTCTCGCTCGGTTGGAAATGAGCCCGAACTTATAATTTGCGTCTCCAAGACAGATTTGTACGAGTCCTGGCACTTTTCTGCCGAGATGGGGAGTCTTACCAGATCATAGCTATGGGCCATATTCTGAGATTCGTCATAGTTGCAGACGCATCAATGGAAGCGACTGTCCGGTCAGAGGCAAAGCGGTATGAGTGAAGAATCTATTCCACCGAATCCCTTGGGTGGGAAGACGCTGATTGTAGACGCGCTGGGTCAGCGGGGTTATGCTCTGCCGAGTGAGGCCCTCAAGGAGGCGGCTGATCAGGACCAGGTCTACATCCGTCCTGGCGTGTATGAGGACAAGGTATTTGTCAGCGAGCGATCGGTTCGGCTTGTGGGAGCAGGGCGTGATGCCGTGCAAATTTTCAGCCGGCGAAGCGGTCCGCTGTATTTGCAGCGGGTCACGGGCGGCCAAATTTCAGGCATCACATTCCGCTATGTCGGCAGTGACCAACACTCGGCCATGAATGTGCTCGATTCCACCTGTGTGATTACGCAGTGCCGGGCGATGGAAGGGATTTTGTCCGGTGTATTATTGTATGGGCCGGAATGCCGGGCGACGTTTTCGGACAATGAAGTGTGCCGCAATCGTGAGTCCGGCATCTTCGTTTTTGCCGGGGCACAACCTCGAATTGCCGGAAATCGCTGTGTCGACAATCACCACTTTGGGATTGCGGTTCGCGATTCGGGCAGCTATCCGGAGATTGTGCGCAACCTTTGTGAGACAAACATGCTCAGCGGGATGCTCTTGTTTCACCACGGGGGAGGCTTAATCCTGGACAATAATTGTCGAGGCAATCAACATTGGGGCTTACTGGTGACGCCGGATTCTCATCCCAACCCGTTGCCTGCGGAGCTTCCTGAGATGAATCGTCTCGATGGGAATCCGCGCGGCGCCTATACCATATCGGATCAGCCTCTCGCCGACATCGGCCGGTAGGCTAGGGCGCGTTCAGCGCCTCGTTGATCGTATCTCGTGAAGCGGGAAGCGCAGGACAGAAAGACCACGGTTTTCATCATTGTTTGCGAGATACGAGATACGCTTCACGAACGACGAAGAACGGATTGGCCGCGTCTCGGCGTACAGCCGGGCGGTTGCAGCAGAAGTGTTCAGAAGTCATGCAGGGTACGATGATTTGGAAGAGAGTGTGGAAGGGGGCGGATCGTTCGAAATATGAAACTCGAAGGAGTTCCCGCCCCGTTGTTTGGCGCGGTACATCGCAGCATCTGCATGGCGTAACAGATCGTCAATCTCGTGATCGTCGGTTGGATAGGTGGTAATTCCGATACTGACCCCGATTGAGGTTTGCTGGTCTTGAATGTTGAAGGGTGTACCCAGCGACTGGGTGATTCTTCGCGCGACGACCACGAGGTCGTCTTCGTGCGAGAAGCCCTCCAGGATGATCGTAAACTCATCTCCACCCATGCGTGCAACCGTATCGACTTCGCGCACGCATTCACGAAGCCGGTCTGCGACGACTTTCAATAACTGATCTCCCGCATCATGCCCCAGGGTATCATTTACGGCCTTGAATCGATCAAGGTCGAGCAGCATCAGCCCCATGGGTTGTTGGAGCCGCTTGCTTCTCGCCATCGCATGAATGAGGCGGTCGCGGAAAAGCGTACGATTCACCAGCCCGGTCAGTTGATCGTACTGCGCAAGGTAGGTCAGCCGTTCTTCGGCTCGCTTGCGCTCGATTGCGTAGCGAATGGAACGGGCCAGCATTTCCGGCTGACCCTGGCCTTTGACGAGATAGTCTTGGGCGCCGCTTTGGACGGCTTCTACAGCCAGCGTTTGATCACTGAATCCGCTGAGCACGATAATGGGAATGGTCGGGTTAGCGGCTTGCATCTGTCTGAGCGTCGATAGCCCGTACCCGTCGGGGAGGGAAAGATCCAGGAGAATCGCGTCAAATCGTGTTTGCGCGAGATGACCGAAGGCCTCACTTAAGCGAACGACATGAGTGACATCGAATTGCTCGACGCTCCACTCCGCCAGGATATCCTGCGTCAAATGAGCATCGACGTCGCTGTCTTCGACTAACAAAATTTTGAGCATCGCTCTCCGCTGCTGGAGCATCAGTTTTTCGGCGCAGCCGCAACCTCATGGCTGATGTTCTTACTTGATGGCAAGTATAGCCTAAGTTACTGGTTCAACAAGGAAAATCCTGAATCGTCCCATGCCGATGTCAAGGATGGGACTTGAGGCCGCTACGAAATTATGAGTGAAAATGAGAGCTACGAAAGAGGTGCCCCCCTGGAGAGGTAAAACAAAAAGCTGCCTCTCCAGGGGGCCTGGTATCTAATCACGATTACGCGCAGTGCAATGCTTCAGCTCGCCGGCGGACATCCTCGGCCTTCTGCACCTGCCCGAGGTTTTCATAGAGAGAGGCAATATTTGTGTGGAGATGGGACAACAACTGCCCGAGCTGGGCTTCCTGTGCGATCACATTGGCTTCCAGCGCCAACTTCTTTTCCTCACTCCGGCGGAAACGTTCTTCCAGCCGTTGCACCAATTGAATCCACCCGCGGACTTTTGCCGAATCCAGGTTGGGCAACGCCGGCAAGGGTTCTGCGCGGTCGAGGGATTTTTCTGTTTGGTTCATCCAATTGATAAAGACGAGAAAGTCGCCCAACGTAATTTCAAGTGCAGATGTTGCGCCATCTTCGATTACCAGGTCTTCCATTCTTACTCCTTTGCCAATCCGGTCACGTGAGTGGGGATTATCTCAATTGGTTGAATGTTTACCCAGCCTGAACGGAACATATTGCCTCGCAATACTGTGGAATGTCCTGCATATGGTGCCTGGCCAGGGGAGAGCTATTTCCCCCGATCCGTCATTTGACCTCCTTTCGTAATGGCACGGACATACGCCAATTACCATATGAGTCCACAACAGGATGGGGCTACGGATTAATACCCCACTAGATTAAGGGATGTCAATGAATCGAATGAGTTAAGGAGAAATTATTCTTAATCTTGTTCTACGAAGTGGGGGTACTGAGGGAAGTTGCCTGGCTAACGGGCATCATGACTCCTTAGAAAAAGGTCTGTTCTCATCGGATAGACACCTGCCGGTGGTTGTTCTGAGCCGATCGCTGCTTCGCAGGCGTAGCCTGGATGGAGTGGCCACAGCAACGAGCGGCCCGCAACGTTTCCTCGGATGTGAATATGTCGAAAGGTGACGCCCAGGCGCACAGCATCCTCTTTCAATTTTTCGATGCATTCCTCGGATGTGAAGGCTCGGCGCGAGATGAGCAGAGGGTCTCCCGATGCACTATGAAACACAACAAATTCCCCGGCACACCCGGTCATGAGCCCTAGCACTAGGCACAGGCAGGTGATCCCTCGCATGGACATACGGCTATTCATCAGAAATTAACCTTGTGATGCGATAAGCACGGTCATGAGGCGCCTATTATCCATCGGCCAACCATACCATAAGAGACGGAGTATTGTTCGACGTTGCACGGAGAGTGGTGATGCGGTAGAGACGCAAAATGCGTCGATAAGAGCGGAAAACTCGATCCGAGCTGTCACCCCTCCCTACGAAAGTTGGGAGGGGTGACAGCATCTAAACGGTTGGTAATTCAAATAGTTGTATCGATGGGCCCCAAGTCGTTTTGGCATGAAAGCTGCGGATGTCAGTCCTGACTGTGTGAGGGCGTTTCAGCCTGGAGAGGTCTCACAGAATCGGATAATGACCGTAATTGATTGAGAGGAGCGCACCGATGACAACATCCTTTGCCTTGTGCCGAACGAGTGATCGGCCGGTTGAACGGATAGGTGGCCTCTGTCACAAGAAAGTATCGAAAAGAAGAACACAGGTGTATGCAGCAGCGTTGCTCGTTGTGGCCTCAGCCTTTCCGGCACATGCGGAGGGCGATGATCATCGGTCCATTAGTTCTGCTGGAACTGTTCATGTGGCGAACGTGCCAGGTGACCGGAAACTCACATCGGTCACGAATCGGCATCGGTATCATGCGGCAGTATCGGACCAAGAACTTGAGGAGGCGGTCGCACACTATGCCCGGGAAAACAGGTTGTCTCCGGCGTTATTGATGGCCATCATGAAGGCGGAGTCAGGTTTTAATCCATTGGCAATTTCCAAGGCGGGCGCTGTCGGTCTTATGCAGCTGATTCCCGAAACAGCGATCCGGCATGGGGTAAAGAACATGTACGATACGAGGGATAATATTGCCGGCGGCGCTCGACATATCCGATATCTCCTCAATCGATTTCACGGCAATGTTCCGTTTGCACTCGCTGCGTACAACGCAGGAGAGGGGAAGGTCGACCGCTATCGCCAGATTCCGCCGTACAAGGAAACGAGGGCCTATGTAAAGAAGGTCATCGGGTTCTACCATGGCTATCAGACCGGCATGAGAGCGAATAGAATCGAGTATAGGGCCAGTCTGATGCCTATGCGCTGATGCCGGAACTTGAGGGGAGCAACAAAGATTCTTCGTCTACGGAAGAAGACGTGCGGGGTAGATGGATACATGATCCTCAATGGGCCAGGAACCATCAGTGATGTGTGGAGCTGAATCGCCGGCACAACTCGACAAACTGTACGATCGAGATCGATTCCGCTCTGACGGTTGATGCGAGCCCACATGATGTCAAAATTTCAGCCGTGTTGCTCTGAGCGTAGCCCTCATCCTTCAGCGAATTGATGAGTGTTTTGCGTCGGTGCGCGAAGGCCGCTTTGACCAGGGCGGCGAATTTTGGTTCTTGTTCCCGGTTCAGTGCTCTCTGAGATCTGGTCTTTAGCTGAACCACAGCAGAGCCGACTTCCGGTCTGGGTCGGAAGCACTGTGCGGAGACGCGAAACGCCTTCGTGATCTCCGCCGCATACTGTGCCATGACCGACAGCACTCCGTAGGCGGAACTTCCAGGCTTGGCAACGAGCCGGTCAGCCACTTCATCTTGCATCATCAGTACCATACGGGGAAATCGATCACGCTGATCGAGCAGCCGGAACAAAAGAGGAGTGGACAAATAGTACGGAAGATTGGCGACAACAATGGTGCCGATTGGAAGGCCGTCGATCGGGTAGGTCATCGCATCGTCCAGGATCAGCGTAAGATTGGGATAGTGCACTTGTTGTTCGCTCAGATAGGCATGGAGCCTCGGATCGACTTCGATCGCCGTCACACGATTGGCCGATCGGCAAAGCGTTTCTGTGAGAATGCCGCGGCCTGGTCCAATTTCCAATACGGAATCGTTCGAGTCTAATGCGGCGGCTGCGACAATCTTGCGGACGATATTCGGATCGATGAGAAAGTTCTGTCCGAGACGTTTGATCGCAGCAGGCGGGTCCGGGCGACTCACGCGCCATGCACCGGCGGAATGGGAGAAGGCCGTGAAAGCCGTTGAATCAAGGCGGCCAGCGGCGTTCGATAGCAGTCGATTAAATCGGTATATTCTTCGATCATATCGTTGGTGAAGCACGGTCCCGGGTGAATCCCGGCAAAGGTCTGTCCTTCTTGGGCTCCCACTGATTCTGTAAGGACTGCGATGGTTGCGGTCCTCCATTTCGCCACGCGTTCGATCCCTGCGACGGTGTTGAGATCAGTCAGTGTCTGCTTGGCGAGCGCATCCAATTCGTGCAGTTGTCGCTGGAGCCGTTGAAGCGCTGTGGCCGGCTGAGCGGTCATGGCCGGACCCTTGTGATGGTGGCGGCCAATGTGATTGCTTCGAGTAAACTGCCGGGATCGGCGAGGCCTTTGCCGACGATATCGAATGCTGTTCCATGATCGACGGACGTGCGAATAATCGGCAGGCCGACCGTGAGGTTTACGCACGTGCCAAACGCCATGAGCTTCAGAGGAATCAACCCTTGGTCATGATACAGAGCCACTACTCCGTCATATTCTCCATGCACTGCCTTGCCGAACAGCGTATCAGCGGGCAGCGGATTGCTGGCGAGGATGCCTTGTGCCTGGGCCGCCCGCGCCGCCGGTAGAATGACGCGGGATTCTTCGTTGCCGAACAGGCCGTGTTCGCCTGCGTGAGGGTTCAGCGCCGCGATGCCGATCCTGGGCTTTTTGATTCCAAAGAGTTGAGTCAGCGCCAGTTGTGCCAGTCTGATCGCCTTTTCAATTTTTGCCCGAGTGAGAAGTGATGGGAGATCTTTGATCGCAACGTGAGTCGTGACAAACATGATGCGCAGCGGCCCGCCTATGATCATCATGCCGGATTCTTTCGCACGGGTCAGATCAGCCAGCAGCTCCGTATGCCCCGGATAACGGCAGCCAGCCATGTTGATGGCTTCCTTATTGATCGGTGCGGTGACGATCCCGTCGATGCAACCGATTTGAGCCAGTTCGACCCCTTTTTTTATAAAGGCGACCGACGCAGCCCCGGTTGCCGCCGCCGCTACTCCTTGTGTAAATCGTTTCAGCGGTTGCTCAAGCGGATCGAGCACCGCGACCGTTCCTTCTCGCCAGGGGTGTCGTTCATGACTATCTACGCGCAGGGCTTTGAGTTTTAGGTTCAGTGCCTTAATTGTCTGCTCCATCACAGGAAATGACCCGATGACGATTGGATGGCAGACATTTCGTAGCCTTCGTCCGGCAACCGCCTTGGCGATCACTTCCGGGCCGATCCCGGCTGGATCTCCCATCGTGATTCCGAGAAGGGGGAGTCGCGCTGATATCGTCTTGGCCGATGTCGATTTCATTGCATGGAGACTCACTGTCCCAAAGCCAAATATAGCGTATAGCCTATATACAGCAGCGCTCCGCTGCTCAGCAACCACGCCCGCCAATAGCCGCCGATGAAGAGCTGTAGCAGGTAGAACACCACTGCTTGCACGGCCAATACCATCGTCACCGATGCAGAGGAGGCGATGGCCCACTCGGTTCCCAGCAAACCTACCGAGACCGGAATGGTCCCCTGAAAAACCATTGCGCCTGTCACATTGGCGACGGCGAGGCGGTCTTTTTTGCGATAGAGCCAGAGAAAACTATTGGACATCTCCGGCAGTTCGGTTGCCAGTGGTGCGATGAGTAATGCAAGGATCAATGGCGAAACCGCAAACATCCCGGCCATTGATTCTGCTGCGCTGACAAACAGATGTGCGCCTAAGATCAGTCCGGCCAGACCAGCGAAAGCTTGTAGTCCGATCATGATTCGTGACGGTGTAGCCGCGGATTTGGCGAAGATCAGCGGTTCGAGTTGGCCGCCTGCCCCTCCTTCCTCTTCAGGCGCGCTGAGTTTAAGCCTCATATATACGCCGTACAGAAGAATCAGTCCGACTGCCGCGAAGATATGCACGAGCCGGGAGGGAATGTAGATGCAGGCCAAGGCAACGACATATCCGACGGTAAAAAACGTCAGATCCGTGATGACTTCACGATAGTTCAGCTGAAATCGGGCTGTACGTTTGCCCATCCACGCATAGAGCATCAGCAGGAACGCGAGAATCGGCAGCACCAGCGTGCTGAGCATGAACGGCGCTCCGAGAATTGCGCCTAATCCGACATCAGTTTCTTCCTGGCTCTCTCCGAAGAAAATGGCGATGATTGGGATGGACGTTTCCGGTAATGTTGTGCCGATCGCGGCAAATATACTGCCGACAGCCCCTTCCGACACTCCGAGGCGTTTCCCGAGCCATTCGACGGCGTTGGTGAACAGCGCACAGCCGCCGAGCGTCACGGCGACGGAGGCCACAAACATGAGGATGTAGAGCATGGTGGTCACGAATCGCCTCGCAAGCTGAGTCCTAAAAAGTGAAAAGAAAAAAGTAAATCCACGGTGGTGTGTTCTTATGACGGCCGATGACGTGTGTCTTTCCTGCCGTCATAGGCACGAGAGGCTGCTTCCATGACACTCTTAAGCGGGCGGCCGGTTCGATCGGCGATGTTCTTGCAGTCGATATATTCCGGTGCAGCTTTTTCCCACCCGGCACCGATGGCGGCGATTTTCATGCGCACGACTCCTCCCGGCACTTTCACGGAGACAAAGCGCCGAGGGAGGATGCGTCTGCCCAGTTCCTGGATTCGCGCGCCCAGAGCCGGGGTTTCCTGGAACAGGATCTCCAGCACCGCATCGGTGTGATCGCGCGAGGCCAGACAACGCAGCACCACACCGGGCCGGCCTCGTTTCATAATAGCCGGAATCAGGGCGACATCCACCGCGCCGACTGCAAACAGCCGCTCCATCACATGCTCATACGCTTGCGGATTGAGGTCATCGAGATTCGTTTCGATTTGCGTAATATGATCGGTCTGGCGTTCTGCCTGGGGAGACTCTTCCGAGAGAAACACACGCAGTGCATTCGGCCAACCTTCAGGATCTCGGTCGCCGGCGCCATACCCGACCACCGCGGATTCTATCACCGAGGCTGCGCCGAACTCCGATGTCAGTGTCCGAAGCAGCGCCATCCCTGTCGGCGTCGCCAGCTCACAGCGGGGACCGTCGGAGTATACCGGAATTCCTTTTGCCAACGCAGCCACGGCCGGTCCCGGCACCGGCAAGAGTCCGTGTGAGGTCTGAATCGTACCGGCTCCGACGTTGACTGCGGAGGCTGTGACTCGAGTGACGTTCAAGAGATGGCATCCCAGGATACCGCCGACCACATCGATAAAGGAATCCATCACGCCGACTTCATGAAAATGCACATCGCGCGCCGCAACCCGATGGGCCAGACCTTCCGCCTCAGCCAGCCGATCGAAGGCGGCGCGGCTCTGTGTCTTTACAGGATCGGGCAGGGTGCTGGCCGCAAGAATTCGCCGAATGCGGGATAAGCTGAGAGGGTGTTGAAAACCACGCTGGATGACGACATCCACCTTCGTGGCATGGAGGGCGCCGCGCCGGACTTCGCGCTGACGCAATCGGTAGCCGTTCAGCTTGAGGCGTTTGAGCCCGTTGATCAATTGCGCCCATGGCAAGCCGGCATTCACCAGCGCGCCCAGCACCATGTCCCCGCTGATTCCAGAGAAACAATCAAAATGCAGATGCCGTCCCACTCCATCCTCCGTTCAATGGCCGCCCATCTTACCCAAGGCGGTGGTCTACGGCAATCCATGCCGACGGCTCATTGACAGTCTGTAGTGGCTATGCTATCCCACTGTGCAATGCAACTCAGTCGGTGCCTCGGCTCCTCTACGATCCCTTTCTCGACATTCTTATGAGTACGTGCTCGTCGGTTTCAACGCGAGTTCGAACCGGTCTGCGAAGAACTTTCCCTCTCGTTGGACTGCTTGTCGGCCTGTGCCTTCCGTTGCTGCTTTCGGACGACGGGTGGGCGAAGAACAAACAGCCTCGAGCGCCCCGACCGGAGCCGGAGTTGAAGATTCTCGACGTGAATGTGGCCCCGAGTCCGTACACACCGGGAAACGGATCGCTTCAGTTCACAGTCAGCGCCCAAGTGCCGAAAGAATTGGATGGAGCCACGATTCTTGAGGTCACGTCGTTGATCAGTTCTCCGTCGAAGACCTCCCTTCGTTTTCTCTCACACCGCCGGCCGGTGGAAGTGCATCCTGTGGCCGGCATCACGGAACGGCCCACGCTTTCCATCGAACTCTCCTGGGACGGGCAAGATCATCGCAAGCAGCTCGCCGGTTCCGGCACGTATTCCTACGAGGTGCGGATGAAGTTGCTGAAGAATGGAGACAAGGGCCTTCGGACGATGATGGTTTCGTGGCCGAAGCGGGGCACGTTAGAGGTGAAATAAGACTCAGCGTGACGTGCGGACGGGCGCGACTTGCGCGATGCGGAAAAGTTGTTACTTGCCCGGCATCCCACCGTGCTCGCCTGTCGCCCCTTTCCCGCTCCTCGCGCCTCCCATATTGATTCGGTGTGCGAGACAGCCTGCTCCGAATCCATTGTCGATATTCATCACGCCGACGCCCGCCGCGCAAGAGTTCAGCATCGTCAGCAGGGCAGCTAATCCGCCGAAGCTGGCGCCGTACCCACGGCTGGTCGGCACCGCGATGACCGGGCACTCCACAAGGCCTCCCACCACGCTTGGCAACGCCCCATCCATGCCTGCGACGACGATGATAACCCTCGCCTCGAAGAGCCGCTCTTTCCTTCCAAGCAGGCGATGGATGCCTGCCACACCGACATCATAGAGCCGTTCCACATGGCTGCCCATGACTTCCGCTGTCACACGGGCCTCTTCGGCCACCGCCGAATCCGCAGTGCCTGCCGACACGACGAGCACATGGCCCAGCCGTTTCTGGGAGGGCGCATGGATGGCGACAATGCGCGCATCCGCATAGTAGCGCGCCCGCCGGTCCAGCTTGCAGATGGCTCGCGCAACGGCCGGCTCCGCTCGGGTCGCAAGAAAGGGGCCGCGTTTCTTAATGAATGAGCGCGTGATGGCGACGACTTGAGCGGTGGTTTTTCCCTCACAGAGCACGACTTCGGGAAACCCCTGGCGCAGCGACCGGTGGTGATCGAGCGAGGCAAAGCCGAGGTCTTCAAAGGGGAGGGATCGCAGGCGCTGAAGCGCCTGCTCCACGGTGACTTGTCCCTGACGGATCTGTCGTACCAACTGTTCAAGTTTTTCGGGGCTCATGCTGATCCTTTTTCAGGTTTTGCGTCTCGCTCCATCAAATCGCTGACGGCTTTCCGGCAGGGCTTCTGGTTGAACAACACTGCATTGATCTCCTGTGTGATGGGCATGTCGACGTCGTACTGTCTCGCCAATACCAGGGCCGCGCGCGCCGTCCGCACGCCTTCCGCGACTGCGTGCATCCCGCCCATAATTGTATCCAGCGGCTCGCCCTTGCCGAGCCGCATTCCCACTGTGTGGTTTCGACTGAGTGTTCCCGTGCAGGTCAGCACCAGATCGCCGATGCCGGAGAGTCCGTAGAATGTCCGCGCGTCGGCTCCCATCGCCGTGCCCAAGCGAACGATCTCGGCCAATCCTCTGGTGATCAGCGCGGCGCGCGCATTCAGCCCGAGTTCCAATCCGTCGACCACACCGGCCGCCAGCGCCATGACGTTCTTCAAGGCTCCACCGAGCTGGACGCCGATGACATCGGTATCGGCGTACACGCGAAAAACCGGGGTCATAAGCGTGTGTTGAAACTGTTGCACAAGGGCCGGTTCACGCCCGGCCAGACAGAGCGCCGTCGGTTTCCCCGCACTGAGTTCCGCGGCGAAGCTCGGACCTGACAAGGCCATGATCATGGATCGCATCGGTAGGGGAAGCACGTCGTCCATCACTTGCGTCATGAGTTTGGCGGTTCCCTCTTCAATCCCTTTTGTCGCGCTGATCAGGGGAATGGGGTTAGCCATACAAGGCGCGAGTGCCGTGAGTACCGATCTGGTCACATGTGAGGGGACGACGAATAGGAGGCCCTGGCAGCCGTCAACCGCATCGGCGATCGATGATGTTGCGACGAGCGTCCGCGGCAGCGTCACGCCGGGAAGAAACGTCGTGTTTTCGTGCCTGACATTGATCGCCTGCGCCACGTCAGGCTCGTAAGCCCAGAGCCTGACCGTCACCCCCGTTTCGGCCAAATGTTTGGCCAACGCGGTCCCCCAGGCTCCGGCTCCAATCACACCCAGAGTGCTGATTGCCTGCATGTTGGAAAATCCCATGGATTGGAGGAAAACGATGGACGATAGCCGATTGGGCGGAGCGAATTATAGGAAGGCCCTGATCGCCTGTCAACGAATGGAACGAGCCTCTCGATTCTGTCAAGTGTGCGACTCCAATCGCACATGTATAAACCAAAATGATGGCATGTGGCTTGCTCATTCTCATGAATTGAGAAATGACTTTGTCAGAATAGTCCCAAGAGTTAGCATCGAAGCAGGAACAGAAATCTGTAGGATGTGAGAGGGTTCGTAATGAATATGATATCAACAGCCATTCGGTGGTTCGGAATATCGGTGGTCGTTGTGGCATGTGTCGCCGCTTCGAATGTCCCCCGCTCGTATGCTGAAACCTACATCGCTGGACAATTTGGTGTGACGTTGCCGTCGGTAGCGGGGAAGAGTCTGGGTGAGGGGGAGCTGACTGGCCAGTTGATTGTTCCTGGAGCGAGAGTCTCCGCACAATCTCTTGATGAGTCGATTCTCTTTGGAGGCAAGATCGGGCACTATTTCAAGGCAGTTCCATGGCTTGGTCTGGAAGCAGAAGCCTACCACACTACTCCCCACATCAAGCAGCAACCGATCACATTCAGTGGGCCTTCGGGTCCCGTCGGGACTGTCGAGCTTCCCGGTGTGCATTTTCGAGTGCTGACAATTGCGCCTCTCAATCTGATGTTTCGCTATCCGGGAACTAGGCTTCAGCCGTATATCGGTTTCGGTCCCGGTATATTCATGGCTCGAATCAACGATCCTTCGATCACCCAAGGCGACAGCTCCCAATCAAGCACGAAATTTGGCCTGAACGCTCTTGCCGGCCTCAGGTACTACTTCACGAGACATATGTCTATATTTGCAGAGGGAAAGTTTAACTACGTTCGATTCAGTTTTGAGGAAAGCTCCAACTTCTTCGGGTTCGACGCCACCTACATGCCCATTCACGCTTCAGGCGGTCTCAGCGTCCATTTCTAATAGCGCGCGCTCGATCATACATCTGGTAAATCAGCATCAGTCCGTGTAGCCTAAGGCGGTGATTCGGACTGTCCGTAAGCTGGGAAACAGCTGATGCAATCGTGCTCCTCCTGCAGCCGCTCACAACCCGAGATCAATCGTTTCTGCACACATTGTGGCCGTCGACTCGACGGGAGTGGAGGTAAAGCCTCGGTTGCCCGACCCGATGCCGAAGCACCGGAGCAGATGAACCTTACGGTGTTGTATGGAATGGTCGCGGCTCTGATCCTCGCCGTGCTGTTTCCTCCCTGGGAAACTCCACCCGACCAACAGCCGGAGTTTCTCGGGCTCTCGTTCATCCTCTCTCCCCCGACTGCTGAGGCCGTTGTGAGCCGTATGCTCCTGACCATTGAACTGGTCACGATCGCGATTGCCGGCTTCTATGGAGCGTTTCTGTTCAGAAGGAAGCCTTGAAGAGGACGTCAAAAGGTCTTCAAGTCAGAACGTCAGCAAGTCTTCTCCAGACTTTCGACTTGAAGACGTAATGCCTCGTGAGAAGACATGACGACTTTGGGACTGTCTTCGAGTCAGTCGAGCGCCAGTGTCAGGCATTTCGCCGATCCGCCAGATTTCATGAATTCATCGAGAGGAACGGAATGGGTGCGGTATCCCCTGGCTTGGAGCAGATGTTCGGTTGTCGGACATCCGGACGGCAGGACGACATGCTTCCCCACACAGACCGCGTTGCATGCGAACCGTAACGCGTCGTCCTCCGGGACGGGGATTTGCCGGTCCTTCGGAACCCGCTGGGCAATCGCGGACTGACCATAGAAATCGAAGGCAGGCGGGAAATAGAGCAGGTCTCCTCCGCTCAATGGGCAGAGGCATGTATCCAGATGATAAAAACGGCTGTCGACGAGTTCGAGTGGAATAATTTCACGATGGAATCGCTCGCTGAGATGGGGGAATGCACGGATATCTGATCGCTGCCGATAGCCGCCGAACCAACAATCCGGAAAGCCCAGGAGGTCCCCGGCGCCTTCAAAGAACAATGCCTTCTCCAATGTCACCACGGCGTAACCGTGCCCGCGAAACCAGTTTTCGAAGTATGCCTCCTCCCGTTGCCGTTCGGGATAGCGGAAGCGGCTCACCACGGCCGTGCAGTCGACCACGACACCGGCATTGGCCGTAAACACCAAGTCGGGCAGCCCCGCAACCGGCGTCATCCGTTCAAGCGTCACCCCCAGATCCTGTTCAAAGACACGTATCAGACCATGCCACTGTTGAACGGCTCGTTCATGGTCCACCCGATTGCTGAGTCGCATCCAGGGGTTGATTTCATATTCGATTCCAAAATAGTCCGGAGGACAGACGAGGAGCCGGGTCATGCCGATCTTCCCAGGAGTCTGGCCAGTTCGGAGAGAAACGATGCCGCGTCCATGACGAGACCGACTGCTTGAAAGCTGCCGCGATCCGAGAGTTTGGTCGGTACGGAGGGATTCACGTCTACACATACGGTCGGCACTGTGGCGGGCAGGAGATTGCCCGTGGCCACGGCATGCAGCGTGGAGGCCACCAGCAGGGCCAACCCGACACCGGGAATCGCTGCGCGCATGGCGTTCTGCGCGAGAACGGAATCGGTGATTACGCCGGGGAGAGGGCCGTCATCGCGGATCGTTCCGGCCATGACCACCGGCACGTTGTGACGGACACAGGCTGCCATGATGCCCTGCTTCACCACTCCCGATGTGACTGCCGCCTCGATGCTGCCGATAGCACGGATCTTATTGATCGTTCGCAAATGATGTTCATGGCCATGCGGAACCGCGCGTCCGGCCGCCAATCCATAGCCCAGCGATGTGCCGTACAGGTCAGCTTCCATATCATGCGCCGCCAGGGCATTTCCGCAGAACAGGAGATGGACGAACCCCTGCTCGATCAGCCAGGTCAAGGCATCCCGTCCGCCGGCATGAATGATCGCAGGCCCTCCTGCCAGCAACACTCTTGAATCCGCCTGTCCCTGCCTGTGCCCTTCCCGGAGTTGACGAATGCGGGCGGCGACATCGGTGATGATATGGTGATGGGGCCGCTCTGACGAGACTTGCGATTCCATGAATCCAAACACATCCCGCTCGCGCGGGCGCTGCAAGGGAGTGACCCGTACCCCGTCACGGCCGACCACGATCCGGCCTCCTTGACGAACGTCCCCCATGGGGAGGGCTCGCGCAGCGGTTCCCCGCTTATCTACCAGAATGCCGAGATCCATCTCGATCCGATCGACATCGATCCACTGTCCGTGGAGTCGGATCTGCGTGGGCAAATGGGTTGTGGCATAGAAATCATCGGGGAAAATGCCGTCGGCAGGGGCCTCGGCGGTTCGACAGTCCGCCTCACGTTCGGCGCAGGCCCCATGCGGCTGAATCGCTTTGAGAATGTCGTCCAAGAGCGTCGTCGATGATGCCCGGATGACGATGCGGGCGCGAGAGGGCTCTTCCCTTGTTGTTCCGATATGCACGTCTTCCAAGTCAAAGGCGCCACCCATCATCAGGATGATGTCCAGCACCTTCGCCAGAATCAGTGAATCGATAATGTGGCCGCTGATGAGGACGGTTTCTTGATGGAGGCTCATGGCGTCTCCTGGGGATGCCTCACTGATTCTATCAGTGAATGACCGGAGACCACAGGGGCTTTGTAAATCACGACATGAGTGATGTGCCCGGTTCAGATGGTTTTCATCAATTCGCGCAATACACTCGTGGCATAGGCGCCGGGCGGGAGTGCAAAGGCCAGAGTGAGGACCGAACCATTCAGTGACCACTCCAACTCCGCCAACGGGATCCGTAACGCACGGCGTTCGCCGCGGAAGCCGCAGGCCTTTCCTGCTGCGACCAGGGCATCTCGTGTCGTTCCCGCTTCCGCAATGACGGCCTCTTCAATCTTGCCCGGCTCGCCATCGGCCCATGACGCCCGCGAACCGAAGAGAATTCCCGTCGGGCTGATTTCAAAACGATCGGCGCGAGGCTGTTCCTGATCGGCGTCTTCGACTTGAAAACAGGCGCCGTTGTCCGACTTTATGGCCCAATCGCCGGCCAGCACACGATCGATACGGTCGATACGCCGGGCCAGCATGCGGTTGAAGAGAAATGATTGGTACGTATTCAGATACCAGACGCGTTTGGCCCGGCCCATTTTCTCGCGCCGCCGCGGATCGGTCAGCAAGGCGGCGCCAATCTGATAGTTATCGCCGCTCTTGCCCTGCCGCTGGGGGCCGAAGTAGTTGGGCACGCCGCGCGCACCAAGTCGATCGAGCACGGCGGGCACCGCCTCAGCGGCCTGGGCGGCAACGTCGCGGACGACCAAGCGAAAGTGGTTTCCGGCATGGTGGCCGGTGCGTAATCGATTGCGATGTCGAGCCAGGACGTCCACAGACAAAAGCTGTTCATCGGTCTTCAGCTGCGACACCTGCTGAGGCGTGATTCCTTGCAGCGAGACCATTTGAGTGGTGATTGCGCGGGCGTCTTTTAACCCGGCGACTCCGATAGCCTGCGCTTTCACGCCGAGTGTCGACGAAAGGCGGCGGACGAGGTCCGGCGTCGAGAGACCCCGTTTGGTGATCCTCACATAGAGATGTTCTCCTTCCCCGCAGGGCAGATAGAGCGGGCGTTCCTCCACCTGAAAGTCTTCCGGCGTCGCGCGGATCTGTCCGCCGATGCCGGGGATATCGCTTGTGAGGAAGGGCTCGATTGATGGTTCCACGCGGTACTCCCTATCTAAATGGTCTGTATGCCGTTCAAGCGTCCATTAATTGTTGGCCAATAAGCCCATGCTATACTTTTTCTATTCGACTCGAGAGGGGCGGGAGAGCAGCATGGATCACGGAATGAGCGCGCGTCAGAGATTATCATGGCCTGACCGCGTGCGATCCTCCGTCGGAGCTCGTCTGAGTGAGCCACTCTATAGACTGTTCAGCCTCGTCCCACAGTGGGAGTTTGGCCTGTCCGACCACGAGGTAACCCGGCATACCCATGTACACGGGCCGTTGGCAGGTCACCGTGCCGTCCATTTGACCGATTTGCATCTGGACATCTACTACCCTCGTCATGATCGCATTGTGGACACCGTGAGGGCGCTTCAGCCCGATTGGATTTTCATCACGGGCGACTTGCTCAACGTGCCTGAAGGGCTCCCCCATCTCTTTCGATTTCTTGCGCGCCTGCGGGAAGCCGCGCCGGTCTTTGTCACCTTGGGCAATCACGATCACTACAGCGGTGTGCCGGTGGCCGACTACGCCGAACTGGCCGATCGGCATAAAATAACATTACTGGTGAATCAAAGTGTGGTTGTCTCAACGGCAAAAGGCGAGTTGGCGATCGTCGGTGTCGATGATCCGTCGCTGCACCGTGCCGATCTGCACTGTGTCCCGCCTCAGGCCGACCATCGCTTTACCCTGTTATTGGCCCATGCGCCGAATATCCTCGATCAAGTGAAGGCGCATCATGCCATCGATCTGATCTTGTGCGGGCATAGCCACGGGGGACAGTGGCAGGTGCCGGGCATCCCGACGTTCTGGCTGCCTCCCGGATGCAATGGCCGGGTGTCAGGCCGGTATGAGTCGGGCGAACACACCCTCTACATCAATCGGGGACTCGGCTGGTCTTTCCTCCCGTTCCGCTGGAACTGTCCGCCCGAGATCGCTGTACTTGAGTGGATTGAGGAGCGGAGTCAGACCTGACAGGCCGGCTATCGGCTGCGAATCCTTTCCAGGGCTTCCCGCGCCCGGCCCCTCACTGTTTGATCCCCGTCCTCCTCCGCGACCTGTGCCAGCCGATCCTGCGCATCCGTCGCCCGCAGTCTTCCCAGCCCCAACGCCGCGCACGCGCGCACGTAGGCATGGTCGTCCTTCAGTGCGTTCACCAGAAGTGGCGCCACCGACTGATCCTGCAAGACACCCAGATGACTGGCTGCCATGCCTCTGATGCGATGGCGTTCGTCGCCTAAGGCTCGTTGAAGCGTCGCCACCCAGAGATTTTTCAATGCCGGCGCGATCTCTTCAAGTCCGTCAAGCCGGTAGGCATTGCATTCGATGAGGGCAAACGACAGGTCCAGCTTCTTCTCCTCCGCCTGCTCACGCTGGAAGGCGTCAATGAGCCGATTCCGTTCACGGCGCGCTGCCGCGTGCCGCCGGATTTTCACAATCGCGGCCAGGACCAACGACGCAACGGCTGCTCCTCCGGCAGCGACAGGCAGGGCCTGATCGATGACATAATCTTGGGTTTCTGCGGGTAGCCGTTTCCAAATCCACACGCCGGCCACGATAAAGCCGACCAGAATGACGATCGCCGTTGGAGAGAACTGCCCTCGTTCGTGATGGTCCGTCATGGGAACAGGATCTTACGGGCGCGATCGATCAGCCGTCAACGAACTCCTGGACGGGCTCGCCTTGACGATTCATCTGCTTCCCACTATTCTCCGTTCATGGAAGTGCCTCATCTGAAGGACGATCCCTACCTCAAGCTCGTTCGGCCCTTGGTCGAGGCCTATCTGGCCTTCTGGCGTACAGGCAGCCGGCACATCAAATCCATGCGGTTGACCCCGTCCCAATTCGATGTGCTTGTGACGCTGGGCGATACCGACGGTATGACCTGTTCCGATTTATCAGAGCAAACCCTTGTGACCAAAGGCACGCTGACTGGAGTGCTGGACCGCCTGGTGTCAAAGGGGCTGATCAGGCGGGAGACGATACGCGGGGATCGCCGCTATACGAAAGTGTCGTTGACGGCAAAAGGCGATGCGCTGTTTCGCAAAACTTTTGCGGCGCACGTCGACTTCCTTCGTCCATTCTTCGAGCGGGCCTTGAGCCCTCAAGAAGTGGAGCAGGCGTGCGCATTGCTTCTGCGGCTGCGGGACAGCTTTCGCCAGGATGGTTGAGGCAGGGTATTCAGCGGAGAGCAGCCAACATGAATAATTTTCCCCACAACAGCGCCATACGACGTGTGATGGTAGGCACGGACCGCTCCAAAACGGCAGACCATGCCGTTCAGTGGGCCGCTGAGTTCGCTGACCGCTACGGGGCAGAGTTGTTTGTGGTGCAGGTGATCGTGCCGAACCACCCGTCCACCACGGAATTCGGTGCAGCGGAGCGTACACGGGCCGCTGCCGTCAACGATGAGCTCGGCAATGTCGTGAGGCAGTTGGCGGGAGAGCGAGGACATGTCCTCGTCGCGATTGATCCCGATCCGGCACTGACAATCGTCCGCGCCGCTGAGCGCGAAGCCATCGATGTTCTGGTGGTCGGTAATTCGGGCATGGCCGGACGAAAGGAGTTCCTGCTCGGTAACGTACCGAACCGAATCAGCCACAATTCCCATTGTACTGTCATTATTGTGAATACCCTCCTATCCGGGGGTGAGCAGGCTCCTGAATCGGTGCGAGTAGTTCAGTCCAAGGGTGAATCTCAAGCTTCTGAGCCTCACCTGGCAGGCCGAGCCATGCATATCGCGACGGTCATGGCGAAGCATGGCCTCAGAGAGCTCTTCAGCCCGCCCGATCAATCGGACGTTTCCATTCGCCGTCAGCAGGCCAAGCGCCTGCGCGCGGCGCTCGAGGAACTGGGCCCGACCTTCTCAAAGCTCGGCCAAGTGCTGTCGACCCGCCCGGATCTTCTTCCTGCGGAATACATCGAAGAACTCGCGATGTTGCAGAGTCACGTGCCCCCCATGCCCGAGCGTGAGGTCGTTCGAGTAGCCGAACAGGAGTTGGGGGTGCCATGGGAGGATGTGTTTGAGTCGATTGATCCCAAGCCGCTTGCTGCCGGGACCATCGCCCAAGTCCATCGGGCCACGCTCGAAAACGGCGACCGAGTCGTGGTCAAGGTCCAGCGACCCACCGCTCGGGTCGACATCGAGCAGGATCTCGCTCTGCTCGAGATATTCGCTCAAAAGGTGGGGCAACGCCAGGCCCTCAACCAAGTGGTGAACATGGAGGCGGTGTTCAAACACCTTGCCACGTCACTGCAGCGCGAACTCGATTTTTGCCAAGAAGTCGACAATATCGGGCGGATGCAGACTGTCCTTGCAGACTATGACCGGTTGGCGGTCCCCTCTGTCTACCGGGAGCTGTCGACAGCGCGCTTATTGGTGATGGAGGAGATTCAAGGCGGCCCGATCGCACAGGCGCCGGAAGGCCCGGAGCGTATCGAGGCCGCCCGCCAGCTGTTGGA
>Ga0315912_10001212_pt1 | contig 33480 bp, 30 predicted proteins | sample VfabasoilMG_FD_204469 | JGI IMG/M metagenome (GOLD analysis project Ga0315912, IMG submission 204469) | Garden soil microbial communities collected in Santa Monica, California, United States - V. faba soil | ecosystem: Environmental > Terrestrial > Soil > Garden | place: USA: California... | reverse complement strand
GCGGAAGCGGTATTATCCTGGCGGGGAGGATGCGTTGGTGATGCGGGTGGGATTGGGGGGGTAACCCGCACCCTCACCCCGCCCTTGGTCCGCTTCGCGGCCAAAGCCCGGTGGGAGAGGGAGAAGGGGTGTGCCTCTTGACCGGGGTGCGGGAAGCGGGGATGAGCGGGGGGCTAGAACGGAACCTTCGACATGCAGCGCATCTTCTCGGGCATTCAGCCTTCCGGCGTGCCGACCTTGGGCAACTACCTCGGCGCGATCCGCAACTGGGTGGATTTGCAGGCGGACCATGAGTGCCTGTGGTGTGTGGTGGATTTGCACGCGATTACCGTGTGGCAGGACCCAAGGGAGTTGCAGCAGCAGACTCGCGAGATGGCGGCGACGCTGATCGCGTGCGGCATCGATGCCCGAAAGCACATCCTGTTCCTGCAATCCAATGTGCGGGCGCATGCGCAACTGGCGTGGATTTTCAACTGCGTGGCGCGGCTGGGCTGGCTGAACCGGATGACGCAGTTCAAGGACAAGGCGGGCAAGGACCGGGAAGCGGCTTCCACCGGTTTGTACGTCTATCCGAACCTGATGGCGGCCGACATCCATGCCTATCATGCGCTGCGGGTGCCGGTGGGCGATGACCAGAAGCAGCATCTGGAACTGGCGAACGACATCGCGCAGAAGTTCAACCATGACTATGGCGTGGATTTCTTCCCGACGATCGAGCCGCTGATCCTGGGCCCGGCGGCACGGGTGATGAGCCTGCGGGACGGGACGAAGAAGATGTCCAAGTCGGACCCGTCCGACCAGAGCCGGATCAACCTGACCGACGATGCCGATACGATCGCGCTGAAGGTGCGGCGGGCGAAGACCGATCCGGAGCCGCTGCCGTCCGAAGTGGCGGGGCTGGAGGGGCGGCCGGAGGCGCGCAACCTGGTGGGCATTTATGCCGCGCTGGAAAACACGGACCATGAGGGCGTGCTGCGCGAGCATGGCGGCAAGGGGTTCGGTGACTTCAAGAAGGTTCTGGCCGATTTGCTGGTGGCGCGGCTGGGGCCGATTGCCGCGGAGACGCGGGGGCTGCTGGCCGATCCACACGCGGTGGACGCGGTGCTGCGTGATGGCGCGCACCGGGCGGCGGCGATTGCCGATCCGATCGTGGCGGAGGCCGAGCGGCTCGTCGGCTTCCTGAAGGCCTGACCGCCTGATGCCCGACAAGATCGGGCCATTTCCGCGCGTTTCCATGCCGAAGGTAGCGGCGGCGAGTTTCGTCGGCGGGCTGCTGGAATGGTACGATTTCTACATCTACGCCATCGCCACGGCGTTGGTGTTCGGGCCGCTGTTCTTCCCCGGCGACGATCCGCTGCTGAGCACGATGGCGGCGTTCGGGGCGTTTTCCTCCGGCTTCCTGGCGCGGCCGCTGGGTGGGGTGATCTTCGGCCATATCGGCGACCGGGTGGGGCGCAAGGCGTGCCTGCTGGCGACGCTGATGATTATTGGCGTGTGCACGTTCCTGATCGGGCTGCTGCCGACCTACGAGCAGGCGGGGCCGATTGCGCCGATTTGCCTGGTGCTGCTGCGGGTGATGCAGGGCATTGGGCTGGGCGGGGAGTATGGCGGGGCGAGCCTGATGACGATTGAGCACGCGCCGCTGCACCAGCGCGGGTTCTGGGGAAGTTTGCCGCAGGCGGCATCCCCGGCCGGGTTGTTGCTGGCGAACGGCGTGTTCGGGCTGTTCGCGCTGCTGCCGCATGATGATTTCTGGAGCTGGGGCTGGCGGGTACCGTTCCTACTGTGCGCGGTGATGCTGGTGGTGGCGATGTATATCCGCATCAACATCGCCGAGACGCCGGAGTTTCGGCGGGCGGAGCATCGGGCCGAGGCGAGCAGCGCGCCGATGGTGGAATTGTGGCGGGAGCAGCGGCGGAATTTGGTTCTGGCGACGGGGGTGCGGATTTCCGAGACCGTGTCCAGCAACCTGATCAAGTCCTTCGGGTTGAGCTACGTGACGTTGCAACTGGGGCTGGCGCGGAGCACCGCGCTGGGCGCGTTGATGGCGGCGTCCCTGATGGGTCTCGCGGCGATGCCGTTCTTTGGCTGGCTGGGGGACAAGGTTGGCGCGCGGGGCCTGACCCTGGCGGGGAACGCGTTGCTGGTGGTGATGGCGGTGCCGTTCTTTGCGTTGCTGGATTTGCGGGAGCCATGGGCGGTGTGGACCGGGTTCGTGGCGCTATTCGCGCTGGGGCCGATGCTGCTGCTGAGCGTGCAGGCGACGTATTTCACCCAGCTGTTCCATACTCATGTGCGCTACACGGGGCTGTCTGCGGCGTACCAGGTTTCGTCCGTGCTGGGCGGGTTCACGCCGTTGATCTCGCTGTGGCTGTTGCAGGTTGGCGGCGGGACACCGTGGCTGGTGGCGGCTTTCCTGGCGACGGCGGCGGCGGTTTCGCTGGCCTGCGCGCTGGGGACGCGGACGCGGTGGTGAGGGGTTAGGACTCCTCGGGCAGTTCCTGCTTCGCGGGCTGGCTGACCAGCAGCCAGGCGATGAGGCGGGGCGGCAGCAGGCCACCGAGGCGGGCGGCGAGGCCGAGCCACCAGGGGAAGACGATGCGGGTTTTGTCATGCCGCAGGCCGGCGAGGATGATCTGGGCGGCGCGGTCGGAGTCCATCAGGCCGGGCATGGGAAATTCGTTGCGCGCGGTCATGTTGGAGCGGACATAGCCGGGGCAGATGCTGGTGAGCAGGATGCCCTTGGCGCGGAGGTTGGCGTTGGAGGCGACGGTCCAGCGGTCCACCGCGGCCTTGGCGGCGCAGTAGGCGGGGGCCTGGGGGGCGGGGACGAAGCTGGCGATGGAGGCGATGACGGCGATGCGGCCGCGCCAGCCATCAGCGCCGGGGGATTGGAACTCCATGGCGGCGATGGCGGGAAGGACGGTGTTGAACACGCCGTCCACATTGGTGGCAAAGATGGCGCGGGTTTGGTCCGCCGATTCCTGGCCGGCGCGGCCGGTGCCGCCGGAGATGCCGGCGTTGGCGATGACGAGATCGAGCGGGCCGGCGTTGGCGATCCAGGGTTCCATGTAATGGGTGTCCCGCACGTCCAGCACCGCGGGGTGGACGGTGGCGCCGCGGGCGCGGCAGGCGGTGGTGACGTCTTCGAGGCGGGTGGGGTCTCGGCCCGAGAGGTGCAGGGTGACGCCGGGGGCGGCGCAGGCTTCGGCCAGGGCGCGGCCAATGCCGGAGGAGGCGCCGGTGATGAGGACGTTTTGGAACGATGTCATGCGCGGAGCATATCGGCTGTTCGCGGCGCGGGCACGGGCTGATAGAAGCCGGGTATGACACAAGTGGCATCGATGACGGGGTTCGCTCGGGCGGACGGGGTGGCCGGCGGGTTTGCCTGGGCCTGGGAATTGCGCAGCGTGAACGGGCGGGGGCTGGAGCTGCGGTTCCGACTGGGTAACGGGACGGAGGCGTTGGAGCCGGCGCTGAAGGAGGCCGCGGGGAAGGTGCTGAAGCGGGGGAATGTGACCGCGAACCTGTCCCTGAAGCGCGAGGAGACGGTGGCGCGGGTGAGCGTGGACCCGGCGGCACTGGAGCAGGCATTGCAGTTGGCGACGGAACTTGCGGCGCGGATACCGGGGGCGCCGGCACCGCGGGCGGAGGCGTTGCTGGGATTGCCGGGGGTGATGCGCGCGGCAGCGCCGGAGGAGGCGGTGGCGCCTCCGATGACGGAGGTGCAGACGGGGTTTGCCGAGGCGTTGGCCGGGCTGGTGGCGGCGCGCAATGCGGAGGGGGCGCGGCTGGAGGCAGTGCTGCGGGGGCAGTTGGCGGAGATTGCGGATTTGCGGGGGCAGGCGGAGATTTTGGCGGCGGACCAGCCGGCGGCGCACAAGGCGCGGCTGATGGAGAATTTGCGGTCGCTGCTGGAGGAGAGCCCCGGGTTGCCGGAGGAGCGGATTGCGCAGGAAGTGGCGCTGCTGGCGGCGCGGAGCGATGTGCGGGAGGAGCTGGACCGGCTGGCGAGCCATATCGCGGCGGCGGAGGCCTTGCTGGCCGAGGGGGTGGCGATTGGGCGGCGGTTCGACTTCCTGGTGCAGGAGTTCAACCGGGAGGCCAATACGCTCTGTTCCAAGTCGTCCTCCACGGCGCTGACGGCGGTGGGGTTGAAGCTGAAGGCGGCGATCGAGCAGATGCGTGAGCAGGTGCAGAACATCGAATGAGCACCATCGGTCGACGTGGGTTGTGTTTGGTGCTGGCGGCGCCCTCCGGCGGGGGGAAGAGCGCGATTGCGCGGCGGTTGGTGGAGAGCGACGGAAATTTGGCGTTGTCAGTGAGCATGACGACGCGGGCGCCGCGGGCTGGTGAGGTGGATGGAGTGGATTACCATTTCCGGGACCAGGCGGTGTTCGATGCGCTGGTGGCGGCGGATGGGTTTTTGGAATGGGCACGGGTGTTCGACCATTGCTATGGCACGCCGCGGGCGGAGATTGAGGCGGCGCTGAGCGCGGGCCGGGACGTGGTGTTCGATATCGACTGGCAGGGGCATCGGAGCCTGAGGGACAAGCTTCCGGGGGATGTGGTGGGCGTGTTCATTCTGCCGCCTTCGCTGCGCGCGCTCGAGGAACGGTTGCGCAAGCGCGGTGATGGCGAGGACGCGCTGGCGCGGCGGATGGCGCGGGCGAAGGATGAGATCAGCCACTGGTCGGAGTTTTCCCACGCGGTGGTGAACGAGGATTTCGAGCGCGCGGTGGATGAGGTGCGCGCGGTGCTGGCGGCGGCACGGCTGGTGACGGCGCGGCAGACCGGGTTGGCGGATTACGTATCGCGGCTGGACGGCTGAGCGGGGATTGGCGCGATGACGATGCTGTTGAACGTCATCGTGCCGGTGTTCGCCATTATCCTGGGTGGGCGCATATCCGTGTTGCGGGGATGGATGGACACCGCTGCGATACGGGGCATGAGCGACCTGGTGTTCTATGTGGCGATGCCGTGCCTGCTGTTCGATGCCATCGTGCGGGCGGAGAGCCTGGCACTGGTGGACTCCACGCTGGTGTTTTTTGGCGTGACCTTGTTAATCTACGCGCTGGGGATGGTGCTGGCGCGAGTGTTGTTCGGGGCGCGGTTCGCGCCGGCGGCGGTGATCGGGCTGAATGCCAGCTTCGGCAATGCGGTGATGATGGGGATACCCGTGGTGGTGGCGGCCTTCGGGCCGGAAGGGGTGACGCCGCTGTTGGGTATCATAACGCTGCATTCCGCGGTGATCCTGCCCTTGGCGACGATATTGATCGAGTTCGGGCAGGCGAGCGGGGCGCATCCGCGCGCCGTGCTGCGGGCGACGGGTCTGGGGTTGAGCCGGAACCCGGTGATCCTGGTGATGGCAGCCGCCTTCGCCTGGCGCGCGGTGGAGGCGCCGATGCCGGAGGTGCTGCACAACCTGCTGAAACTGTTCGGCAGCGCGGGGCCGCCATTGGCGCTGTTTTGTTTGGGGGCTTCCTTGCCGCCGCTGGCTGCCGGAGCGGCAGTAATCCGCGAGGTGGTGCTGGCTTGCATGTTGCGGCTGGTGGTTTCCCCGGCGCTGATGCTGCTTGCGGGGAGTTGGCTGGGGTTCTCCGGCCTGTCCTTCAAGGTGGCGGCGTTGATTGCCGGCATGCCGACGGGGGCGAATGCATTTCTGTTGGCGCGGCGGACGGAGACGGCGATGGAAGCCTCCGCCGCGACGGTGGTGGCGGCGACGGTGTTGTCGGTGTTTTCGTTGAGTGTGTTGTTGATGTTGCTTTGAGCAGACGATCAGGGATGGCGCATTTCGCTGGCGCGTAGATCGGTCACGTCTCCACGGTATTCAAGGCAGCCTTCAAGGGCGAGTTGCCGCAGCCGGGCCCAGAGTATCTGATCGCCTGCCTGCAGAGCGGACCAGCGGTCTTCCTGACGGGCAAGCGCGTCGCCGATGATGCGAGCAGATTTTCGCCATGCGCTTGTGGCATGTGACAGCAGGAAGTCATCGAAGAAATCAATTGGCGCGGATTGGAGGGCTCCATCCATGATAACGCGCAGCGGCGCGTTTTCGGTTTGTAGTTTGCGCCAGTGGTTCTGCCACTTGGCGCGATCGCGCGGCGAGATGGCGACACGGCGGTCTGGCAGCGAATGAGAGACTATTTGTTCCGGAGATAATGTGCCGGTGCCGAGTACTTGCCAGCGGGACGTTTCGCCGTTGTGTCGCCGCAAGTCGATGGTCAGGTCAGACAGATCAATGATGTCACACGGTGCATCGCCGAGTTGGAGAACCATTTCCAGAAAGCCTGCGTATTCCGCAGCATTGCGCCGACAAACCCAGAGAACCGGATGGGTGCCGGGGTCCAGAAAGTCCCGCCAGAACCCGGCAATGCGACCGGACCAGAAAAGAAGGTCGTCCTGGGGTTCGTCGTGAGATGGGTTCTCCCTTGGACCGCCGAGCAGTCTGTTCAGCCATTGGATGCGCGCGGCGGGATCCGGTGAATTGATCGGGCCGTAGCTTAGATCATCGGGGCAGCCGAGGACGCGCTTGTCGTTGAGGCCCGCGGGCAAATTGAGCGCCTGGCGCAGGCTGCCGGCGGCTGACATGCTGAAGACGATGTGGCGCGTTGGTTTGTCGGGAACAAATTGTAACCGGGTGGTCGAGGGGAGGGCGGCGGATGGCGCTTCGTTTATCCGCCCTACGGTTCGATCTCCATGTCCAGCATGGCGTAGCTGAGGGATTTGCCGTGGGCGTCCATGGCGAGGGAGCGGGTGACGCCGCCACCTAGCGCGCCGTGGAGGACGAAGTTCAGCGCGTGGATGTTGGGGAGTTCGTAGCGTTCCACATCGCCTTGGACGATGCCCTGGAAGTGGGCTTTTACCTTTTCCGCCGTCAGTTCGCGTTGCAGCGTGGGGTAGTCCTCCGGCTTGTAGGCGATGACGGAGATGCAGGAGATATCGCCCTTGTCGCCGGCGCGGGCGTGGGCGAGGTGGTGGAGTTTCATCTCTAGCTCTCCAGGATTTTCACGTTGGTGGCGACCTGCGCGCGGGGCAGCAGCACGGAATGAACGGCGAGAACCTCGCGGGCGTATTTGCGGGCGCCGCCGCCGCCGGCGGGGCCGTTGACCCAGAGGGTTTCCACTTCCTCCCCGATCGCTTGCGCGTCAGCCAGGCTGGTGGTGCGGGCGGCGACGCGGAGGCGGACCTCGCGCGGTTCTGGGGCCTGGGCGGAGATGTGTTCCCCGTGCAGGCTGTCCACGCCGATCAGGTCGAAGCGGATTTCATCGAATTTCGCGCCCGTTAGGTGCAGGCGTTCGCGCACGATGTCCCGCGCCAATTGGCCGCGCGCGAGGGCGTTGGCGCCGGCGTAGGAGATTTCGCCCTCGCCGATGAAGCCGTCCAGGTAGCCGACGGTGACTTTCAGCGTGTCTGTGCGCGGGGTGCCGTCCGCGTCCTCGATCAGCACGCGATCCGGGGCCAGTTCGGTGACGCGGATTTTCGAGAAGTCCGCGACGACGTCCGGCTGGAAATATTTTTTCGGGTCGTGGACTTCGTAGAGCAGCTGTTCCTTGCAGGTGGCGGCGCTGACCTTGCCGCCGGAGCCGGGGACCTTGGTAATGATGGCGTTGCCGTCCTCCCGCACTTCCGCCATGGGGAAGCCGAGGCGGGCGAGGCCGGGAACGTCCTTCGGGCCGGGTTCGGCGAAGTAGCCACCCGTGACCTGGCCGCCGCATTCCAGCAGGTGGCCGACGGCGGTGCCGCGGCCGAGGCGCGTCCAGTCGTCCATCGACCAGCCGAATTCGTGCACGAGGGGCGCGAGGAACAAGGCGGGGTCCGCGATGCGGCCGGCGATGATGACGTCCGCGCCGGCGGCCAGGGCTTCCACGATGGGTTGAGCGCCGAGATAGGCGTTGGCGGAGACCATGCGGTTGTCGTAGGCGCGGATGGGTTCGTTGGTGTCCAGCGTGGGGATCTGGCTGCCCTGCACCTGGCCCAGCACGTCGTCACCGGTGATGGCGGCGATCTTCAAGCCGTGCAGGCCGTGGGCGCGAGCGATGTCCCGCGTTTTCTCCGCCGCGCTTTCCGGGTTGGCGGCGCCCATGTTGGTGATGATGCGGACCTTGTTCCTGGCGCAAAGCTCCAGCACGGCGTGCATGCGCTTTTCCAGCAGCGGGTCGTAGCCGCGCGTGGGGTCTTTCCGGCGGACCTGCTGGGCCAGCGCGATGGTGCGTTCGGCCAGGCATTCGAAGACCAGGTAGTCCAGCTTGCCGTCGCGGGCGAGTTCCACGGCGGGTTCGACACGGTCCCCGGAATAGGCGGCGCCGGCGCCGATACGGATGGTCTTGGACATGGGGGTTCCTCCTGCGCGGGAGAATAGGGCCGGATTGGCTGCGGGTGTAGGGCGGGCCTATGCTGGCCGAAACGCGCGAGGAGGAAACTGCGATGACGCCGCTCAAAGGGCTGCTGGTGATCGATGCGAGCCGGATTCTGGCGGGGCCGTATTGCGGCCAGTTCTTTTCCGACCATGGGGCGGAGGTGATCAAGATCGAACCGCCGGAAGGGGACATCAACCGCGCGTGGCCGATGCGGACGGAGGATGGGTCCAGCGCCAACTACTTCTCCGTGAACCGCGGCAAGAAGAGCCTGACGCTGAATCTGCGACGGCCGGAGGCGAAGGAGATTCTGCACGCGCTGATCCGCAAGGCAGATGTGCTGATCCACAACTATTTGCCGGATACGGCGGAGAAGCTGGGGGTGGGGCAGGCCACGCTGGATGCACTGAACGAGAACCTGATCCAGGTGGTGATCGGCGGTTATGGCGCGAAGGGGCCGCTGCGCGGCAAGCCCGGGTTCGATGCGATGGTGACGGGATTTTCCGGCATCATGTCGCTCACCGGCGAACCGGACCGGCCGCCGGTGCGGCCGGGAATTTCCACGGTGGACATGTCCAGCGGGATGATGGCGTTCGGCGCGGCGATGACGGCGCTGTATGCGCGCGCGATGGGGCATGCGAAGGGGCAGCGGGTGGATCTGTCGCTGCTGGAAACGGCGACGTCCCTGCTGGGGTATCACGCGCTGAACTACCTGATGACGGGCAAGCTGATGCGGCGGGAGGGGGCGAATTTCTCCGGCCTGGTGCCGTATGGGCGCTACGCGGCGAAGGATGGTGATTTGATGCTGGCGACGCCTTCGCCGGCGACGTGGATGAAACTGGTGGAGCTGCTGGGGCTGCAGGAGATCGCGCGCGATAAGCGGTTTGAGACGAACGAGCTGCGGGTGGAGAACGAGGCGGAGTTCCGGGTGGCGTTCGAGGGTGTGCTGTCGCGCTGGACGGTGGCGGAACTGGTGGAAATGCTGGATGGAGCGGGGCTGGCGAATGCGCCGGTGCATACGGTGGACCAGGCGCTGAATCATCCGCAGGTGCTGGCGAACGATCTGGTGGTGGAGACGCAGTCCTCCAACGGGACGAAGCGGCGGCAGTTGGGGCTGGCGTTCAAGATGTCCGGCACGCCGGGGGAGATTGGGCCGGCGGCACCGGAACTGGGCGAGCACACGGCGGAGGTGCTGGCGAAGCACCTGGGGTATGACGCGGCGAAGGTGGAGGCGCTCAGGAAGGCGGGGGCGATCTAGTTAGGCCCCCTCACCCCGGCCCTCTTCCCCTGAAGGGGGAGAGGGGGCAGTGTTAGTCGGTGTCGCCGCTGAGGGCCTGGTCGAGATCGCGGATCAGGTCGTCAGCGCTTTCCAGACCGATGGAGAGGCGGATGACTTCCGGGCCGGCGCCGGCGGCAGTGCGTTGTTCGTCCGTTAGCTGGCGGTGGGTGGTGGAGGCGGGGTGCAGGATGAGGCTGCGCGTGTCGCCGATGTTGGCGAGGTGGGAGAACAGGCGGACGTTTTCCACCAGGCGCAGGCCGGCGTCGTAACCGCCTTTCAGGCCGGCGGTGAAGACGGCGCCGGCGCCCTTCGGCAGGTATTTGCGGGCAAGCGCGTTGTACTGATTGGTAGGCAGGCCGGCGTAGGAGACCCAGTCCACGCGCGGGTCCGCAGCGAGGAATTCGGCGACTTTCTGGGCGTTCTGCACGTGGCGGTCCATGCGGACGTGCAAGGTCTCAATGCCGGTGATGGTGAAGAAGGCGTTCATCGGCGCCATGGTGGGACCGAAGTCCCGCAGGCCGACGGCGCGGGCCTTGGTGGTGAAGGCGAAGTCGCCGAAATTCTCGTAGAAGCGCAGGCCGTGATAGGCGGGCTCGGGTTCCGTCATGGACGGGAATTTGTTGCCCTGCGCCCAGTCGAATCTGCCGGATTCCACGATGATGCCGCCGAGGGCGTTGCCGTGGCCGTCGAGGAATTTCGTGGTGGAGTGGGTGACGATGTCGGCGCCCCAGTCGAACGGGCGGCACAGGTATGGCGTCGCCAGCGTGTTATCGACGATGAGGGGGATGCCGGCTTCGTGGGCGATTTTGGCGATCGCCTCGATGTCCGTCACCACGCCGCCGGGGTTCGCGAGGCTTTCGATGAAGATGGCCTTGCACTTCGGCGTCAGCGCGCGGCGGAAATTCTCTGGGTCCTTCGGGTCCACGAAGTGGCAGTGCCAGCCGAGCTTCTTGAAGGAGAGGCCGAACTGGGTGAGGGAGCCGCCGTAGAGGGCGCGGGAGGCGAGGAACTCGTCGCCCGGTTCCATCAGCGTCTGAAACACCAGGAATTGGGCGGAGTGGCCGGAAGCGGTGGCGACCGCGGCGCGGCCGCCTTCCAGCGCGGCGACGCGTTCTTCCAGCACGGAGACGGTGGGGTTGGTGAGGCGGGAGTAGATGTAGCCGAAATTGTGCAGGTTGAAGAGCGAGGCGGCGTGGTCCGCGTCCTGGAAGACGTAGGAGGCGGTTTGGTAGATCGGCGTGATGCGGGCGCCGGTGGTGGGATCCGGCGCGGCGCCGGAGTGGATGGCGCGGGTTTCAAACCCGTATTCGATGTTCTGCTGCGGCAGGCGGCGGGGCTTGGCGCTGCGCTGGGTGGGGGCTTCCGGCGGGGTGTTGCGGATGATGCCGGAATTGACGCCGGACCAGGAAAGCTCGCCGCCGAGGCGGCCATACTCGATCTTGGGGCAGCGGTTCATGATGACTTCGAGGCCGGCTTCCTCCGCCCGCCTGGCCGCCGCGTCGTTGCGGACGCCGAGTTGCATCCACACCACTTTGGCGCCGATGGTGATGGCGTCCTCCACCACCGGGGGAACCTGGTCGGAGGCGCGGAAGACCTGGACCATATCCACCTTGTCCGGGATGTCCTTCAGGGTGGCGTAGACGCGTTCGCCCAGCATGTCCTTGCCGGCGTTGGCGGGGTTCACCGGGATGACACGGTAGCCCTTACCCTGCATGTATTTCATGACGAAGTAGCTGGGCCGGTTCCAGTTGGCGGAGGCGCCGACGAGCGCGATGGTGCGCACGCGCGTCAGGATGGAGCGGATCTTCGCGTCCGTGTACGGGATGGGTTCCAGCATGGCGGGCTCCTGAAACGTCGGAATTCCACCCGTTCCGGGTGATCGGGGGGAGGGGGGTACGATACCGCGTAGCAAAAGCCAATCATGCTTTCGGCTGGGGTGATCTGATCCTTTGGGTTGATCGCTTGTGGTTGATGGTGATGGCGGAGCACGCGCAGGTTGCGATAGGGCGGGATTCGCGGCCATGATCGGGGCAACCGATACGGGAGGACGCCCATGCTGCCCGATCAGATCCGGCAACATCCGACGCATGTGCTGACCGAGGCGCAGAGGGAGCAGTATTTTCGCGACGGGTTCCTGATCCTGCCCAATTACGTGCCGGCGGCCTGGATCGCGCGGATGCAGGCGGCGCTGGATGAACTGATGGAGCGGAGCCGGGCGGTGACCGCGACCGACGAGGTGTTCATCCTGGAGGAGGGGCATTCGGCGGCGACGCCGCGGCTGCACCGGGTCACCAGCCCGCAGGACCGGCATCCGGCGTTCTGGGAGTTCTTCACCGATCCGGTGATGACGGAGCTGGCGGCGGACGTGGTGGGGCCGGATGTGAAGTTCCACCACGCCAAGCTGAACGTGAAGTCCGAGATGGGGACGCGCGGGTTCAAGTGGCACCAGGACATCCAGGGCTGGCCGCATACGGATTTCTCGCCGGTGACCTTCGGCATCTACCTGAACGGGTGTGACGCGGACCAGGGGCCCTTGCAGTTCATGCGGGGTACGCATGAGGGGCCGCTGTTCTCCATGTACGACGATGCCGGGGCGTTCGTGGTGCGGGTGAATGACCGGGACCTGGCGGCGCTGAAGGACAAGGAGATTGTGACGGCGACGGGCGGGCCGGGAACGACGGTGCTGCTGAACTGCCGGACGGTGCATGGGTCCGAGATCAACCGGTCCCCGAAGATGCGGCCGTTGCTGTTGCCCGTGTTCTCCTCGGCTGATTCGTTTCCCTATACGACCAATGCGATGCAAAGCCCGCACCAGGGGGATATCGTACGCGGCCAGCGGGCGCGGTTCGCGAGTTTCGACACGCGGCCGGTGGAGGTGCCACCGGATTTCCGCGCGGGGTACAGGCCGCCCTGGTTGATGCAGAAGGCCGAGGAAGAACGGAAGGCTGCGGCTGAATGAGCCAGAGTTACGATCTTGTCTGTATCGGCGGCGGTATCGCCGGCATGGTGGCGGGCGTGCGCGCGGCGGAGCGCGGGTTGCGCGTGGCAGTGCTGGAGAAGGGGGCGGAGGATCGCTACCCGTGCAATACGCGCTGGTCCGGCGGCATCATCCACATTTCCTACGCCGACCCGACGCATGGCGATGCGGTGGTGCGGGAGGCGATCGGCAAGCAGACCGCCGGGGCGACGGAGACGGAACTGGCGGAAGCGATGATCCGCCATTGCGGGCCGGTTATCCATTGGCTGCGGGACCAGGGCATGCGGTTCATCCGCGCCGGGTTGCAGACCTACCAGAACTGGACGATGGCGCCGCCGCGGCCGCTTGTGGGCGGGATCGACTGGATGGGGCGCGGGCCAGACGTGCTGCTGCGGCTGTTGGCGGACAAGCTGGCGGCGAAGGGTGGCACGCTACGGCGGGGCGCGCGGGCGGTCGCGCTGCGGATGGAAGGTGGCGCCTGCACCGGCGTGGAATTGGAGGGCGGCGACGTGATCGCGGCCCGCGCCGTGGTGGTGGCGGATGGCGGGTTCCAGGCGAACCAGGAGATGTTCGGCCAGCACATTACGCCGCAGGCCACGAAGGTGAAGCAGCGCGGCGCGGCCACCGGGATGGGCGACGGGCTGCGCATGGCTCTGGCGGCTGGGGCGGCGGTGACGGAGCTGGACCGGTTTTACGGGCATCTGCTGGTCCGGGATGCGTTCTTCGGCAATGACAAGGTGTGGCCGTATCCGGAGCTGGATGCGATCGCTGTGGCGGGCATGCTGGTGGATGCCGCGGGCAACCGCATTACCGACGAGGGGCTGGGTGGGATTTCGATCGCCAATGCCCTGGCGAAGTCCACCGACCCGTTGGGCGCGCATATCATCTGCGACACGGCGATCTGGGATGGGCCGGGTAAGGCCGCGCGCATTCCGGCCAACCCGCAGGTGGAGCGTGGCGGCGGGACGGTGCATCGTGCCGATACGCTGGCCGCGCTGGCGGCAAAGGCTGGGATTCCGGCCGATGCGCTGGCCGCCACCGTGGCGGCACATAACGCGGCGCTGGAAAATGGCGGGTTGGACAAGCTGGACCCGCCGCGCAGCACGTTGCGGGCGCCGGCGTTGCCGATCCGCCAGGCTCCGTTCGTCGCCATTCCGGTGTGCGCGGGCATTACCTACACGATGGGCGGGATCGCCATTGATGCGCATGCGCGGGTGAAGCATCGCGATGGCGGGGTGATTCCCGGCCTGTATGCCGCCGGCGCCTGTACTGGCGGGATTGAAGGTGGACCGTTGACAGGCTACGTGGGCGGGCTTTCCAAGTCTGCCACCTTTGGTTTCCTCGCCGCGGAGCATGCGGCGGTACATGTCCTGGCGGCGGAAGGAGCACGCGCATGATCTACATGGTGGAGATGGGATTTTCCGCGCTGGCGCTGCGGGAGAAGTGGGACGCCTGGTACCTGTCCCACATGAAGATGCTGGTGACGATCCCTGGCCTGACGGCGACGCAGCGCTTCGAGGCGCTGGAGGATCATATCCAGCCCTTCGTGGCTATGCATGAGGTGACGGGGCCGGAGCTGTTCGAGAGCCCCGGCTACAAGGCGAAGGCCGGGCCCGCGAGCACCGGTGAGTGGCGCACGCTGCACCAGCATTGGGTGCGCAATGTGTTCGCCGGCGTGGACAGGACACCTGACGTGGCGATGGATGCGTTCCTGATCCTGGCGGAGGATGGGTTCCAGGCTGAGATCCCGCGCGGCATCGAGGTGCACCGGCTGGATTCCGTGGGGCTGGACCGCAACCCGGCGCGGCGCTGGCTGGCGGTGACGGACCAGCCTTCATCGGCCGTGGGGCTGATGGGCAAGAAGGGGATCCGCGTGTTGAAGCCGCTGACCCCGCGATTGCTGGAGGGGCAGGATTGGCAGCCGGCCTAGGCGCGCCTAGCATCGTCCTCCACGGACCCTGACAAGAGACCGATTGGAGGAAACAGCATGGACGCCAATGTTCCCGCGACCAGCGCGAACCCGGCCTGCCTGACCGGTGTGAAGATCCTGGACCTGACTCAGTTCGAGGCGGGGCCTTCCTGCACCGAGGCGCTGGGCTGGCTGGGCGCGGATGTGGTGAAGGTGGAGAACCCGAAGGTGGGTGATCCCGGCCGCTCCCTGGGCGGTAAGCCTGGCGTGGATGATCCGTATTTCCTGCTGTTCAATGCCAACAAGCGCTCCGTCGGCATCAACCTGAAGGACCCGAAGGGGCTGCAACTGGTGAAGGACATGGCGGCGCAGGCCGACGTGTTCGTGGAGAATTTCGCGCCGGGCGCGATCGAGCGGCTTGGCCTCGGTGCCGACGTGATTCGTGCCATCAACCCGAAGATCATCTATTGCCAGGTGAAGGGCTTCGGTGAGGGTTCGCCCTACGAGAAGAACCTGGCGTTCGACATGATCGCACAGGCTTGCGGTGGCACGATGTCCATCACCGGGGAACGCGATGGCCGCCCGCTTAAGCCGGGGCCGTCGCTGGGCGATACCGGTACCGGCATGCTGCTGGCGATTTCGATTTTGGGCGCGCTGTATCGCCGCATGTCCACCGGCAAGGGCGAGCACCTGCAGGTGGCGATGCAGGACGCGATGCTGCATTACATCCGCATTGCCTTCGCCGCGCAGTTCCGCACCGGCCAGGCGGCGCCGCGCGCGGCCGATGGGTCCGTTTCCGGCGCAAATCCGCCGATGGGAACCTTCCCATGCAAGGGCGGCGGGCTGAATGACTATGTGTATGTGTTCACGTCCCGCGCGAATCCGGAGCACTGGAACCGGCTGCTGCGCGTGATCGGGCGCGAGGATCTGGTGGGCGATGAACGCTACGCCACGCCGCAGGCGCGCGCCCAGCGGGCCGACGAGGTGAACGGCATGCTGACGGCGTGGACGCTGCAGCACACCAAGCACGAGGCCATGGAGATCATCGGCGCGGCGGGCATCCCTTCGGGCGCGGTGCTGGATACGATGGAGTTGTCATCGGACCAGACCTTCGAGCAGCGCGGAATTTTCCAGACCATCCAGCATGCCGGGGCGGGCGAGTTCCGCATGCCGGCCTGGCCGGTGCGGTTCGGTGGCAAGCCGCCGACGGTGACGCCGGCGCCGTTGCTGGGCGAGCATACGGCGGAGGTGCTGAATGAGTGGCTGGGAGTGGATTCGGCAACGACGGCGAGCCTGAAGGCTTCCGGCGCGATCTAGGGCGCTTTCTGACAATAATACTGACAAACGGAGCAGACGATCATGGCGGAACTTACGGGCTCGGAGATTCTGGCGCGAAGCCTGAAACTGGCGGGCATCCAGGACATTTTCTACATCATGGGCGGGCCGATGCTGCTGGCGGAATCCAGCTGCATCAAGGAAGGCATCCGCATGATCGACGTGCGGCATGAGCAGGCCGCGGCCTTTGCGTGCCAGGCTTATTCCCGCCTGCGGCAGACGCCCAGCGTGTGCATGGCCGCGTCCGGCCCGGGCGTGACCAACCTGATCACCGGCCTGGCCAACGCGTTGGTGGATTGCTGCCCGGTGGTGGCGTTCGGCGGTTCGTCCCCGATCAGCCAGTTCGGCCGGCAGGTGTTCCAGGAAATCGACCAGTTCGAGATGCTGCGCGGCGCCTGCAAGGCGGTGGACCGCGTTTACAATGTGAAGCGTATTCCGCAGCAGGTGGCCTTCGCGCTGCAGCGCGCGATGTCCGGCAAGCCGGGCCCGGTTTACGTGGATATGCCTGGCGACATCCTTTACCAGAAGGTGGAGGAGAGCCAGATCGACTGGAGCCCGTGCGAGCGGCCGATGATGGAAAGCCGGTCGATGGGTGATCCGAACCAGGTGGCTGCGCTGGTTGATGCGCTGGCGAACGCCAAGAAGCCGCTGATCGTCTCCGGTTCCGGCGTGATCTGGTCCCGTGCGTGGGGCGAGATGCAGGCCTTTGTGGAAGCCGCCGGTGTTCCGTTCTACACGACACCGCAAGGGCGTGGCGTGGTGCCGGATGACCACCCGTATTCCTACCTGACGATGCGGAACGCCGCCTTCGCCGATTCCGACCTGATCATCGTCCTCGGCACGCGGATGAATTACATCATCGGCCATGCGGCGCCGCCACGATTTGGCGGCAATGCGAAGATCGCGCGCATCGACGTGGATGCGACCGAAATCGCCACCGCGGCGCGGCATGTGGACATCCCGATCGTGGGCGACTGCAAGGCAGTGCTGAACCAGTTGCTGGACGGCATCAAGGGCAAGGTCACGCTGGACAGCTACAAGGACTGGCGCGACAAGCTGCACACCGGCGAGATGGCCAAGCGCGCTTCGGCCGGCGCCAACAAGTACGACAGCGACGGCGACATCCATCCGGTGCGCATGCTGGAGGAAGTGAAGAACTTCATGAAGCGCGACGCCATCCTGTGCGTGGACGGGCAGGAGACGCTGAACTTCGGCCGCCAGACCATGCCGACCTTCGCGCCGGGCCATCGCCTGAATTCCGGGCCGTTCGGTACGATGGGCGTGGGCATGCCGTTCGGCGTCGGTGCCAAGGTGGCCTGCCCGGACAAGCAGGTGATCGTGGTGCATGGCGACGGATCGATGGGCCTGAACGCGATGGAGATCGACACCGCGGTGCGTCACAAGGTGCCGATCCTGATCGTGATCAGCCTGAACGGCGGCTGGACGGGTGACCCGAAGCGGGAGAAGCCGGGCCGTGACCTGGGCTACACGAACTACCACCTGATGTGCGAGGCGCTGGGCGGCTACGGCGAATACGTGGACAAGCCGGAAGACATTCGCCCGGCCCTGGAACGTGCCCAGAAGAAGGTGGACGAGGGCATGGTGGCTCTGGTGAACGTACGCACCGACTATCGCGCCCGCTACGGCGGCGTGGCGTTCTCCGACTACTCCACCTAAGTCGGCTAGCCGAAGGAAGGGGCCGGGGGGCAATGCCTCCCGGCCTTTTTTGTGGGCCTCGCTCATATTTTATACAATCAAAATATTTCTGCCTGATGCCGCATTTCAACCATTGCGCACCGGCCTTGCCGTTGGTAACGATCTCGTGAACTAACACGACCCTATCGAAACCAGCCAAGGATAACGTGCCTGATGCAAGCCCGACATCGCTCCTTCCGTACTAAGCTGTTGGCGACCTCGCTCCTCGCGGCCGAGGCGCTGACCGGGCAGGCCGCTCAGGCGTCCATGACGCTGTTGTTCGACAACCAGCGCGGCGATTCGCTCAGCGTGCCCGTCTATATCAGCTTCGGCGGTGCCGGGGCGTTGGATGTCGTCAATCTGGTCACGGGCCAAGCGATGTCGAAGGGCACGAACTATCTGCTGTCGGATCTGATGACGGGTCCTACACAGGGCATCCAGATCAACCAGATTGCGTCTGGCCGCATCTACCTGTCGCTGGGGTCGCAGTTGACTACGCCCAACAGCGGCAATGGCTACGCCGCGAATTTCTCTAACGCCAACCTGGCGGATTTCACGACGCGCTGGGACAAGTTCGAGATGGACTTCACGCCGGCCTCCGGCAACACGCCCGCCTCTGGTGGTGCCAATCTGACAGCGACGGACTTCTTTTCCTTGCCGCAGAAGATCACCACAACCGGCGGGGGCCAACCGAACACGACACTCAGCACACATAGTGCAAATGCCGGAACCATCATGAACACCCTGGGTGGGCTGTCGGGCTACAGCGTCAATACGGCGGCCTATCCGTACGGCGCCATGGCCGCTGGCAATAACGGCATCCAGGTGAACGGGACCGAGACGGTACGCGTGATCGCGCCGGCCAGCGTTGTGCCCACGGGCAACCAAGTCAACAACACCGTCTATCCCACCATGCAGGACTATGTGCAGTTCCTGCGCACCGGCAACGGCGGCAATCCGGTCGTCGCCAATATCGCGGGCGGCAACGGCCAGCCCTATGCGCCCGGTTCCCTTGGATTCCAGACCTATAATCTCACCGCCATCATTGCCAACACGGCCGGCACGTATGGCGGCATCACCGCCCAGGCCGGCGACCTGGTGATGTACGGAACCACCAACACCGGCGCCAGCGGCGCAACCGACCAGCCGTTCGGCATCCTGATCACCGCGGCCAACCTGACCGACTATGCGATCTACATGGCCAATCCGGCCTACACCGTGGCGCTCGGCAATGACTTCAATGGCCTGGCCGCGAAGGTGATCGCGGACTACTACGCCGCGTTGAATTTCGGCCTGATCGGCAGCCCGGAGGTGAACCCCAACAATGCCGCAGCTGGCCTGGCGCCTGGAACAACAATCGGCAATTCCCCGTCCTGGTCCTGGTATGGCAATACGCCTAACGGGCAACCGCTGGCGAAGTTGCCGATCGCGGATGCGTTCGGCGCCGCGCAGCCGAGCCATGACAACTACTACAACCAGTACGCCGCCTACCTGACGGAAGTCAGCGACGTGTATGGCTTTCCCTATAACGACCGCCTGCAATCGCCCCTTGCTCCGCTGGGGGACGGCAGCGTGCTGACGCTGACACTGCTGCCGGACCTGTTGCTGTTTGGTGGTGGCGGGCTTGGCGGGGACGGCGATGGCGTGCTGCAGACCGTGCCGGAGCCGGCGTCACTGGCGTTGCTGGGTCTTGGCCTCGCGGGCCTTGCCGTGGCGCGGCGGCGGCACGGCTGATCGCGGTCAGCCGGCGCGGACCAGCAGGCGCTTCACGCGCGGCATGACTTCCTGGGCGAATCGGGCCATCTCCCGCTCGAACGGCTGGTATTGCAGCATGAAGGTCTCGATGCCGGCGCGGTGGAAGGCGGCGACACGTTCGGCCACCGTGTCGTAGTCTCCCACCAGGCCGGCGCCGGTGCCCCCGTTGCTGCCGACGCGGGGCGTGCGGGCGAGGACGGCGGCCATGACGGAATTTGGGTCCGTGTTGGCGGCCTTCTGGGCCTTGATGGCGGCGTCCTTGGCGGAGAGTTCGAACAGGTGCTGGAGGTTGGCGTCCGCCTCCGCCGCCGTGGGGCGGGCGATGACGAAGGCGGAGAGGCCGAATTTCAGGGGCGGGGCGCCGTGACGGGGGCGGCCAGCGACGTCCGCGATGAGGGCGGAGACGGTGGCGAGGTCCTGGCCGTTGATGAACCAGACGTCGCCGCATTGGGCGACGAGTTGGCGGGCGGGTTCGGATTCGCCGCCCACATAGATGCGCGGGCGGGTGCGGAACTGGCTGGTTGGGCGCAGGCGGTAGTTGGGGATTTGCAGGTGCTGGCCGTGGTGGGAAACGCGGTCGCCGCGCAGCAGTTGCTCCACCACGGTGAGCCATTCGGTGCCGTATTCGTAGCGGTCGTCGTGTTCCGGGAAAGGGATGCCGGCGCCTTCCATTTCCGGGCGGTTCCAGGCGTTGACCAGGTTGATGGCGAAGCGGCCCTCGCTGATCGCCTCGATGCCGAGCGCCATCTTGGCGAGCACCGCGGGATGGTAAAGCAGTGGCTTGATGGCGGTGATAATTTCCATGCGGCTGGTGAGCGCGGCCAGGGCGGCGGCGGCGGTCCAGGCTTCCAGCTCGTCCAAATCCGGGTCGTGCGGGTTGATTGTGTGCTGGGCGATCAGCGTGCAGTCGTAGCCCAGGCGTTCGGCTTCCAGGACGATGGCGCGATTGCGGGCCCAGGAGGCGTCGTACGGTTCCTCCGGGTCCTGCAAGGCGGCGCGGCTGCCGTGGACGAGGGCCCAGACGCCGAAGCGGATGGTGGACATGCTCAGACAGTTCCGAAGCGGGCGGTGACGGCGCCGAGGGCGCCGAAGTCCACGGTGACGTGGTCGCCCGGGGTGATTTCCAGCGGGACGAGGCAGGTGCCTGTGGTGACAACTTGGCTGGCGCGGAGGGTGAGATTGTTCGCCGAGAGTTCGTTGGCGAGCCAGGCCAGGGCGACGCGGGGGTCTCCCAGGACGTTGCGGCCGATGCCTTCGCGCTGGAATTTTCCGGTGACGGTGCCGAGGGCGCGGTGTTCGATGAGGTCCATGGCGCGCCAGTTGGCGGTGGTGGCGGGGCCGAGGACGAAGTCGTGCGCGCAGGCGTTGTCCGCGATGAGCTGGGCGGTACCGACCTTGGCGAAATCAGCGAAGCGGGAGTCCGGTACCTCGATGGCGGGGTGCAGGGTGGCGACGGCGTCCAGCACCTCGGGGACGGTGTAGGCGGTGGCGCGGGGCGGCAGGTCGCGTGCCATGCGGAAGGCGAATTCAGCTTCCGCGACGCGCATGGTGTTGTGGCCCCAGGGAAGGGTGCCGCCGGGGGTGTAGCTGTGTTTCGCAAGGAGGCGGCCGGCGAGGGGGCCGTCCACGCCGATATGCTGTTGCCCGGCCGAGCTGGTGGCGGCGATTTTCCAGCCGATCAGGTTGCCTTCGCCGGCGTGTTCCAAGTGGGCCTGGATGGCGTAGCCTTCCGCCCGCGTGGCGGGCCGCTGGGCTTTGGGCAGGTCGCCGATGCGGGTGCCGGTGCGCCAGCAGGAAAGGATGGTGGCGGCGGCGTCGCGCGCCGCCGCGTCGGTGAGTGCCATGAGGGGCTCCTTCGCTGGGGCGGCAGCTTGTCCCTGGGGGGCGTTGCACGCAAGATTGCGGGCATCCTCGAACCACGTGGCAGGGACACATGGAAAACGCCAAGCAATCGCCTTTGGGCACCTATAATGAACATCTGAAACGCGGGGAACTCCCGTACCAGTTCAGCCCGGCGGCGGGGAAGCCGGTGTTCTATCCGCGCATTGTCTGCCCCTACACGGGCAGCGAGAATTTGGAATGGCGCGTGAGCAAGGGCCTGGGGACGGTGCACGCAACCACAGTGGTGCATCCGCAGCAGGGCGCGCCGTACAACGTGTGCCTGGTGGACGTGGATGAGGGCTACCGGATGATGAGCCGGGTGGAGGATATCGACCCGATGGCGGTGAAGATCGGCATGCGGGTGAAGTTCCGCGCGCATGAGCAGGGCGGGGATGAGCCGCCGATCCCGGTATTCATCCCGGTGGAGGGCTGATCCGATGAGCACAGTGAAGAAGGGCAGCGTCGCCATTGTCGGCGCGGCGGAATCGGATATCGGCACGGTCGCGGCGGACATGTCCGTGATCGACCTGATGGCGCAGGGCACGGTGAGGGCGCTGGCGGATGCGGGACTGACCCTGGCGGATGTGGACGGGATTTTCTGCGCGACGACGCAGGCGCGGACCTCCGCGATGTCGCTGGCCGAATACCTGAAGAAGCCGGATGCGTATGTGGATTCCACCATCGTCGGCGGCTCCTCGTTCGAGATCCACGTGGCGCATGCGCAGGCAGCGATCGAGGCGGGGCTGTGTTCAGTGGCCGTGGTGACTTACGGCAGCACGCAGCGTTCCGCCGGGCGGAAGAATTCATCCCCGCGTGAGTTCAACCCGTATGAGACGCCGTTCAAGCCGTTCCTGCCTTCCACCGCGTATGCGATGGCGGCGAACCGGCACATGCATGAGTTTGGTACCACGCGGGAGCAACTGGCGGACGTGGCGGTGGCGGCGCGCAAATGGGCGCAGATGAACCCGCTGGCCTTCGACCGGCGGCCGCTGGATATCGCCGGCGTGCTGGGGGCGAAGATGGTGTCCTACCCGTTCACGGTGCGCGATTGCTGCCTGGTGACGGATGGCGGCGGCGCGGTGGTGCTGGTTTCCGCTGAACGCGCGAAGACGCTGCAGAAGCCGCCCGTCTATGTGCTGGGCTGCGGCACCTATATCGGCCACGCCACCATTTCCAACATGCCGGACCTGACGCATACCGGGGCGATCCAGTCCGGCGCCAAGGCCTACGCTGCCGCGGGGCTGAAGGCGGCGGACATGGATATGGCGCAACTGTATGACGCCTTCACCATCAACACGATTCTTTTTCTTGAGGACCTCGGCTTCTGCAAAAAAGGCGAGGGGGGGGCTTTCGTCTCCAACGGCCGCATCGCACCCGGCGGCGCCTTCGCCGTGAACACCAATGGCGGCGGCCTGTCCTACTGCCATCCGGGCATGTACGGCCTCTATCTGCTAATCGAGGCGGTGCGGCAGATCCGGGGTGAGTGCGGGGAACGTCAGGTACGCAAACACGACACCGCGATTGTTCATGGCAACGGCGGCGTGTTGTCCGCGCAGAGCACCGTCATTCTCGGCGGCGCCGCCACGGTGTAATGGCTGGGCGGTCGTTCCCCGCGCGCGTGCTGCGCGCGGCGATCGATGGCGTGGTGCTGGGGCCACCGGCGGCGGCGGTGAACTGGTTCGCCGACAGCCGCCGGCCGGTGGATGCGGAACAGGTGTGGCGGTTCTTCACCACGCCGCAGCCCTGGCTGATCGACAAATTCATCGACATCTACCCGCCGCCCTGGCAGCGGCGGGTGGTGATCCGTAGGGTGATGGCGCAGTCCCACGCTGCCGGCATCGAGTACCACTACGACGTGTCCAACGATTTCTACCGGCTGTTCCTGGACACGCGGTTCATGTTCTACACCTGCGCCGATTTCCATTCCGAGGCGGATACGCTGGAACAGGCGCAGCTGAACAAGGCGAACCACCTGCTGTCCCTGATCGATCCGCAGCCGGGTGAGAAGATCCTGGAATTCGGCTGCGGCTGGGGTTCCATGCTGCGGCATATCCACGCGCACACTGGCGATAAGGACAATCTGTTCGGCTACACGTTAAGCAAGGAACAGGCGCGGCACATCGCCGAGAATTTTGGTTTCAACGTGCTCCTGGAGGATTTCACCACCGCCGATCTGGGCCAGGCGCGCTACGACAAGATCTATTCGATCGGCGCCTGGGAACACATACGGCCGGCGGAAATCCTGCCCTTGCTGCGCAAGCTGCATGGGGCGCTGAAGCCGGGCGGGCGGCTGGTGCAGCACTTCTTCGACCTGAACGGGACCGACCCGCTACCGACATCCATGGTCGGCGCGCAGCAATTCTTTCCGGGATCAACTCTGTCGTTGCATTCGGACCAGCTGCGCTGGGCGAAGGAGGCCGGATTCCGGCTGGTGCATGATTCGGAACACGACTACCGGCCGACCCTGCGCGCATGGTTCGACAATCTCGTGCGCAACCGGGAGGCAGCGCACCAGATTGTTGGGGTGCAGGTAACGAACAAATACCTGGCGTTCTTCGCGACGTCCTGGGCGTTCTTCAACCGGGGCAAGGCGACCTTGCACCGGTTGGTGCTGATGAAGGACTGAACGTCAGCCGAGGACCGGCGGGCGGCGGATGTGGAAATCCGTGTCGCGCTGGTAGGCGTCCGCCGCTTGCAGGATTCGCGCCTCCGCGAAGGGGCGGGCGGCGAGTTGCAGGCCGATGGGGCAGCCGTTGGGGTCGAAGCCGCAGTTCACGCTGATGGCGGGCAGACCGAGGTAGTTGTAGGGGCGGCAGTTCAGGGACACCGCCATCGCCTTGTGCTGCGCGCCGGGCGGGGCCCTTTCCACGTCGGTTTCCGCCAGGGTGGGCAGGCAGGTGCGGATCGTGGGGTTCAGCAGCACATCGACCTGGGAAAACACCTCCTTCGCGAACTGCTTCAGGATACTGCCGCGACGGGAGAGTGCTTCGATGTAGTACGACGCGGGGATGGCGAAGCCGGGATACATGCGTCCCGACAGGGCCGGGCCGTAGTCCTGTGGGCGGTCGCGCATCCATTGCGCGTGGATGGCGGCGGCCTCGCAGCGGGAGATGACGCTGACATTGGTGGAGATCGCGTCCATCAGCGGCAGCTTGATGCGGGAGACGATGGCGCCACGGCCGGCGAGGACGCGGGCGGCTTCCTCCACCGCCGCGACCACGGGGGTGTCGGCGTTGTCGAAGAAGAATGTGTCAGTGATACCAACGCGCAGGCCGCGCAGGTCGCCGTCCAGCCCCGCCTCGTAATCCGGTACGTCCAGACGGGCGGAGGTGGGATCCTTCGGGTCGTGGCCGGCTATCACGCTCATGATGCGCGCGCAGTCCCGCGCCGTGCGGGCCAGCGGGCCGACATTGTCGCAGGAGAAGGAGAGCGGCATGGCGCCGTGGCGGGAAACGCGGGTCTGCGTGGGCTTGATGCCCGTCACACCGCAGGCCGCCGCCGGCAGGCGGATGGAACCGCCCGTGTCCGATCCCAGCGCCGTGTAGGTCATGCGCGCGGACACGGCGGCGCCCGAGCCAGAGGAGGAGCCGCCGGTGATGTAGGGCGGGTTCCAGGGGTTGTGGCAGTCCCCGAACGGGACGTTGTGGCCTGTGGGATTCTGGGCGAACTCCGCCATGTTGAGGCCGCCGAATACATAGGCGCCCTCGGCGGCCATGCGGGCCACGACCGTGGCGGTGTTGGCCGGCACGAAATCCTTGCGGATGGCACTGCCGCAGGTGATCACCTTGCCAGCCTGGTAGTACATGTCCTTGTGCGCCATCGGCACGCCATGCAGCTTGCCGAGCGGCTTGCCGGCTTTCACGTCGGCATCGGCGGCGCGGGCGGCCTGTTCGGCGCCCTCGCGGTCCAGCCAGATCGTGGCGTTCAGCGTGGGGTTGGCCTTGTCCAGGTTGGCCAGGCAGGCTTTCAGCAGTTCCAGCGATGTGGCCTGGCCGGTGCGCACGGCTTCGGCGGCGTCCACGAGGTTGAGCGCTGCGAGATCGACCATGTCACGCGCCCTCCCGCGTTTCCATCAGGGCGGCTTCGAAGCTGGAGGGTTCTTCCTCGAATTGCAGCTGGCCACGCTGCTTCTCGAAGGCGGCGATGACGGCGGCGAGGTCCTCGGCCATACGCCTTGCCGGCTCGTTCGGCGGGGTGATGGCGTGCCAGGTGGCGATCTGCGCCTCGGTGGCCTTCAGGAAGTCGCTCATCGTCTGCTCCAGTCCATTTCTACCGCAGTGCAGCATGGTCGGGACGAAGCCGTGATGGCAAGTGTTCTATTGCCGTATGTCGCCGCTGCGCCATACTGGCGCAGGGTTGGAAGCGTGAGGAGAAGTGCCCGTGCCCGCGGATCGCCAGGAATATCGCAACGCCATGTCTCGGTTGGGCGCGGCGGTGAACGTTGTCACCACCGATGGGCCGGCCGGCAAGCATGGATTCACCGCGTCCGCCGTGTGTTCGGTGACGGACGATCCGCCCACGCTGCTGGTGTGCGTGAACCGCACCAACGACTCCTATGCGCCTGTTATCGAGAATGGCGTGGTATGCGTGAACACGCTGACGCATGATCAGCAGGAACTGTCCCCGATCTTTGCCGGAATGACGGACCATGACGCCGCCGAGCGGTTCGCGACGGGAACGTGGCACAAGCTGGCGACCGGTTCGCCAGTGCTGGAGAACGCGACCGTGGCCTTTGATTGCCGGGTGACGCAGCATATCGATGTGGGCACGCACCGGGTGCTGTTCTGCAGCGTGGAGGCGATTCAGCTGGGTGAGCAGCATGAGGGGCTGATCTATTTCGGTCGGGCCTATCATCGCGTGTTACCGGCGTAGGTGTCCGGCGCCGCGATTATGCCATGGCCTGGCGTGGGAGCTTGTCCAGCAGGGCCTTGCGTCGGTCGGCCGCCTGGGATGACAGGCTGAAGCGTTCGGTGAACATCGTGTGCGCGCTGGCGGCCATCCTGGCCCGACGTGCCGGATCGCGAACCAGCATGGCAATTGCGGCGAACCAGGCGGCATCCGTGTTCGCCACCAGAAGCCCCGTGTCGCCGTCGGCGATCGTGCCGGTATATACGCCGATGTCCGACGCGACGGTGGGCAGGCCCAGGCCGGCGTAGTCCATCGCCTTGATCGCGGACTTGGCGCGGTTGAACGGCGTGTCCTGCAGCGGCGCGAGGCCGATGTCCCAGCGGCCCTGGCGGCTGAGCCAGTCCACGAAGGCGGGATAGGTCAGTACGTTCTGGGGCACGTCGATGCGGCGCATCCACCCTGGCAAGGCATCCGGGGTGGTGCCGATCACCTCAATGGCGATGCGCCGGCCGAAGGTTTCATGCAGGCGGTGCAGCGCAGGCGTGATCATGCGGAGATCCGTCATGTGCGTGGCAGTGCCCATGACCAGCAGGCGCGTTTCATCGCGCGGCGGCACGGTGGCCGGGGGCCACCAGAGCCGGTCGTCCAGGGCATTGCGTATGACCACGGGGCGCGCCCGGGTCTTGCCCATGCGGGCCGCGAGGCGCGGGGTGGAGGCCCAGACCGTGTCCGCCCCTTGCGCCAGATGCGCGACAATCTCCGCCAGCGGGCTCAATTGCGCCGCTTCGGGGTGGTTCCGGGGGATATGGAGCAGGTCGTCGTCCAGGTCGTAGATCAGGTGCGAGCGGTTGGCGTGGCACAGGGATGTCAGCGCCGTGGCATCCGCAAGGGAGCGGATCGCGTGCCGCTGTGTCACCACGATGTCCGCCCGCCAGGCGCGCGCGGTGCCGATGTCACCCAGCCGGAGGTCGCAGCCGCCGTTGATGTCCGCCCGGGCAAGCGGTTGCAGCAGCCGGATATAGGCGCACGGGCTCATCGTGCCGTTGGCCAGGTGTTCGGGGATGACGAGCACGCGCGGGCGGGTTGCTTTCGCCGGGGCGGATTTTGGCCTTTGCCGGGTCAGCGGTGCCGCGTAGTCGGTCACGTAGAAATCGGAACGCGGCGCAGCGGCGACGTCCTGTTCCGCGGCGGGCCGTGGCGCCCTGCCGGTGGATTTGATGGATGTGGCCGACAGCGCCGCGCGTAGTGCCCCGAAAGCGGCCACCCAGTCCGCCGCGGTTGCGTTCGCGGGGAGCTGCCAGGTCAGTGGCCGGCCGGCCAGGCGTTCGGGGAAGGCGCCGATCCGCGTGGCAAGAATGGGCACCCCGGCATCGATCGCGGCGGTGAGCGTATAGCTGTAGGTCTCCGGCCACTGGGCGGGAAACCAGATCGCGTGCGGCTTCAGCGCGGCGATCATGCCCGGCAGGTCGGCTTCCGCATATTCGCCGGTAACCGTGAGCCTGGCCGCCGCGGCGGGGGCAATCGGGTGTTCCGGATAGCCGATGAGGTGCAGCGCGACATCGTCCCCCGCCTGTTCGGCGACGGATTCCACAATGGCGCGGCCCTTGCGGTCCGCCAGCACGCCAAGCAGGGCGATGCGCAGCTTGCGACGCCCCAGCGGCGGTGCGGTGACACGCCAGGGTGTCGCGGTCCGCGCCTCGTGCGGCACCACGATCGCGCGTTCGGCGAGCCCATGGCGGGCGAGGCGCTCGCGGGCATCGTTGCTGGGGCAGATGACACGGTCGGCCGTGGTGAACAGCCAGTTCTTCGTGAGCCGCCAGGTATCGATATCCGGTGCGCCGGGTTCCGGCCTCGCGGAAAGGCAGGCATTGCAGTGCCGGGCATCCGGTTCGCCGCAATACTGCGCGTCGAGGAACGGCAGGAAGTTCACGTGCGGGCAGAGCGCGTAATAGTCGTGCACGGTGACATCGAACGGAATGCCGAGCGCATCCAGCAATGCGCGCAGGTCCATCGTATTGCCCATGGTGTGGTGCACGTGCGCGCGCCGCACATCGGCCGCGCGCAGCAGGGCGGTGAGATCCGCTTCCCTATCCGGCGCCAGGTGCAATGCGGGATGGCCGGGCAGCCCGGGAACGGAGAGGGCGACGCCCGAGGCCGTGGGGTTGAGCACCAGGACATGGGCCTTGCCGGCAAGGCCCTCCGTGATTTCCCGCATCTGGCGGTCCACACCGCCGCCAAGGCCGTGGCCCAGCATCAGCACGCTGGGCAAGCCTGAGCTGCGGATCAGCGCGACGGTGCTGGCAAAGCGGGCCGGTGTCGCGGGATCCAGGCGGGAGAAGCGCGCGACCTCTTCCTCGTACAGCGGATAACGCTCGCGCAGGATGGCCTGCGCGGCCTGCGCCTGCCTGGAACCGGCGCCGAAGCTGACCTCGCCTTGGTGGTAGACGAACACGTCGCAGGCCAGCAGGTTGCGCCAGCCCTTGGCCCTGGCGCGCTGGCAGAAATCCACCTCCTCGCCATAGCCCTTGCCGAAGGTATCGGCGTCGAACGGGCCGACGGCGTCGAGCGCCTTGCGGCGGATATACATGCAGAAGCCAACGGTGGTGGGCAGTTCCACGGCCCGCCCGGCATTCGCGATGCGGCAGGCGCTGTCGAGGGCGTGGAGGTCATGGCCCGGCGGCAGGCCGCCTCCGGTGGTGGAGGGATAGGAGCAGATCGTGGCGTTGTTGGAGAATGGAGAGACGGAAGCGATGTCCGGCGTGGCATAGGCCGCGGTCTGCAGGCGCCCCAGCCAGCCAGGGGGCACTTCGGTATCCGCATTCAGCAACACCACGTCGTTGCGGCCGGCCATGGCGATGCCGCGGTTGATCGTGCCGACGAAGCCGAGATTGGCCGTGTTGCGGACCAGGGTGATCTGCTCGCCCTTGGCCAGTTCGCCCAGCCACGCGGAAAGCCGTCGTTCGGGCGAGCAGTCGTCGATCACCAGGATCCGGCCGGCGGGGCGGTCGGGGTCCGCCAGGACCGACTCGATACAGCGGCGTGTTTCCGCGAGGCCACGATAGACCGGGATGATGATGTCCACCGCCGCATTGGCCGGCTTTGAGCGGGGCGCGGTGGCGAGCGGCAGGTAGTCCGTGATGTCCAACGGCCGTTCGGTGGGCAGGCCGAGTGCTTCCCCGACGAGGTGGTGGAAAAGCAGTGGATTGCCCCAGGCCTCGGGGTGCGCGTCCACATAGAATTCGGCGTCGAAGCGGGGATGGGGCCGGCGCAGTTCTGCGGCGCCGTGGCGGAGGTAGTGCAGGAACGGCAGTATTCCGGTGCGGGCCACATCCGGGTAGTGGCGCAGGTACCAGCCTGAGTCGAAGTAGGGGCACGGGGCGCGACCCTCCCTCCAGCCATGCTCCAGGTAATGCTCCAGGGGATCCAGGCCGGTCCGGCGGACGTCCGGATTCTCCTTCCAGTACCACTCGGCGTCGAACAGGACGCTGAGTTCGCGGTACTGCGCGCGGTCGATCATGTTGCCGGGGCCACGTTAGCTGTCCAACCCTTTCAACATGTCCGACGGGGTCAGGCGGCGTACCTCCCGGAAGCCGTAGGTGGTGAAATGGTAGGTGCCGTTCAGCCCTGCGCTGCGGACGTCGCCGTTCGCTTCCAGGTATTGCTCCGTATTCAGTTCCTTCGGCACCATCAGCGTCGTACGCGTACCATCGCCATTGTCAGGGCAGATATCCAGGGACATTTCCTCGCGCGGCAAGTCCAGCGGCGTTCCAAGGTCGTTCAGCCGGGCGCGCAGTTGGGGCAGGTAGAAATGCACCTTGTCGTTGAACTGGGCGTAGTAGTCGGCCGCGGTCATCAGGAAGTAGGGCGCGAGATGCATTGAATCGCCCGTGTAGTTGACCAGCTTTTCCTTGTCGTCAGGGTCGACCGAGCCGTTCCATTTCCGCCGTGCCGCCTGCAGCAGCAGGTCGAAGGGCATGTGGTGGAAATGCGCGTGGACGATATCCGTATCCCGGAACCCCGGTGCTTTGCGGGAGCCATAGGTGTGGTGGCCATGGTCGGTCCAGCCGAAGGCGCCGGCGGCATAGAAGGTCTTGGTGAAGGTGAAGTAGGAGTAGAGGTCCGGCATCAGCGGATGGTTGGCGAGCTGGAAGGGAATGCGCAGGGTGCGTGGTTCGTCTTTCAACGTTTCCAGGTGCGCATGGATCGCCTGACGGTCCGTGGTGAAGCCCCAGGCGGTCTGCTTGAGGACGAATTCGTCGCAGTCCGTGGGCAAGAAGAAATCGTAGCGGGCGGCCACCTCCAGTCGGTGGATCAGCGCGCCCACCATGGCGCCCTTGTTCAGGTAGTGATCCCTGCGGGAGGGGGAGTAGTCCACGTTCACGCCCTTGCCCGCGTAGCGCGCCAGGGTGAGCAGGACTTCGGGGCGGGTGGAGCCGTTGTCCAGCACGTAGAGGTTCTCAAACCCGAACAGGTAGCCGTGATAGGACAGCCAGGGTTCCAGGAGATGAACCTCGTCCTTCTGCATCATCACGCAGGCGACTCGCGCCATCTTGCTCTCCGTTTGCTCCGGCAGGGATAAGCTGGCCGCCTCAGGCACCGCCAGGCCGGCGCTGAAGGAAGCTGGCCCTGACCCATTGCTGGCCGGAAAAATCCAGGCCTTTCAATTGGCCCCGGCGACAGCGATTCCGCAATAGGCTATGCGTTCGCGGCATGCGGCGACCATCGCACAGGCAGGATGAAGGAAACTCATGAAGCTACTCCTCACCGGCGGCTGCGGCTTTATCGGCTCCGCGGTCATTCGGCACCTGCTGCGCACGACAGACGACGTGATCGTCAATGTGGACCTGATGACCTATGCCGCATCGGAGGACGCGCTGGAGGAGGCGCGGGGGAGCCGGCGCCATGTCCTGGTCAAGGCGGATATCGCCGATCCGGCGGCGATGGCGCAGGTGTTCGCGACGCACCGGCCCGACGCGGTGATGCACCTGGCCGCCGAATCGCATGTGGATCGCTCCATCGACGGACCGGCGGCCTTTGTGCGGACAAACGTGACCGGGACCTATGTGCTGCTGGACGCAGCGCGGGCCTATTGGGCGGGGCTAAGCGGGGCGCGGCGGGAGGCGTTCCGGTTCCACCATATTTCGACGGACGAGGTGTTCGGTGCGCTGGGGGTGAACGATCCGCCATTTACCGAGTCGACGCCCTATGATCCGCGCAGCCCGTATTCTGCGACCAAGGCGGCGTCCGACCATCTGGTGCGGGCCTGGCACCATACCTACGGGCTACCGACCATTGTTTCCAACACCGCGAACAACTACGGGCCGTGGCAATTCCCGGAAAAGCTGATTCCGCTGATGATCCTGAACGCGGTGGAGGGAAAGCCCTTGCCGGTTTATGGCGACGGGTCGAACCAGCGGGACTGGATACTGGTGGACGACCATGCGGAGGCCCTGGCCCGGGTGGTTAAGCATGGAGCGCCGGGGGCAACCTACACGATCGGCGCGCGCCAGCCACGCAGCAACCTGGACGTGGTGCGGGCGATCTGCGCCGCGGTGGATGCTCGCCTGCCGGACAAGGCGGGCCCGCGCCAACGGTTGATCACCTTTGTGACGGACCGGCCTGGGCATGATTTCCGCTATGAGATCAATCCGTCCCGGACGGAGGCTGAGCTGGGTTGGACGGCGGCGCATGATTTCGGCCGAGGGCTGGCGCTGACGGTGGATTGGTACCTGGCGAACCGGACCTGGTGGGAAGCTGTGCGGGCCCGGCGCTACGCCGGGCAGCGTTTGGGGAAGGGCTGATGAAGGGGATTGTTCTGGCCGGCGGGTCCGGCACGCGGCTGCACCCGATGACGCTGGTCGCGTCCAAGCAGTTGCTGCCGGTGTATGACAAGCCGATGGTGTACTACCCGCTTTCCACCATGATGCTGGCGGGGATACGGGACATCCTGCTGATTTCCACGCCGGTGGACCTGCCGAATTTCCGGCGGTTGCTGGGTGATGGGCGGCGACTGGGCATTAACATCAGTTATGCCGAGCAGCCGAGCCCGGACGGGATCGCGCAGGCCTTCCTGATCGGGCGGGAATGGATTGGCGGGGAGCCCTGCGCGCTGGTGCTGGGGGATAACTTGATCCATGCGGATCATCTTTCCGACCTGATGCGACGAGCGGCGGCGCGGTCGCGCGGGGCCACCGTGTTCGCCTACCAGGTGCGCGACCCGGAGCGGTATGGCGTGGTGAGCTTTGACGCCGTCGGCGCGGCGACGGAGATCGTGGAAAAGCCGCCAGTGCCGAAATCCAACTGGGCGGTGACGGGGCTGTATTTCTACGACAAGCGGGTGACCGAGATGGCCGCCGCCATCAAGCCATCCGCGCGCGGGGAGCTGGAGATCACCGACCTGAACCGGCTTTACCTGGAGGACGGCAACCTGACGGTGGAGAAGCTTTCCCGCGGCTGCGCCTGGCTGGATGCCGGCACGCCGGACAGCCTGCTGCAGGCGGCGAGCTTCGTGCAGACCATCCAGAGCCGCACTGGTATGCTTGTGGGCTGCCCGGAGGAGGTGGCATTTCGCATGGGCTATATCGGCGCGGACGCGCTGGCGGCGGAGGCGGCGAAGCTGGGCAAGACGGAACTGGGCCGGGTGCTGGGCGAACTGGCGACGGGGCGGCTGGCATGAGTGATTTAGCCCGCAGCCTTGCGATACCGGACGTGATGCTGATTTCGCCGCCGCGGTTTGGCGATTCGCGCGGCTTCTTCTCCGAGACGTTTCACGCACGGCGGCTGGCTGAGGCAGGGGTTCGCGGGACGTTCGTGCAGGACAATCACTCGCTGTCTGCCCAGAAGGGCACGGTGCGCGGGCTGCACTTGCAGATCGGGGCGAATGCTCAGGGCAAGCTGGTACGTGTGACGCGCGGCGCGATCTGGGACGTGGCGGTCGATGTGCGGCATGGCTCCCCCACCTTCGGGCGGCATGTGGCGGAGGTGCTGAGCGCAGAGAACTGGCGGCAGATGTGGGTGCCGGTGGGGTTCCTGCACGGGTTCTGCACCTTGGAGGCGGATACGGAGGTTCTTTACAAGGTGACCGCCGAATACGACCGGGAGGTGGAGCGCGGCGTGCATTGGCGCGACCCGGACCTGGGGCTGCCGTGGCCGGTGAACACCGCGGAGGCGCTGCTGTCCGAGAAGGATTTGGGGCTGCCGCATCTGGCCGACTGCCCCGCGTGGTTTCGCGCGTGAGGCTGCTTGTAACGGGTGGCAGCGGACAGGTGGCGCGTGCCATCGCGGTGCGGGCGCCGGAGGCCGTGGTGGTGGGGCGGCCTGCGTTCGATTTCGACCGGCCGGAGACGATTCCGGCGTGCTTCGCGCGTGCGCGGCCGGAGCTGGTGGTGAATGCGGCCGCCTATACGGCGGTGGATCTGGCGGAGGATGAGGAGGACGCGGCGAACCG
>Ga0315912_10001211_pt1 | contig 33483 bp, 27 predicted proteins | sample VfabasoilMG_FD_204469 | JGI IMG/M metagenome (GOLD analysis project Ga0315912, IMG submission 204469) | Garden soil microbial communities collected in Santa Monica, California, United States - V. faba soil | ecosystem: Environmental > Terrestrial > Soil > Garden | place: USA: California... | reverse complement strand
CCACCGTGTTGCCGCCATTTCGCACGCCTGGCGCTGCGCTGCGGATCGCAGTGAAGGATCATCTCGTCTACGTCGCAGACGGACAGACGGGTCTCCAGGTTGTCGACTTCACGGTGCCGTCGAGCCCGACGATCGTGGGCTCGTTCGCCACGATGAGCCCGGCACGTGATGTAGCCGTCGTGGGCCCGCTCGTGTTGGTGGCGCTCGGGAGCGGCGAGGTTCTGATTCTCAAGGAGGGCGCATGACGCGTCGTGCGATTGGTGTTGCCGTACTGCTCGTCGCTTCAGCGGCAGTCTACCCGTGGATCGGGCGTTCTGGAGTCGGCCTTGCGCAGAGTGCACCACTCGCTGGCGCGATCGACGTCCACGTCCACAGCTATCCCGACGATCGACCCAGGTCTATTCACGCGATTGACGTGGCGAAGCTATCGCAAACGCGCGGCATGCGCGCCATCGTCCTCAAGAATCATTGGGAGTCGACAGCTGGTATGGCATATCTCGTGCGCCAGGTCGTGCCAGGCATCGAGATCTTCGGCGGCATCGCGCTCAACCGGACGGTTGGCGGCATCAACGCCGCCGCGGTCGATCACATGGCCCGCGTCACCGGCGGCTTCGGGCGCATCGTCTGGATGCCGACCTTCGATGCGGAGAACCAGGTGCGCGTGTCGAAGGAGAACCGCCCGTTTGTGTCGGTCTCGAAGAATGGAGAACTGCTTCCCGACGTAAAGGCGGTGATCGGAGTGATCGCGAAGAACAACCTGGTGCTGGCAACCGGACACTCGGCGCCTGCCGAAGGACTGATGCTGTTACGCGAGGCCAAACAGCAGGGTGTGCGTCAGATGATCGTCACGCACGCGATTCAGACGCCGGTGTCGATGAACGTCGCTCAGATGAAGGAGGCCGCATCGCTCGGGGCGTTCATCGAGTTCGTCGGCGGCAACCCGGAGGGTGAGGGAGCGGCAGCGCGGCTTGACGGGATCGCCGATGCGATTCGGCAAGTGGGTCCGGCATCATCGATTCTGTCGTCGGATCTCGGTCAGCAGGGCAATCCGCTTCCGCCAGACGGATTCGGTACGTTCATCCAGGCGCTTCGCAAGCGCGGCTTCTCCGATCGCGATCTGGATGTGATGTCGAAGCAGAATCCTGCAACGTTGCTAGGGCTGAAATGAAATCGGCGGGCCTGAAGGCCCGCCGCCACAGACTACGTTCCGACGACGCCCTCGAGCGGGCTGCTTGCCGTTGCGTACATCTTGCGGGGAATGCGGCCGGACAGGTACGCAAGGCGCCCGGCGATCACCGCATGCTTCATCGCTTCGGCCATTGCTACCGGCTTCTCGGCTCCGGCGATCGCGGTGTTCATGAGCACGCCATCCGCGCCGAGCTCCATGGCAAGTGCGGCATCAGACGCCGTGCCGACGCCGGCATCCACGATCATCGGCACCTTCGAGAACTCGCGAATGATGCGGATGTTGTTCGCATTCTGAATGCCGAGCCCCGATCCGATCGGGGCACCGAGCGGCATCACCGCTGACGCGCCGGCGTCTTCGAGTTTCCGGCACGCGATCGGGTCGTCGTTGGTGTACGGCAGGACGATGAAGCCGTCCTTGACCAGGACGCGCGTCGCTTCGATCAGCGCTTCGTTGTCGGGAAAGAGCGTGCGCTCGTCGCCGATGACCTCGAGCTTCACCCAGTTCGACAACCCTGCCTCGCGACCGAGCCGCGCCGTCCGAATCGCGTCATCAGCTGTGTAACAGCCTGCGGTGTTCGGAAGCAGGAAGATCGAGTCGTCGATGTAGTCGAGTAATGATTCCTTCGAGCGATCGGAGATGTTTACGCGCCGGACGGCGACGGTGACCATGTCGGCGCCCGACGCCGCGTGCGCCTGCGCCATCACCGCGTGCGACGAGTACTTGCCGGTGCCGACGATCAGTCGGGATTTGAATGTGCGACCGGCGATGACGAACGGCGAGTCAGTCAACTAACCACCCCCAACGAAGTTCACGATCTCCACCGAGTCACCTTCGCCGATGAGCACTTCCGGATATGTTTGCCGCTTGACGATGTTCAGGTTGTGTTCAACCGCAACGCGGCGCGGGTCGATGTCGAGCTTCGTCAGAAGCGCGGCCACAGTCAGTGGGCTGTCGAGCTCGAAGCGTTCGCCGTTGAGAGTGATCGTCACGTGGCAGACTCGACCGCAGCGCGTCGAATGGTGGAAATCCTTGCGTATTGAGCGTACTGCCCGCTCTTCGAGCAAGTCAAGGTAAGCTCGCATGGATTGGGTTATCGCGATGCCTCAGCTTGGAGCACCCCTCGTTCTCGATCGCGCCGACGCTCTGGCGCGCTACACCGCGAATCGGCGCCGGACGCGCGAGTTGTTCGATCTGCTCGATAACTCGATCTACTACGAGCGTCCAATTTCGCTGCGCAACCCGGTTGTGTTCTACGAAGGGCACGTGCCGGCGTTTTCCGTGAACACATTGATCAAGAAGGCGCTCGGGTGGAAAGGGATCGACGAGCACCTCGAGACGATCTTCGCGCGCGGCATCGATCCGGAGAGTGAAGCGGCGTCAGTGGCCCGCGGAAATCCCGCGTGGCCCTCGCGCGCCGAGGTGCATCAATACGTCGAGGCCGCGGATCGCCTGATCGAGAAAGCGATCGCGTCGGCCGATCTCGAGCGGCCCGGTGATCCCATGCTCGATCGTGCACGCGCGCTCTGGACGATCCTCGAGCACGAGGAGATGCATCAGGAGACGCTCGGTTATATCTGGCACCAGGTCCCGTACGCCTGCAAACACAAGCCGGCTGGATACCGCACCGAGACGCCGTCTCATACCGACGTGAACGAGTCGTCGCACGCGACCATTCCTGACGGCGTCGCCACACTGGGCACGGGCGTCCACGAGAGCGCCTTTGCGTGGGACAACGAGCGCCCCGCGCACGAGGTTCACGTCAACAGGTTCGGCATCGACGCGTTCAAGGTCACCAACGGGCAGTTCATGGAGTTTGTGAAGGCCGGCGGCTATCACGCTCCGCAGTGGTGGCGTCCTGAGGATTGGGCATGGATCGAGTCTGCCGGCGTTGCCCATCCAGCATTCTGGGAGCTCGATGGCGATCGTTGGTTCTGGCGCGGCATGTTCGAACGCGTGGCGCTGCCGATGGACTGGCCGGTCTACGTAACCTGGGCAGAGGCCGATGCCTTCGCGCGGTGGCGAAGACTACGACTACCCACTGAGGCCGAGTACCATCGCGCCGCGTTCGGAACGCCAGAGGGTCGCGAGCGCAGGTATCCATGGGGAGAGACGATCGGCACCGACGTGCCGGGCAACTTCGACTTCGTGCGCTGGGATCCGGAACCGGTGGGCGTGCACCCGGAAGGTGCGAGCGCGTTCGGCGTGCACGATCTGATTGGCAACGGGTGGGAGTGGACATCAACTGTGTTCGGGCCGTTCGATGGCTTCGAGCCGCTGCCAACCTACCCGGAGTACTCAGCTGAATTCTTCGACGGTGATCACTTCGTCATGAAGGGGGCATCGCCGCTTACGGCGCAGGCACTGGTGCGTCGCGGGTTCCGCAACTGGTTCCGCCCGCGCTATCCGTATGTCTACGCCACGTTTCGATGTGCAGGAGAGGCGTGATGTTGTTTCCATCGGAAGGGGTTGCGCTTTCTACCGGTACTGATTTCGCCGCCGATGTCGCGGAGTACTTGCAGCGGACGCCGCGTCAGCTTCCGTCTCGCTACTTCTACGACGCGTTGGGCTCTGCCCTCTTCGACGCAATCTGCCGCTTGCCCTGGTACCGCGTCACGCGAGCGGAAACCGCGCTGCTCTCGCGATATGCGCGCCAGATTCTCGAGCGCCTGCCGCGGCCGCTCAACATCTCGGAGCTCGGGTGCGGCAATGGCGAGAAGCTCGCGATTCTGCTCGAACGCGGCGGCGAACGGTTCCGTCGTGTGCATCTGATCGACATCTCTCCGGCGGCGCTCCTGAGCGCGCGTGCCCGGCTGGCGACGCTCCCGGCCAACCCGGTGACGACGTTCCACGGCACCTATGAAGAAGGTCTCGCGCGGCTCGCCAGCCATCGCAGCCAGGGCGCGTGGCTCGTGCTCTTCCTTGGCTCCAACATTGGCAACTTCGATCCGCCGGCGGCGCGGGAGATGTTGCGTCGCATCCGCGGTTCGCTCGTCGAGGGTGATGCGTTGCTGCTCGGGACCGATCTCGTGAAGTCTTCACGAGCGTTGCAGCTGGCCTACGACGATCCGCTGCAGGTGACGGCCGCCTTCAATCGCAATCTGCTGCGTCGAATCAACGATGAGGCCGGAGGCACATTCGATCTCGACGGCTTTGCCCATAGGGCGCTGTGGAACAAGCAGCACAGCCGGGTCGAGATGCACCTCGTGAGCACGCGTCAGCAGCTCGTGCGGATTGCGGCGGCGGACCTCGAGATCGAGTTCCAGAAAGACGAGGGAATCTGGACCGAGAGCTCCTACAAGTACGAGCCGGAGCAGGTGCTCTCCGAGGGCCGGCAGGCCGGGTTCGAGGACGGCGGGCAGTGGATTGACGAGGATGCCCGCTTCGCGCTGACGCTGTTCAAAGTAGCTAAGTAGGTGGGTAGCTAGGTTGCTGGGTAAGCCCCCAGCTACTGAGCCAACCCAGCAACCCAGCTACCTAAAGACCCATATTTCCCCAGCCGATATTCCGACTGGATATCGGTGTCGATGCACATCCTTCGACCTCTGCCGCGCGCCGTCACGCGCACAATTGCACTGCTCGTCCTCGTCGCCTGGGTCGCCACGATGGTGACCCTCGTCGCGAAATCGTACGGGCAGTCATCGACGACCAACCTCGCGACCGACCTGGCGCGCTACGGCTCTACCGCCGTGTGGCGCGGCGTGTACTACCGCGGCGAGAAGATCGGCTTCACCGTCAGCCAGACGACCAGGACAGACACGGGCTTCGAGCTGCAGGAAGACGGCCGTCTGCAGATGCTGCTCCTGGGCCAGGACACTGCGGCCCGGATTCACACCACCGCCCGCGTCGATAGCAGCTTCACGCTGCGCAGCTTCGAGTTCTCGCTCGATCCGGGCACGGGCCCGATCGAAGTGAAGGGAACAGTGGACGGTCCTTCTCCGGAGAAGTCGTGGCGCCTGAGCCTTGCGATCACGTCCGGCGGTGCGACACGAACCGAAACGCGCGATCTTCCCGAGGCGCCAGTCGTGACGCAGAACCTCTCGAGGCTTCTCGCCGACAAGCGCCTCGTGCCGGGCACGCGCCATGAGTGGACGGTCCTCGATCCCGCCACGCTTCAGAGCGCCAAGGTGTCCATTCGCGTCGGCGATCGGACGATCGTCAGGGCCAACGACACGATGGTGCCGGCGTTTCGCGTGGACATGGATTTCCGCGGGTTGCAAACCACCTCGTGGGTCACGGACACGGGCGAGGTCGTACGTGAAGAAAGCCCGCTCGGCCTCATCACCGTGCGCGAGCCCGCCGAGCGTGCGCAAGGTCTGGCGGTGTCGAGTCGCATCCAGGCGGACCTCCTTCAGGCCGCGGCAGTCGTGCCGCAGACCACGGAACGGATCGACGAGCCTCGCGATGTGCGCCGCCTCAAGCTGCGCCTCGACGGCGCCCCGCTATCTGCCGACGACATCGATGGCGTGGGTCAGCGCATCGACGGCAATGTGATCGAGCTGTCGGACCCGCGGCTGCTCGAGGCGAGCACGACCGATCCACGTGCGCGCGACTATCTCGCCGCCGAGCCGCTGATCGAGAGCGACGACCCGTTGATTCTCGCGGAGGCCGAGCAGGCGGTACGCGGTGCAACAGGTGATCGCGATAAGGCGGAGCGGCTGACGCGTTACGTCAATGGGCTTCTCGACAAGAAGCCGACCGTCAGCCTGCCGTCAGCGCGTGAGGTGCTGCGCACCAAGGTCGGCGACTGCAACGAGCACACGGCGCTCTTCGTCGCGATGGCGCGTGCGGCCGACATCCCGGCGCGAATCGCAGTCGGGCTCGTCTTCATGCACGGCGCGTTCTACTACCACGCGTGGCCAGAGGTGTACATCACAGAGCGGGCTGGTCGAGGCCTGTGGCTGCCCGTGGACCCCACGCTCAATCAGTTTCCCGCTGACACCACGCATCTACGTCTCGCGCGTGGCGGGCTCGATCGGCAAGCAGCCATCCTGCCGCTCATCGGCCGCTTGAAGATGACCATCGTCGATCTCGAGCTCGTACCCGGCACCGAGCGGGTCATCGTCGGACGAGCGGCCGAACAAGCCGCCGCCGAGGCTGCAGCACTGCCGATCGATCTGCCGCGTCCGGCTGCGAGTGGCTGCCGGTGCGGATCGACCAAGGACAGCGCGACCACGCGGAGCACCCCATGATTGCGGTTCAGGATCTGGTCAAAGAGTACGGGAAATTCAGGGCCGTGGACGGTGTCTCGCTCGACGTCAAGCCGGGAGAGATTCACGGGTTTCTCGGTCCGAATGGCGCGGGCAAGACAACGACGATGAGGATGATCGCCGGCCTGCTGAAGCCGACGTCGGGCCGCATCCTCGTGGACAACCACGACCTGGAGACCGAGCCCGAGGCGGCGAAGAAGGCGCTCGGCTTCATTCCCGATCGGCCGTTCATCTACGACAAGCTCACCGCAGGCGAGTTCCTGACGTTCCATGCCGGCCTGTACGGGTTCGGCAATGGCAATGTCCCGTCGCGCGTGCGCGAGATGCTCGACCTCTTCGAGTTGAGCCAGTGGGAGCATCAGCTGATCGAAAGCTTCTCGCACGGGATGAAGCAGCGGCTCGTCATGAGCTCCGCCTTCCTCCATCGCCCGCAGGCGGTGGCCGTCGATGAGCCGATGGTGGGTCTGGACCCGCGCGGGGCGCGACTGATCAAGGACGTCTTCCGGCGAATGAGCGAGCGGGGCTGCGCCATTCTCATGAGCACCCACACGCTCGAAGTCGCGCAGGAGATGTGTCACCGCGTCAGCATCATTCAGAAGGGACGCATCATCGCGCACGGCACCGTTGACGAAGTGAAGAAGATGGCGGGCGGCAGCACCGACGAGCATCTGACGTCGGTGTTCCTCAAGCTCACCGGCGGCAGCGCGCTGCAGGAGATCGACGAAGTCTAGCCATGACGCAGCCGTTCCCTTTCCTGCTGCTCCCGCACGCCTGGGCATCGCGCAATCGCGTGCGCCGGCGGGAGAAAGGCGATGCGCTTCGCGGCATCGTGTTCGGGACGATTGGCGTGCTCGTCACTGGCGCGCTGTTCTATGGCGCCTATTGGGTCACGTCTCAGCTCTCGGCATACGAAGAGTTCGGCGACTATCTGCTGCGGCTCGGGTTGTCCTGGCTTTTTCTGAGCTTCCTCGCGTTTCTCGCGTTCAGCGGAGTCGTGACGGCGCTATCGACGTTCTTCCTGTCGGACGACCTGCGCCTGCTGATGGCGAGCCCGGTTTCAGCGCGACGGCTGTTCTTCGCGCGCTTCGCGCGAACGGTCGGCTCTGCATCGTGGATGGTGGTCATCTTCATGGCGCCGGTGCTGATTGGCGTCGGCGTCGGCCGCTGCGCGCCGTATGCGTTCTACGCGACGATGATCGCGGCGATCGTTCCCTTCTCGATCATCCCTGTCGCACTCGGCTCGGCCTGCACGTTGTTCGTTGTGAACGTGTTTCCTGCGCGACGCGCGCGCGACCTGCTGATGCTGATGGGCCTCGTATTCGCGGCCGCCGTCGTGTTGCTTCTCAGGTTCATTCAGCCGGAGCGACTGCTGCGGGTCGAGTCGCTGCCGGACATCACCGACTTCTTCGCGACGTTGCAGTCTCCGATCACGCCGATGCTGCCATCGTTCTGGGCAGGCGAGACGCTGTTCGCCGCTGTTCAAGGCGGGTTCGACTGGCTGCATCAGAGTGCGCTCTGGACGACGGCCGGTGCGTTCACCGTGATCCTCGGGGCCGCGCATGGGCGCTGGCACTTTGCCGGATACAGCCGGTCGCAGGAGGCGCCGAAGACTCGCTTCGCGCACTTCCGGACGCTCGATCTCGTTGCGTCGGCATTGCCGCTGTCGCCAGTCCGGCGACAGTTGCTCGTGAAAGACATCAAGATCTTTCTGCGTGACGTGAGCCAGTGGGTGCAGCTCCTGCCACTGCTCGCGCTCGTGCTGCTGTATCTCTACAACTTCCGCGTCCTGGATCTCGATCGCATCCCGTACATGAGCGGCTTCATCAAGAACGTGTACGCGTTCATCAACCTCGGGATGGCGGGGTTCGTGATGGCAACCGTGGCGGTGCGCTTCGTGTTCCCGGCAGTGTCGGCTGAAGGGTCTGCGTTCTGGATCATCAGGACGTCGCCGATTTCGATGCACGACTTCCTGTGGTCCAAGTTCTGGACGGCGCTGCTCCCGGTGTTCCTGTTCACCGAGGCGCTGACGATTGCAGCGAATCAGTTGCTCGGCGTCGATCCGTTCCTGAAGCTCGTCGCCGCAGGCTCGATCCTCTTCCTGACGTTCGCGCTCGTGGGCCTCGCATCCGGGCTCGGTGCCCGTTACCCGCGCTTCAACGCCGACGCCACGCAGGCAGCGGGGTCGTACGGCGGCGTCATGTTCATGATCGCCGCTGTGGCACTGATCATCGTCACCATCATCCTGGTCGGCTGGCCGTCCTCGATGTATCTAATGTCCAAGACGGGCCAGTTCCGTTTCCGCCTCACTCCCGAGCGACAGGCGATGATCGTGGCGAGTTTCACCGCAGCCGCCGCCATCTGCGTGGCCACGTGGTGGCTGGCCATGCGGTCTGGTGTCAGGGCCCTCGACGAGATGCGGAAATAGCCTGTTCGGAACCGCGCTCTCGCGCGTTTTTGCAGGCATGTCCACGCTGCCTGCTCGCCTGCGGACGCTGTTCTGCCTCCTCGTGTTGGTTTCCGGCGATTTGGCGGCGCAGGGTCCCCCTGGCGCCGCAAACCGGCCGGGCCTCGTCGCAGTGAATGCGACAACGCCAGCCGACCTGCGGGAATGGGACGCCCGGATCAACCAGATGGTCCGCGCCAACCAGGTGGTGGTCCTCAGCTCCCGTCCCGATCTGGACATCGCGGGGCGCGTCCACGAGACGCTCGCGCAGTATCACCAGGCGATCCCGGTCTACGGCGGCAGCCTGTCGCGTCAGACGGCACAGGGTGCCTCCGTGTCCATCATCGGCAACTTCTTCGAGGATGTTTCCGTTTCTGGTGCCGCGGCTCTGAGCGCTAATGACGTCGTCCGGACGGTTGCGGAGTCAGTGGGTGCCAGACCGGTTGGTATCTCACCGCGACTCGTGGTCTTTCCGACTCTCTCGGGACAGTTTCGCCTCGCTTACGTCGTGACGCTGAGCGACATCAAGACCTACATCGCTGACGCGGAATCGGGGAGCGTGCTCTGGTCGTTCGACGAGATTCAAACACAGAGTCAGATTGGGACCGGCACCGGTGCCAACGGCGACACCAAGAAGATGAGCACCACGCCGGCTTCGGGAGGGTTCCGTGCCCACGATCAGCTGCGGCCCGCTCAGATTCGGACCTTCGACACGCGCGGATCGGAGGCAACGCTGAACCGCCTTCTTCTGCCTCCGGGCCCGACGGTCGAGGGAGACTTCTCGGTCGATGGCGACAACACGTGGGCCGATCCGCCCGTGGTCGATACCCATTCGCATTCGGGCTGGATGGAAGACTATCTGTTCAAGCAACACAACTGGACAGGCGTCGACAACCAGCGCACCACGATCACGGCGACTGTTCATAGCGGTCTGATCAACAACGCATTCTTCGCCCCGCCGCCGTTTGGCGCCGACGGTCGCGGCATGTTCGTGTACGGCCGCACGCCGGCTGGCGCGCCGATGACGAGCCTCGACATCGTCGGGCACGAGATGATGCATGGCGTGACGAACGCGGCGCTCGTGCAGCGGACGGGTAATGGGTTACTGGGCGCCTTGTTCATCGATCGCTTTGGGCCGACCGCGCTGACCTATGCGGGGTCGTCGTACCCATGCGATACGACGACGGTGACCATCGACGGCAACCAACTCCCCCTTCTCTGCAATGCCGGCCGGTATGTGCTGGTATCGAATCACCCGGGTGCGATCAACGAAGGGTTCTCCGATGTCTTCGGGATTGCTGCGGAGTTCATGCACCATCCTGCCGGGACCGGCATCATGCGAGCGGACTACAAGATGGGCGAGGACGTTCCCGGTGCCGGCATGCGAGCCGCCGACGTTCCGGGATCACTGGTCGCGTTGCCGTCGAATCTGGGAAACCTGCCCTATCCCGATCACGCGAGTCGCGTCTTCAGCTTTGCCCTGGCCATCTCGTCGGGAAGCCGCTCGAATCCCACTGCCGTCATCGTGCTGCCATGGGTACTCATCGGGGCTCAGCTCGCGATCGTGCCAACCAGCGACGGTGGGGGAGTGCATTTGAACGCCACGCTGATGAGCCACGCCTTCTACCTCGCCATCGAGGGTGGCCGCAATGCGACGTCAGGATTGACCGTTCAGGGTGTCGGGGCCACAAATCGCGCTCAGATCGAACGAGCGTTCTTCCGGGCCATGACGATGATCATGCCCAACGTCCCCTCGATGCCGGTCGCCGCGCAGGCGACGTACCAATCTGCCGTCGATCTCTTCGGGCCGAGCAGCGGTGCCGCCGTTGCGATTCGGCAAGCGATGCAGGCCGTAGGCCTCATGAATTGACACCGTAGTTCTGCGTGCCGGCTCGGCCGGTTGTTCGAGTGCCACATGTCGTCCGTTTAGATCGGCAGGAAGGAGAGCGTCGTGAAGATCCAAGAACGCACGATGGGTCCTGTTGTCGTACTCGACATGGAAGGAAGGCTCGTGGCGGGCGAAAGCCAGGGGCAACTGAAGGACAAGATCAACAGCCTGATGTTGCAGGGGCGTGTGCAGATTCTCCTGAACCTGGCCGAGGTCTCATACATCGATAGCACGGGCCTTGGGCAGCTCGTGTCGTCGTACTCGACGGTGACGCGGTACAAAGGTCAGATCAAGCTGCTCAGCCTTACGAAGAAGGTGCAGGATCTGATGGCCATTTGCCGCTTGTCGACCGTGTTCGAGACATTCGAGTCAGAAGCCGAAGCCATCAGCAGCTTTATCGTCGTCAGCGCCGTGTAACTCCGTTTCGACGTTGGGTCGTCATTGCGCGAGTTCGTTGGCGCGAGTTGCGGCGCCGATGAGGCCCGACTCTGAGTTGAGGATCACCTTTACGGGCACTCTGGCCAGCAAGTCCGTCATCGGTGCTTTGTCGAGGAATGCCTGCATGAACCCACCGCTCTGAATAGCAGGCAGAATCTTGGGTGCGATCCCGCCTCCCACGTAGACGCCACCGAGCGCGAGGCCGCGTAGCGCAAGGTTGCCTGCCTCAGAACCATACGCGCTGACGAACATCCGAAGCGCCTCCGCACAACCCTGACAACGTCCACCGAGTCCAGCCCTGGAGACCGCTGCGGGCGCGTCGGGCGAATCGACGTCGATGACGATCTCGCACTCACCGCCGCGATGCGTGAAGCGATGCAGGTTCACCAGGCCAGACCCGCTGAGAACCCGTTCTACCTCAACACGGCCCTCGCGCTCGCGCAGCATGCGTACGAGCTCGAGCTCGCGATCGGTGCGCGCGGCGAAATCGGCGTGGCCACCTTCCGATGCAGCCGGTACTAGCCGGCCGTTTCGTCGATGCAGGAACGCCTGCCCCATTCCTGTTCCAGCGGCGATCACGGCAGCGCTGGCTTCATCGTCAGGTGTCCCCTCCTGGAGCACCAGTAACTCCTCTGGCGTCAGCACTTCGATCGAGCGCGCCATCGCATCGAGATCGTTCAAGAGCGCAACGTGCGGCGTGTCGAGGTGAGAGCGGATGTCTGCAGCGGCGATGGTCCATCCGATGTTGGTGAGCTTCGCCCGGTCGTGGACGACGGGGCCTGCGACACCGAACGCGGCCGCGCGCAGCGAAGCGGAGGGTGGCACGTCGCTGAGAAAGGCGTCGAGGATCTCGAGGAAGGACGAATAGGCGGTCGTCTCGTAGCTGCGGGTGGCCACCGAGGTGGGCCGGCGGGCACTCGGCTCGAACAGTCCCAGCAACGTTTTCGTCCCGCCAACATCGCCCGCAAGCACCATGACTGGATTATAGTGAGTGACGCCGTGGCCACTCCTGGTCCCAGCGCTGTTTCGCGTCGTCAAGTACTCGAGCGACACACGCATCTGCGCGAAGACCATCTCCGTTACATGCAGAAGTGGGGGCTCATCCAGCCACACCGAGCTCACGGCGAAGTCTTGTATGCCTTCGGAGATCTGGCGACGATTCGGCAGGCCGATGCCGAGTTGGGAGAGGGCGCCAGCTTCCGGACGGTTCTTCGAAATCTGCTGGCGTCACGCCACGGACAGCTGACATTCGACTTTCGGCTCGACGCGCAGCCCGCGAAGATCCTTCAGCTCAGGCGTCCCGAGGTGCCACCGCTCGCGACGCTCATGGGCGCGACGACGCCAGATGAGGCGCGCGCCGCCGAGCACGAGTTTGCCGTCGCATCGTCACTCGACGATGGCGACCCTGTGCACTTCGATGAGGCGCTGGACGCATATCGCCGGACGCTCGAGATCGATCCGTATCTCGTGCCCGCGTTGATCAACCTGGCCAACATTCATTACGCCCGCAACCAGTTGGCCGAAGCGCAGGCGCTCTACGAACGCGCGATTGCGCTGGAGCCGGATGTCTTCGAGTCGCACTTCAACCTCGGAAATATCTTTCACGACCTCGGACGCTACACGGAAGCGCAGGAGTGCTATCGCGAAGCGCTCCGCGTCAACCCCACGTACGCGGACGCGCACTTCTATCTGGCGGTGTCGCTCGAGAAGAGCGGCATATCGCCGGAGGCGCGGCTGCACTGGAAGGCGTATCAGGAGCTCGCGCCGAATGGTGAGTGGGTTCACCTCGCGCGCGAGTTCTCGGACTAGTAGCGGTATTCGTCGGGGTTGCGCTTCTTCGGGGCCCGCCGCAGTTTGTAGTACTGACAGTCCACGCACCATGCCTCGGGATCGAAGCCGGTTGTGCCTGCGTAGGGCTTCACTTCACGATGGGTGCAGAACGCAGCATTGCCATCTTCGGCCGGCTGCTGCCAGCGGCAAGAATTGAATCGCACTGCGCCGGTGGACTCCGCCGGGGCAGCAGGTTGTCCTGGCGATTCGCCGCCTGGTGGATCTTCGGCTGGCGGGTCCATCGGACCGTTACTGAAGTTGGACTCCAACAGCTTTCTCCAGCGCACGAAGCGCGCGTAACTCTTCGGGCGCCACAAGTGTGAGGGCGCTTCCGGTTGATTCGGCTCGTCCCGTACGGCCCACGCGATGCACGTACGCCTCGGGCGTATCTGGCACCTCGTAGTTGACGACGTGAGCGATGCCGTCGATATCCAGACCGCGTGCGGCGACATCCGTGGCAACAAGGACGGGGTACGTGCCGGTCCTGAACCCTTCGACCGCAGCCATCCGCTGCTGCTGCGTACGATCCGCGTGCAGCGAGGCCGCGCGAATCCCCATGCCACTCAAGCGCTGCGCCAATCGCTCGGCGCCGATCTTGGTACGGCAGAAGATGAGCACCGGCCCGATCGCCTCTTCGCGAAGCCAGCGCGCCAGCCACTGCGTCTTCTCGTTCGATGCCATCGTCTGCACGGCATGCGAGATGGTTTGCGCAGGGCCGCCTCGGCGTCCCACCTGAATGTATTTCGGCTCGTGGAGAAACTCCTGCGTGAGCTTCAACACTTCCCCCGGCATGGTTGCCGAGAAGAGCAACGTCTGACGCTTCTTCGGCAACGCCGCGAGAATGCGCTGCACGTCGGGCCAGAAGCCCATGTCCAGCATTCGATCGGCCTCGTCGAGCACGAGCACTTCCAGGCCGGTGAAGTCGGTGGACTCGTGACGCATGTGATCCATCAAGCGACCCGGCGTGGCCACGACGATGTCCACAGCGGCGCGCAGCGCGCGCTCCTGCTGATCCATCGGCACGCCGCCGAAGACAGCCACGCTCGACACGGTCGTGTGATACGTCAGCCCCTGTACCTGATCCTCGATCTGCACCGCCAGCTCGCGTGTCGGTGCGAGCACGAGGGCTCGTGTGCGAGGTGGCTGCGGCGAAGGCTCATTGAGGAATCGCTGGAGGATGGGGACGAGGAAAGCCGCCGTCTTGCCGGTGCCGGTTTCGGCGCAGGCGATCACGTCGCCCCCTGCGAGTGCGACCGGTATCACACCGCTCTGCACGGGCCGTGTGTCCGCCCAACCCAGATCACGAATGCCGCTCAGCAGCCGTTGGTCCAGCGCGAGCTTGTCGAATGTGATCGGTGCCGGATCGAACGGCGTCAGCTCGTAGGCGAGCACTGCCGGCTCAGGCGCGGGCGCTTTGTGCGGCCGCGTCGATCGCCGATGTGGCGGCTGCCGGCGGCCGCCGCGTCGTTTCGATGGTGATGAAGGGGTACTGCTCAACTGAATGCTATCTGGCTCGGAAAGTAATGATGCCGCGAACCGGGTCGTACGGGGATACGCCGACTGTGACGCGGTCTCCAGGAACGACTTTGATTCGGAAGCGACGCATTCTGCCGCTCAACTGCGCCAGCACTTCGTGCCCGGCGTCACACTGCACGCGGTACAACCCACCCGAGTGAACCGCAACTACGGTTCCCTGCATGTCTATCAGATCGTCTTTGCTCAATCAGGGGTCCTTCTGACCGAATTGAAGAAAATGTCCGGCTGGGGCCGAACAAAGTAGCAACAAGGGTGCCACAGCGCGAAGTCCCTTGCAAGTGACGTGTTTTCAGCGGTTAAAAGTCGATAATCGCGCGAGAAAGCGTCGGGGATGCGTGGCTAGAGGGCGCGAACCGCCCGCTCTACTTGAGACGCCAGCTCCGCGTAGTCCGATCCCTGCAGTCGCAGCGGCGCGCCAAATGCTACGCGCACGCGGCCAGGTCGAATGAATGAGCTGCCCACTGGCAGCAGCTTGTCCACATCGTCAATGCGTACGGGGACGATGGGAATGTCGAGGCGAGCGCCGATCATGCCGATGCCGCCGCGGAACGGCTTGATGTCGCCCGTCGATGAGCGAAGCCCCTCCGGGAAGATCAGGATCGACCATCGATCGCCGGTGAGCTCACCGATGTACTGCAGCGTTTGGCGAGCCCCTGCTTCGCGCTGTGGCAGAGGAAACGCGTTGAAGTAGAACGCGGCGAGGTAATAGTTGAGCCCGTTGGTAAATCGCTCTCGCCACGAGAACCCAGCGGGGAAGAAGTGCGCCTTGAAGAATTCCTTCGCCATCGCTGGCGCGACGCGTGCCCGCCATCTGCCAGGAAGGGCGGACAGAATCACCGGCACGTCCATGTGACTCTGGTGGTTCGAGGCGAAAACGACTGGTCCGCTGAGGCCCTGCAGATGTTCCAGGCCCCGGACTTGCGTGTGCGCGAAGACACGAGCGAGGGGAAGAATCCACGTCGCCTGCGAGAGCCGTCGAATCAACGTCACAGGCCATCGGCGGTTCCACGTCGGAAAATCTACGGGCTCGTCTACCGGTTCTGTGGTGGTGCCGCGCTCGACCAGCTGTTTCAGGTCGCCGACGCTCGAGATCTCCGAAAAGCGACCCTCGTCGATACGTGTTTGAAAGCGATCTTCGAGCGCGACCATCAGCTCCACGCGCTCGAGTGAGCTGAGCCCCAGCTCCTCCAGCGTGGTGGATCCGCCGAGCGCGCGGCCATGCGCGAATCGTTCGAGCAGCGCTTCGAATGTGTCCGCCGTAGTTGCGGGTGCGCTGGAGCTTCCGGATTGAACCCAGTCGCGTATCGCACGGCGTTTCAGCTTCTTCGTGCCCTCGGTGCGCGGCAACTCCGACGTCGGCCACAGCGACCACGTGCGGACGCGCTGATGATCCTGCAGCTGCGCATTGGCCTGCCGGATCACGATGTGGGGATCGGTGTTCGGCTCGAGCACGAGCACCGCGTGGACGCGCTCTTCGGCACCATCGACCGCGCCGACGACCGCAGACTCTCTGACGCCTGCCTGCGCTTCAAGCGCACGTTCGACGTCCTCGGGAAACACGTTCAGCCCGTCGGGCCGCACGATCATTTCCTTCTTGCGTCCCTTGATGAACAGGCGCCCCTGCGCATCGCGTTCGCCGATGTCGCCGGTATGTAACCAGCCGTCGGTGTCCAGGACTCGGGACTCCGGAGCCGGGACTCGGGACTCGGGACTCGGGACTCGATCTTGTTCCTGGTTCTGAGTTCCGAATCCCGAATCCCGAATCCCGAATCCCGAATCAAAATATCCGCTCGTGACGTTTTCGCCACGGACCAGAATCTCGCCGTCCTCCGCGATGCGCACTTCGACGCCTTCGATCGGTGTGCCTACAGATCCCTTGCTCGTCTTGAACGGGTGATTCAGCGTGACGATCGGGGCTGTTTCAGTGAGGCCGTATCCCTGAATCACCGCAAAGCCAAGGCGCCGCCAGAACTCCTCGATATCGGGGGGCAGCGGCGCGGCGCCCACGACGAAGGCCCAGAACTTCAGGCCGAATGCGCGATGCACGCGCCGATATTTCCACCAACGCCCCGGGATTGAGATGCCGGGCGGGGGAGGATCGGCCGCTTCCGGAAATGCGCGCACGACGTGCTCGCGCAAGACGCCGAGGATCTTCGGCACGCACACGAGCACCGACACTCGTCGCCGGTGGATCAGGCTCAGGATGTCGTGTGGATTGAAGCTGCGCGTGAAGATCACCGTGCCGAAGACCATCGGCGGAATGCTGCTCGCCATCGATTGCCCGAACATGTGACTGAGCGGCAGCAGATTGAGAAAACGAAGCGGGTGGAAGGGCCTCGCGTACTTCCGGTACTTCAGCACCTCGCGTTCCACCGGGACGATGTTGGCGATCACGTTCCGATGGCGAATCACCACGCCCTTCGGCTCGGCGGTCGCTCCTGACGTGAAGATGATCTGCGTGACGTCGTCACGCGAAATCGACACAGCCGGCATCGGCGCGTCGGCAGTCCAGTCGAGGTCAGCCAACTTCCAGACGTGCTGGAAGCTCTGAGGCGATTCCCCGTCCACGTCGTCGCCGACGAGAATCACTCTCGCGCGAACCTGGCTGTTTACGCGCTCGACGAAGTCGATGGTCGAGCGATAGTCGATGGGGACGACAACGATGCCCGAGAGCAGGCAACCCCAGTAGCAGACCACCCACTCGGGGCGGTTCTCTCCCCAGAAGACGACTTTGTCACCCTTGCCGAGCCCGGCAGCAGCGAGGCGTGCAGAAAATCCACGCGCGGCGCGGCCGGCGTCTACGTAGGAATACTCACGCCGCCGATAGCCATCGTCGAATGTGAGAAATGTTCCGCTGATCTGGACGAAGTCTTGGAAGAAGTCGACGAGCGTGTCCCGGCGCACCTGTGAATTATGATCCGGAGAACCTGAACTGATGTCATCACACTCGCCGCCACCGACACTCGCCGTTGGCGCCGCCTACGACTCGCTGTTGCAGTCGGCACTGCGGCAGTTCTTCGAGCGCGCCACTCTCGATACCGAGATGACGCCGTCGGTGTCGTCGGACGGGCGGCTGGCGATTGAACCGTCTGCGAATCCCGCAGCGCTCATCGTCCGGTGGTTCGGCACCCGGTACACGCTGCGAGTGCCCGGGCGATGGGTGTTCACGGCACACGAGGTAAGGCTGGCGCAGGCGATTGGCGCAGTGCTGGCCGCACGATTCAGCGCCATCCTCAACCCCCGGATCATCGCCGAGCGTGGCGACCTGTTCCGCGGCGCCATCGAGGATCGATATGTTGGCGCCTTTCTGGACAAGCGGTCGTACGCGATAGAGGCCCGCGAAGCCCGTGCCGACCGGGTCGCATCGATCATCGAACTACTCCGAGTGGCTGCTCTGTCGAGCTACGAAAACCGGCCGATTTCAACGGGCGTTCTGTTGCTCGGGACTTCAGAGGACCCTCTCCGGCCCGGCATGCCGCTGTTGTCCACGGCGCCCGCTTATACGGAGTCACTGACGACCATCAAGAGCTTCTACCGGCTCGCCGATGGAATGCGCACGGTGTTCCTCGCCAACTCCGAGGGTCGACTCCTGGATCTCATCGATATCGAGCGGTGGGGTTCACAGGCCTGCCGGAACCAGATCCTCCAGGTTCCGTGCGCAAAAGCGTTCCAGCCGCACGCGCGGGCGACGTTGCAGAACGGGCACATCTGCGCGGTGCTGAGCCCGTCACGCGAAATCAAAGTGTTCGCGGAAGGCGCGGAGCTGTTCACGTTTCGAGGCGCGCGGTGGCACCTGCTCGACCTGCAGGCGAAGTACCGCTTATGGGCGGAGGCGGTGGGCGACGATGCGCTCGCGATGAGGATCTTCCAGACGGCGCTCGATCTGGCAGACATGCGGGAAGGCGCCCTTTTTGTCGTAACCCGCGACGCTCAGACAGCGGTGTCGCAACTGGTGGCACCGGCGGACCGGCTCGACAGCTCACAGAGCAACGTTGAAGATGGCTCTGGCCCATCGCGCCGAGATCTCCTTCATCTCCTCGAAGGACGCTCGATCACCGACCTGGATCCCAATGTGCTTGCGGCGCTCGCGTCGCTCGACGGCGCGATCGTGATGGATCGGGCAGGGCGGTTGCTTGCAGCAGGTGCCATCCTGCGACACCCCTCGACTCCTGAATCGGATACGAGCGGTGTTGTCGAAGGTGCGCGTACGACGGCGGCGTTGGCGGCCAGTCGTTTCGGTCCCGTGCTCAAAGTCAGCGAAGACGGCATCATCACGTTCTTCGATGGTGAGCGAGTGTGGGATATCTGATCTGAACCCAGACCGGCTAGAATAAGCGGCTCCCTCATGCGCATCTTCTTAACAGGCGCGACAGGTTACGTCGGGTCGTCGATTCTGGAAGCGTCACTTCGGGCGGGTCACCACGTGACTGCGCTCGTCCGCGATCCCGAGAAGGCCGAGCACGTGACACTTCGCGGTGGCCGTCCAATCGTTGGCGAGCTGGGAAAGCCCGCGGCTTACGTCGCCGCCGCCGAAGAATCAGACGTCATCGTGCACGCGGCATTCGATCGATCGAAGCAGTCGGTGGATGTCGATCGTCGCGCCATCGAAACGCTGTTCGGCGCAGCAGGACGACGGATAGATGCGGGACATTCCGCGGCCGTCATCTACACGTCCGGTGTCTGGGTGCTTGGTGATACCGACGGGCCCGCCGCCGAGGACGCGCCAGTCAATCCAACGCCGCTCGTCGGGTGGCGTCCTGCGCACGAAGCGCTCGTGCAGAGCCTGTCGCGCGATGGACAGATTCGAACAGCGATCGTTCGCCCGGGTGTCGTCTACGGCGGGGCGCGCGGGATCATCAGCGACCTGCTGAAGAACGCGAAGAACGGTCTGGTTCGAGTGGTCGGAAACGGAAGCAATCATTGGCCCTGCGTCTACGACCGGGATCTCGCTGATCTCTACGTTCGAATCGCGACGAACCCCGAAGCGTCTGGCATCTTTCACGCGAATGATGAAGCCGACGAGCGCGTCTCCGACATCGTCGAAGCGATCGCGCGCCATTTCATGGTGCAGCCGGACGTCCGGCACGTGCCGATCGAAGAAGCCCGAAACAAGATGGGGCAGTACGCCGACGCGCTCGCGCTCGATCAGGTCGTACGCAGCCCGCGCGCTCGCGCGCTCGGATGGACGCCCACGTTGCACTCCGTTGCAGGCAACGTTGCCGGGTTGATTGAAGAGTTCCGCTCAGGACAGGAAGCAGCGGCGTAAATCACTACGAGTCATCGAAGTCGCGTTTATCTTCTTCGCTCACGCCAGGCAGAAAATCAAAGAACGCATCGAGGCTCCGGTCGAGCGCACGACGTAGTTGGGGAATCGTGCCGTCGATCGTGTGAAGGGTCAGGCCGGACGTCTCGCCGCCCTTCAGCGTGAGACGCCCCTCGCTGGCGTCAACCAGGGTGCCTTCGGGAACGATCCGGATGCCGTAAACGATCGTGTAGCGAGCCATATAACCCTCAAAGCTAACTCAGTCTGGCGCCTGCCGCCACTGTCGCGCTGTGAGCAGGAGGAGCAACACGCCTCCTGTCGTCGCTGAGGCGATGCGCGGAACGAAGAGCAGGAGCGCGGCGACGGCTGCTACGACGCGCTCCAGTGGTGACATCGCGCGGCGCATCCAGCCACTTGCAGCGGCGGCAAACGCAACCAGCGCGAGGACCGCGGAGATCGTGGCCCACACGACGTTGATGGGCGTCGAGTGCAGGAGCAAACCCATCCCTCGTGCGTCGAGGGTAAACGCGAACGGCACGACGAACGCCGGCGCCGTGTACTTCCACGACAGCATCGCCGTGCGGAACGGACTGCCGCCTGTAATCGCGGCCGCCGCGAACGGTGACAGAGCAGTGGGGGGACTCACTTCAGACAGCACGGCGTAGTAGAAGACGAACATGTGCGCGGCAAGCTCGGGGACGCCAACCTGCACAAGGGCGGGCACCACCATCACCGCGGCGATGATGTATGACGCGGTCACGGGAACGGCGAGCCCAAGCAGCCAGACTGCGAGCCCGGAGTAGAGAACGGTCAGCACCAGGTTGCTGCCTGCGAGAGCCACGATGACCCCCGCAACCTTCAACCCCAATCCAGTCAGTGTGACCACGCCGACGATGATTCCTGCGGCGGCGGTAGTGGCAGCCACAGGCAAGACACCTCGTCCGCCGGCTGAAAGCGCCACGGCGAGCCTGCGCGGAGTCAGCGCAGTGTCGCGATTCAGGAAGCTGAGGACGACGGCGAGCACCATCGCCCAGTAGACGGAGCGGAAGGTGGTGAAGCCTTGCAGCATCAGGATCACGATCGATGCGATGGATGCAAAGTGAAACCAACCCTGCTTCGTCAACGCGCCGAGCGAGGGCAGATCCGCCTCGATCGGACGTAGGCCGAGTCGGCGCGAGTCGGCCTCCACCATCAGGAAGATCGAGAGGTAGTAGAGCGCTGCCGGGATCGCCGCGGTGACGATCACTTCGAGATATGAGATGTGCAGGAACTCGGCGATGAGAAACGCTGCCGCACCCATCACCGGCGGCGCGAGGATTGCACCGATTCCGGCCGCGGCGAGCACTGCACCTGCGGTGTCGGCTGGATAACCCGCGCGTTTCATCAGTGGCCACGTGACCGCGCCGAGCATCACGGTGTTGGCGACGCCGCTGCCCGAGACGGCGCCGAGCAGATAGCCAGCTGCGGTGACGGTTCGTCCCGGGCCCGCGCCCTTTCCAGAGCGGCCGATCGCGGCAGTGGTCCAGTCCACGAAGAATTTTCCCGCGCCGCTGTGCTCGAGGATGGCGCCATAGATCGTGAAGAGCACGATGTAGGTCGTCGCGACATCGAGAGGGACGCCGAAGATCCCTTCGAGCGTCATGTAGATCGTGCCGATTAGCCGACCGATCCCATAGCCGCGATGCGCGATGAGATCGAGGCCGATGCGATCGAGCAGCGGGCCCGCGACTGCGTATAAGAGGAAGATGACCGCCGTTACCGGCAGCACCCATCCGGTGGTGCGTCGAGTGGACTCGAGCACGACAAGCAACGCCATGACTCCAGCGAGGATGTCGATAGCGCTCGGCGTCGCGGCGCGATTCACGAACGCCTCGATGTCGAGAAGCGGCCAGGTGAATGCGCCGATCGTCAGCGCGATCCAGAAAACGTCCCACGCAAGGTGGAACTTCGACGATCCGGAAGGGTGAGCCGCGATCGTCAACACGATCGCGATCATCAGGAAGGTGACGCGATAGACGTGCGGATCGACGATGCCGATGACCCAGTAGAGAGCGTAGGCGGCGAGTGCGAAACCCAGTACAGCGACGACCTCGCCCCGCGCGCCAGGGCGGCCCGTGAGGCCCGTTGTTCCGTCATCGACTACTGCGCTGTCCACACGTTTCGTTCGCGATAGAAGCGGATGGCTCCGGGATGGAAGGGCACCGGAGAGCCCGTGACCGCAGTCTTCAGAGACAAGGTCTTAGCCTGGGGATGAATGGCCGCGAGCTCAGTCTGCTGATCGAACAGGAGTTGCGTGATGTCGTGCGCGAGATCGTCCGGCATGTCCGCAGACGCGACGAGCAGGTTGGCTACCGCGACGACCGGAATCTCCGCCTCGTTGTTGTAGGTCGCCTTGGGAATGATGTCGCGGTAGTACAGCGAGGGACCGAACATCTGCTCGAGCCGAGGTAGTTGCGTGTCCGTCGGAATGAAGTTGGCCCTGATGTTCGGCGCGTTGACGAGGTCGAGAATCGATGCAGTCGGCAGGCCGCCGTTCCAGAAGAACGCGTCGATCTTTCCGTCCTTGATCGCGTCCACCGACTGCGCCACGCCGAGACTCTGCTCGCGGATGTCTCGAGCCGGATCGAGCCCGGCCGCTCGCAGCACGCGGCGAGCGATCACCGTCGTACCTGAGCCTGCCGCACCGGTGGAGACGACGCGTCCACGAAGACCTGCGATGTCAGAGAGCCCGGCATCGGCTCGCACGACGACGTGGGTGTAGCTCGTATACAGCACGGCAAGCGTGCGCACCGGAACAGTGCCGAAGTCCGAGAAGACGTCGCTTCCCTTCACGGCGTCCTGCGCCATGTCGGCCATCGTGAACGCCAGATCCGACGTGCCCTGCTTGAGGAATTTCAGATTGTCCACCGATGCGGCCGTGACTTCCGCCGTGGCCTCTGTGTTCGGCAGGTGCTCGCTGATCACTTTGGCGATGCCGCCGCCGTAGGGATAGAACACGCCTCCGGTTCCTCCAGTGGCGATCGAAAGTCGGCGCTTCGAGCCGCCGGAGCCAGACGAGGGTGAACTACACGCGACGAACGCGACAGCTGCGACGAGCGCACACGCGGCCGCCAATCTGAACGTCGGCATCTTGCGCACTATACTGGCTTCGTGACTCGAGGTGGCGTTCAGGAGTCCGTGCTCGTCTCGCTCGACGACATTCGCCTGGCTGCTGGCCGGATCCGCTCGCTCGTCCGCAGAACACCCATTCTGGAAGTAGAGGCGGGGCTTCAGCCCCGCTTGTATCTAAAGTGCGAATGTTTCCAGCCCGGCGGCGCCTTCAAGATTCGTGGCGCGTGCAACATGATCGCGCAGCTGTCGCCCGAGGCGAGGTCGGCGGGCGTGATCACGTACTCGTCCGGCAATCACGGTCAGGCGGTCGCGCTCGTCGCTGAGGCGTTCAAGGCTCCGGCCGTGATCGTGATGCCGGAGACTGCGCCGCGCGTGAAGGTCGAAGGCGTGCGCAGATACGGCGCCGAAGTCGTGTTCGCAGGCACAACGTCCACCGATCGCAAGGTGCGCGCGGAAGACATTGCCAGAGCCCGCGGGCTCACGATCGTCCCGCCCTTCGATCACCCGTGGATCATCGCGGGTCAGGGAACGACTGGCCTCGAGATTCTCGAGCAGCACTCACACGTGCGAACGATCTTCGTGCCGATGGGTGGAGGTGGCCAGGTCGCTGGTGTCAGTGCTGCGGTCAAGCGCATGCGCTCCTCGGTCCGCATCGTCGGCGTGGAACCGGCTCGTGCCGCACGTATGACTGCGTCTCTTGCCGCCGGTGCTCCAGTTGCGCTCGCAACCACTGAGAGCATCGCAGACGGGCTCCTGACGTTGCGCCCAGGCGACCTCACATTCGCGCACGTGCAGGCCTTCGTCGATGAGGTCGTCACGGTCACCGACGAAGAGATCGCGTCGGCGGTGAAGTGGCTCTTTCAGGAAGCGAAGATCGTGACTGAGCCGAGCGGCGCGGCGACGGTGGCGGCGGCGCTTCGGGTGAGCGAACCGGATACGGTTGCGGTAGTATCCGGGGGCAACGTGGACCCGGACGCCTTCGCAGGCTACATCAGATAAGAGTCTCTGGACTCCGGGCTCTCGTCTCCAGGCCCAGAGTCCAAAGTCTAGAGCCTAAAGCCTTTAACACCCTCGGAACCGGCAGACCCTGCGCTTCGTCACATGGAGCTGAGACCATGAGAACACTGCACGCGTTGGGCTTTCTCGTGAAGGGGCCGCTTATCCTCGCGTTCCTCTTCCTGATCAACCTGATGACCTCGCCGGGGCACTGGTGGGTGCAGTGGCCGGCTCTTGGCATCGGCATCGCCTGGTTCTTCAGTCTGATGCGCGTCGTTCGCGCGCTGGTGATCGTCGGCGGTCTGGCGGGCCTGGCGGCATATATCAATCGTCAGAGATGACGCTCGAGTACGTCCCGCTGCTGAAAGTTCAGCGGGACCTCTACGACCTGCCGCGCGGGTTCGACCGATTCCGCGAATACATCAGGACCCTGACGGGAGGGAGCGACGAGTTGAAACTTCCCCTCGTCGCGATGAACCCGATGGGCAAGGATCACCTGCCGCCTTTCCTCGATCATCTCCTCACAATCGATGCTGATGGCGTTGGCACGCGTGCACTTGCCGACGCCGCGTCTGTGCTGGCCGGCGAGTCCGGCGATTATCGCGCCTGCCTCGTGGTCTGCGACGATCTCAAGGGCGGCTGGACCAACCGCTACGCCAGCGAGTTCGCCTATCGATTCGAGCAGCGCGCGATGTACCGTCGCGCCTGGTTGCCTGCGCTGCTCTGGACGAGCGAGACCTACGACGCAGCCCTCGTTCGCGAAGAAGTGCTGCAGTGCGTCTATCGCGTCGTCCACGTGCAGCGTCATGGTCCGCCGCGCACGCTCGGAGAAATGCTGGCGCAGGAGAGCTACGTGATTCGCAGCGCAGGATCGACGTTGCCTCGCCTCGAAGACGATGACCTGTCGTACACGCGAGAGGTGCTGCGTGAGTACTCGGCAGCAACCGATCGTGCGACCTTGATCGCCGCGCTGTTTGGAGATGTCGGCGCGCGCGAACTCGGATATGAGCCGCTCGGCCTCTCTCCGCGTGCCGGCCTCGCCCTCGCAGCCGCGGGCCTGTAGATCTACAGCGACCCCAGAAACCGCAGAGCGCGAATACCAGGCATGAAGAAGTACGCGCCACCGCGCACGTGCACGAAACGAGGCATGCCGGTCACGCGCGTGCGAACGGGGTCAGCCTGAATGGTGAACGTGCCCGCGCTCTTCCCGTACGACCCACCTCGATCCCCAATCAACGGATCGTCATCGTCGTAGAGACCGTCGAAGCCGGGATTGTTCGCCCATGTGTGCTGGATGAACTCGAACTGCCGGCCGATGTGCGTATTGAAGCAGAGGAAATGCAATCCGCGCTCAACGGTGCTGGGGCCGGCCGCGAGGACGTCGGCGGGATCCATCGAGGGCGCGACTGGGACACCGTAGGCGCGACCGCGTCTGATCAGCCGGTGACGTTTACCGACCTCGATCGATCGGCCTGATCCGGGATCCGGCTCGAGCGAATCACGGGGATTGGTCCGGCGGATGTGTGAGCCGATGGGGCACTTGAGGCCGGTCGCATCGCCTTCGCCGTGATAGAGAAACTCGTTCTCGCTGCTCAACGCCGGGTCGTCTCTCTCTGGTGACTTCACCAGCGGCGCGCCACCTGGCCATCGTCCCACCATCTTCGCGGCGAGCCGCGTGCGCACCTTTGCGCTTGAAGCGCCATCGCGTCTGGTCTGTTCGTCGCAGTATTGCCAGAAGCGTGTCACCTCCTGACTGAGCTGACGAAATACCAGGTAGCTCCCGTTCATCCCCAGATCGCCGCGCGTGGGGTCCTCAGGCGCGTGAGGCAGAAGACCGTGCGGGTTCTGGGCCTGATTCACCAGCGGTCGCTGCGTGTACTGTCCATACGCGTTGAGATAGCCGAGCACGAACTCGCCCGCGGCGATCGTATTTGCTGGCGACGTGTCTTTGTGAAACCCCTCGATGGCTGTCGTGCTGATGCCGTCACGAAAACCAAAATGCTCCTTGTCCTGCGGCAGCCAGTTGGTATCGAGCTGCGCGATCGAGGTGAGCCCCGCGCTCACGAAGCGCGACTGTTGATCGGTCAGCAGCTCGGAGAGCGCAATCTCGTTCCTGGCATACAGCATCAGCAGGACGTGTAGCTCGGGATTGCCAGGCCCACCCCATCGCCACCGGTCGGGGCCGCTCTCACCCGAGTCTCCGAGGATCCGCTGCCGATGCGGCGTTGCCGCCATGCCCTCTCGGAACTCGGATGAGAACTCGCACATCAGATCGTCTGACAACCCAAGGCGACGCAGGCCGCCCGACGTGAATGCGACGTTGAGGCAACGATCGACTTCGTTCCGATTGAACCTGCCGCTCAGAACGTCGAGCGTCTTCAGCCAGGCTTTGGTTGCCGATGGATCGCTGATACCGAGCAGCAGGAAACAGGCGTGGCGCAAATGGCCGTAGCCGTAGAGGATGATTCCCTGGATGTCGTCTACTTGCAGCGGCACAACCTGTCCCACCGGATGCTGTCGAAGATGCGCGCGATCAAACCTGATTCAGGCAATTGATTGCCCACGCCGAATCTGCGCAACCACGTCCTCGTCTCGTCTTCGCTCAACTGATCGGACAGCCCCTCACGGATCGCGGCGTTGTTCGCGACATTCTTCGTCGTCAGATGGGGGTAGGCGCTGTACCAGACCTGCGTCTGGGCCTGGCGGGTGGGAAGGAATCGCTTGTAGGCCTTCTCGTCGGAGATCCCGCCGCAGAACAAGAAGCAGGTCCTCGGGAAGCCGTCGCCGCTGCTGAAGATGGCGTTCAGCCCCCACGCGGCTTTGTCGATGAAGTCGTCCATGTAGCTCTCGAGGCTGCCGTCGTAGTTGCTTGTGAAGAAGAGACGCCGGCGGCCGTCGAGCGGAACCCAGCGCGCGAAATGGATCGAGCTCAAGCCGGAGAGGGAGCCGCGATTGTAGATGTGCCGGACAGCGTAGTCGGTCAGCAGAAGGATGGCTGTCGCGAGGATCAAACGAAACAGGCCGGGCTTGAAGAGACCGACAGCGGTGACCTGATTCTGCACCCAGTAGTCCTCGTCGGCTCTCAAGCGGCGCACCGCGTCCGCAGGGGCGATCGACGTATCCGGCACGTCGCGTTTCTCGTGCCTGCGTAACAGCAACACGAGCACCGGTAACAGGGGCAACAGCAGCGGGAGAAACACGATTGCCAGCACCGCGATGCCGACCTGATGAATGAGCTCTGCGATGCGCCACGCCAATGCAGGACGCTCTGCGGGTTGAAGGGCCCACGCGAGATCGGAGCGGCTCGACACGTAGCTCACGATCGAACGTCGAACGGCCTCAGGTGACTGACGGGAGAAGTCCGTCGAGTCGAGGTGCCCATTGATGGCGCGCCGCAATTCCTCTTCGCCGAGAATCTGCGTCACCGTGCGTCCCTGCCGATTGACGTAGAACGCCCTCGCGCGGACCTGGTGCTCACGAAGGAACTCGACGCGCGCGGCTGCGGTGCGTTCCGCAACGCCGGGATATCCTTCGCAGTGATCGAACACGCGATCGAGGCCTGCTCCGCATTCCGTGGCGAGATCTTCGAGGTGACCGTCGAGTGGGGCATCGACGTTGGTCATCAGCGCAAGTTGCGGCGCCAGGGGATTGCCGTCGAGGTCAGTCGTTTCGTCGAATACGACGAATCGCGCGAAGTGCACGTTGGCGAGTGTCGCGAACGGAACGACACTCCAGCGGTCGCCGTGATCGGCAATGGTGCCGAGCACCGCTTTCAGCGCCGGCACATGTCCGGGCGTGATGCGAGCGATGACGGTGAGCGCTTCCTGGTGTGGCACGACGGTCCGCTCAGAGCGCCAGCGCGCTCAGCGACTGGCGACGTGACTGCCGGTCCAGCAGTCTTCCGCGATGTCGCCGGCGCGGAAGCCCGAGCGACCCGCGGCCTCCACGTCGCGGTTGATGAGCGTGAAGTTCAAACCGAAGACGCCTTTCATGTACGCGCGCCCGAGATAAAACCCAGGGCGCACCATGCGAATCTCGTCGCGGATGCGAACACCGTTTCGCCCGCCGAGAGAATCAGGTGCTTCGCGATAGCCGGAAAGTTCGTCTGTGAAGGCGTAGTCGATGATCACGGACTCACGCCGGCCGTCGAGCAGGCTCTGCCCGCAGTACAGCTTCGCGGGAAAGAGCAGGTAGGTGTCGCGGCCATTGACGGTCAACTTCTCGATGCCGTCGGTGTTGCCGCCCAGGATGGGTGTGAGAATCGCGAGATCTTCGATGCGATTGCGCAGAAGCCGCTGGTCGCGATAGAAGACCTTCCCCTTCCACAGCAGGCGTCCAAGGCTCTCGGTCTTGCGCACGCCGAGGCTCGCGAGTCGCGCTTGCAAGCGCCCTTCGATGATCTCTCCCAGCCGGGTCTCTCCGTCAGTGCCGCGCGGGAAGAACAGATCGCCGTCGTAGGCCCCGTCAGGGATGGGGCCAGCGGTCAAGCGCCCGTAGATCTGATCGACCTGCTCCTGTGCGTAGCCCGCCAGTTGGTCAGGCGTCAGCGACTCACGTTCGGCCGTCGATAGGGGTAGCTCGTGCTCGAGACGCGCGAAGTCCATACCGTCGGCGGCGAACTTCACATCCGCCGGCCGCGACCGCATGAACCACAACGTGGCAGCCAATGCGACGAGGATGACGACGACAGCGATCACTTTGGTCTTCATGACGAACCTCAGTTAGAGCGTCGCCAGGAAGGCGGTGAGCGCCTTCTTGTCTTCGGCAGACAGGGTGCTCCCGAATGTGTGCCCCTCGTTCTCAACTTCGACGGTGCTGTTGCTGTACATCTGCTGGATGAACGGCAGGTGGTCGCGGCCAACCTGCGACACCACCGACTCCGGGTTCGAGACGACGCCGGCGGTGAGTTGCTTCAGGATGTCCTGAAGCCTCGTAACGATTCGGTCCACCTCCGCCGGTCCGCGTGACGCGTACTTGCTCCGCAGGCTTTCGACGTTCGCTTTCACCAGAACCAAATCGCCGATCAGTTCCTTGTGGCGGAGATTGGCGGGTATCGACGCAGGAATGCCTGCGGGAATCTGCAGCTGAAAGCCTGCGGACTCTCCCGGGAAGATCGGGCCGTCGATGATGATCGGCTGATCGACGAGCGTGATTTTTGGCAGGCGAGTAGCAGGGTTCAGAAGCTGCTCGATTGATGCCTTGAACAGCCGATACCGGCCTTCGACGCTCGGGTCGAACGTCACGCACGGCGGCGCGTTCGGCATCCGCGTCCAGGTTCCGCGGACGACGTATGGGCTGCGGTAGAACTCGAGTGGGTCGGTTGATTTGCCGCACACCTCTGGGCCGATGGCGTTGTTGTGCATGAACGGCGCAAACGCCCAAACGCTGAGCAGCGAGATCGGACGGTAATATCCCCGGCCGCCATCGTGCGGTTCGGCGATCCCGTCCACGGGTGGTCTCGCTCGAAGCGTCTCCGAGCCGTACTCCTCCCACACATGTCCCTTCATGTGGTTCGAGTGAAGCGCCCGTGACCTGGAGGTGCCGACTTCGGTCACCTGAACGGGCCTCTCGTTGCTCAGGAAGTCGACGCGCAGATCTGGTTGGCCTTCGACCGTGGCACGGAAGTCCGTCGTCGCGGTCCACGGCGCCGGCTGGCTCGAATGGCATCGCGCGCATGTTTCCGCGAACACGGCGCGCCCGCGCGCAACGGCATTCGTGCCGAACTCGCGATCGAGTTGTGCAACCAGCGCCTCCTGCGATGGCAGCCCGCGGGCCCGATACAGGTCCACGGGTCTACTCGTCATGAAGAAGTCGGCGATGTTCTGCAGCCGGTCCTCGACGGCGCGGAAGTTGGTGCAATCGCGCCGGCACTGGCCGATGTCGAACGGTGTCTGCCCGAAGCCGCGGTGCTTCGGGTCGGCCTGCCGCAGATCGGTGATGTGATTGACCCAGCACTGTTCCGAGCACGAGCCGATGTTGAAGTACACGCGCTGGATCGCTTCGAGTGCCCCGATGCTGTCCTCGGTGCCCTTGAGGATGTGATGGACGCGTTCCGTCTTCTGCGATCGCTCCCAGCACTTCCCGTCACGCCCCGGCTCGCACCAGCACGTGCGCTCGTCTGCGCCAGCGGCACACGACGTGGCCGGTCGCCACTTGGTCACTTGCTCCTCGAATGTCGGCCGCTGCGCAAGGTTCATGATCGGGTTCATCGTCCCCGCGTTGCTCACCGAGTCGTTGGGGATCCCGGAGGTGTCCACGGTACCGGGCCGTGCGTGCGAGAACGTCTGCCACTCGATACTGCTCTCCGACATTCCCGACGCGAAGATCTCGGAGATGCGTCCGTATTGATTGCCGACGAGACCGTCGAGGTTCTCCCACGCCGGGTACTCCGGATCGGACGGTGGTTTCAGCGGGTTGAAGGAGACGTGGCACGCGCCGCAACTCATTCCGATGAGAAAGGGTGGCTCGACCGAGCCGTCGATCAGGCGGTTCACGCGCGAGTCAGGACCGCTCGCCTGCAACGGTCGATTGAAGCCGGTCCATGTCGCCATCGAGCCGTTCAACGATCGCCATTTGTCGGCGTTGAAGCGCGGGTTGGGGAACTTCCTGAAGCCAAGGACGCCGGTTGACGTCCCGAACGCCAGGTCGCACGCGCTCTGACGCTGATCTTTCGGTCCATGCGGATCGTTCGCGCTGAGCGGTGCGTCCTGGAAGTCGCACGCCGGGTCGCGATAGCCCTCTTTGCCGACAAACGGCAACAACCCCTCGTCACCGGGGCAGTAGTCGAGCCCGTACGTCTCCTCGAGACTTCGGCGCGGACAGTTCACTGACCCGGGCGTGCAGCACTCGGGATCGTTGATGATGCCCCACGTCTTGAAGCGATCGCCTCGCGCCTCGGATCGCAGGACGCGGAACCAGTCGATCATCACGCCCAGGCGCTGCTGAAACACGTAGGTGTGAAAGCGCGCGTTGCCGGCTGTGGACTTGAACCAGATCTCTCGCCCCGCGCGTGCGGATGGACTCAGCCCCTGCGCGCCTGCGTGAAATCCCGGATCGAGCGTTTGTGGAGGTGCGGGCTGCGACGTCGCCACACGGAGAAACAAGGCGAGCGGCAGCAACAAGACGCAGATCGAAATCAGGATGGGAGAAAGACTGCGCAGCTTCGATGCCATGGACGTATCTCCACGAATCTGCGTGTGACGAGATCTGGATCGACGCGTACGATGAATTGAGGAGTGCGAGGATACTAACTCAATCGAGCGAGAATCCGTTTGGCTTCTTCGAGCCCTTCTTCGACGCTCGTGATCTCTCCATCGAGCTGCTTCTCGTACACCTGTTTCAGTACTTCGCCGATGCGCGGCCCGGGAGGAAGACCGAGCTCGAGGAGGTGCCGCCCAAGAAGGAGTGGCGCTGGCGCCCGATGCTCGACGCCGAGTGCGCGGGCTCTCGAGATGAACCAGTCCATCGCGGAACAGTCGAAGGTGCCGGTGCGCCCGAGACAGTCGGCGCGAGCCAGGCGCGCGAGCAACTCCAGATCCACTTTCTGCGCGAGCCGGCGAAACGCGCCGTCGCCGACGTTGGCGGCTTTGTGGAGCATCCCCGGCTTCAAGTGATGCGCCACCAGTCCGATCACCTGTTGCCGCACGTCAAAGCCATCGATGGTGTGAACGTTCAGCCGATTGAGAAGACTGATGGTTGGTGCGACACCAGCCTGTTCGTGGTCAAGCGATCGGATCCGTCCGTCGATAAAAGCGGTCGTCGAGGGTTTTCCAAGGTCGTGGCACACGGCGCCGAGCATCACCGTCAGCAGGCGAGGCCGGTCGAGATCGCCGTTCAGCTCGCGTGCCCGATCGATCACCATCAGCGTGTGGATCCACACATCGCCTTCGGGATGCCATTCGGGTTCCTGCTCGCAGCCGATGAGCGGAAGCATCTCCGCAAGTACCTGGTCAACGATGCCGAGGTCGCGGGCGAGGGCGAAGCCAATTGACGGTCGCGACGCCTGGAGGAGCAGCTTTTCCAGCTCGCCCCAGATCCGCTCGGCCGGCAAGTCGTCGAGACGGATGCGTCGGCACAGGTCCGCCGTCTCCGGATCGAGTGTGAGCTCGAAGCGTGCGGCGAACTGCACCGCGCGCAGTGCGCGAAGGCTGTCGTCACCAAACGTCCGCGGGTCCACGACGCGAAGCAGCCGGCGCTCCAGATCGGCGCGACCGTTCACGGGATCGACGTACTCGCCGGTCAGCGGGTCCCACGAGATCGCGTTGATCGTGAAATCGCGGCGGCGCGCGGCTTCGTCGAGCGGCATGAACGGATCGCCGTGCACCTCGAAGCCCTTGTGGCCGCGGCCCTGTTTCGATTCACGCCGCGGCAGTGCCACATCGATCGCCACGCTATCGGGCCCGACAACTTTGTAGACAGGAAAACTCTGGCCGACAGCTTCGACGCGGCCGAAGGAGGCCAGCAGGCCCGGTAGCTTGTCGGCAGCGATCCCAAACACCTCTACGTCGATGTCTTTCGCGGGATTCGGGATTCGAGGTTCGGGATTCGCCTGGCTCAGCAACGCGTCGCGAACCCAGCCGCCGACGACGAGCGCACGGCCACCCGCGTCTCGCACACCCGATGCAATCGCTGCGACGAAGGGAGGAGGTGTAGTACCGTGCACGACTCGATTATCTACGGGCTTTAGGCTCTGGGCTGCTGCGTGCTTCATGTTCGACGCTGATCCTGTTATCGCGCTACTTCGCGATCTCGTTGCCATCGATTCCGTCAATCCCACGCTCGTTCCGGGCGCACGTGGTGAGGCCGACATCGCTCGCCGCCTGGCTGACGAGATGCGCGCGTACGGCCTTTCAGTCGAGATCGAGGACGCAGCGCCCGGACGACCCAACGTGGTTGGTGTACTCGAGGGTCGCGAACGCGGGCGTTCGTTGATGCTCTGCGGGCATACCGATACGGTTGGCGTCGCCGGCATGACGCACCCCTTCGCGCCTGAGATTCGCGACGGCAAGTTGTTCGGTCGTGGCTCGCAGGACATGAAGGGAGGCGTTGCTGCCATGGTAGGCGCGGCTCGTCGCATCGCCGAAAGCGGCGGACTGGATCGAGGGAGGCTCATCATCGCCGCCGTTGCCGACGAAGAGCACTCGAGCCTCGGAGCGGACGCGCTCGTCAAATCATGGCGCGCGGATGCGGCTGTCGTCACCGAGCCCACCAGTCTGGACGTTGCCGTCGCGCACAAAGGTTTCCAATGGATTGAAGTCGAGACTCGCGGGCGCGCGGCCCACGGCAGCAGACCGAAGGATGGACGCGACGCGATCATGCGCATGGGCCGCGTCCTGTCTCGCCTCGAGCATCAGGAACGAAAGCTCAGGGACGGTTTGGGTCATGCGCTTCTGGGCACCGCCTCGCTGCACGCGTCCATCATCGATGGCGGGCAGGAGTTGAGCAGCTATCCCGCCCGCGCATCGCTTCAATTCGAGCGTCGCACGCTGCCTGGCGAGCCGTCGGATGTCGGGCTGACAGAGATGCTCGGGATCCTCGATCAGCTCCGGCGCGAAGATCCCGAGTTCGACGCGGATGCCAGGC